>Ga0065711_1007436_pt1 | contig 14895 bp, 9 predicted proteins | sample Hoacrofraction12_FD_59098 | JGI IMG/M metagenome (GOLD analysis project Ga0065711, IMG submission 59098) | Hoatzin crop microbial communities from Cojedes, Venezuela - Epithelial fraction 12 v2 (version 2) | ecosystem: Host-associated > Birds > Digestive system > Esophagus > Crop | place... | reverse complement strand
CGCCATCGCCTCGCCCGCAGCTCCCGCGCAGCCGCCCCGCGGCCTCCCTGCCTGCCATTGCCACTGCCGTCGCCTCGCCCGCAGCCGCCCCGCGGCCTCCCTGCCCGCCATTGCCATCGCCTCGCCCGCAGCAGCTGGAACCAGCGCTCCGTGAGGAGGGGGGTGCCTCTGCGCTGTTCGTCGTTGTAAAATAAATGAAGATGCTACACGAGATATATATAAATTGACGTACTAATCAGTCCCAGGGTTCCTTATTTCCTTTATAATAAACAGTGGAGTTGGCAAGCACTGTGGCAGCACGAGGCATCTATATTAATCAAGAGAAGTTTGAGACACTGGAAAAATTAAACTTTATGTGATTTGGACAGCATGAAGAAGTTAAGCACTGTAACAAAAACCTCCCTGATGTTCACAATGACTATTTGATGCATTTGAAAAACAGCAGTGGATTCGAGGGCTGGAGAAGTATTAATTAATGAAACTGCCACTGACTGTCATGCTGAAAAGCAAATTAAGAAAAAAAAAAAGAGAGAGAGGAAGAAGGGGGGGGTGCGGGGAAAGGTGGCATTCGGTGCTGAGAAAGCAATGCTACATGAAGGATTAAAGGGACTAAAGAGAAAGACCGTCATTCTGCAATGGTTTGTTTCATTACAGTTTGGGGACCACTTGCATTTCTAGTGCTCTTGCTCTTGACTGCGTACCGTTAATAGTATGTGAATATGGAAATTGAAACACTTCCAGAGAAAGGCTTCTGTTCTGTTTTGGAAAAGAAAAGCTAGTCGAACACTAAGAAAAAAAAAAAAACAGGCTTCTGTGTTTCACTCTCAGGACCATTTTTTGTAACAGGGCTACTTTCTTCGACCTGATCACAAAGCAAGTCTTCACGTTGAAAAATAAAAAGAAATGCTAAACTAGAACGCTCAGCTGTCTAGTGCCGCTGATCTGTGTGTTTGGAAGAGAAAAGGTGTCACTGAACAAGTTCAGGCAGCCCCAGGCTGGTGAAGTACTCTCTGCTCCTGCATTTGGTTCAGCAGGTTCACCTGGCTCCTCCCTGGGCCCGGTGACGGTTTGGAAAGATGAGGAACTTCTTTTGTGGTGGCAGGTTAATATTCCTATAAATGTGTCATGTCTTGTACTTGGTGATCACTGGTGGTGTTAGGAAAAAAAAGAAAAGAAAAAAAAAGCTTTATATACCTCTTCTACGGTAACTCTTTAACTGCAAGTTTTCGAGGTGGGGTTGTGGCACATAACAGGTTGTTAAACCGTGCAGTGTAATCAATTAAAAATGTATTCCACAGATATAAATATTTTCTTTTCTTATTGCTGTGACACTATGTGTGATGGTAATATTTCTGAGAGTTTCAGATTTTGCACATATAATTTTATGCATTATCAAAAGTTACTGCTGCCTTGAAAGAAAATGTTCTGTGAAAATTTTTGCAAAAGCTTTACTAGTTTTTTTTTAAATTGTAACATTTTGTAAAGGCAGGAAATGGATTAAAAAAGAAACCTAGCATGCTAAATATATTTTTCAAAAAAGCAATAATTTTACATGTACATAAATGATGCTAACCTTTAATACAAGTGAGAGCAACAGTTTACTTAATACAATAATGGACTAGTGCTGTTTTTGTAGAAATGGGCTTCTGACACAGAGTTGTTTAAAAAAAAGGCAAACAGAAAAAACCTTAAAGCGTGAGCTTTCTGTTCTAACAGTTTTGGAGGGCGGTGGGTTGCTTTTTTAAAAAAATCTAGTCAGTAATTGGTTCTGGATGCTACTTGTTACTTGTTTTAAATTACTTGACAGGTTTTATTACTTTGCAACACTTGCAACAATGCAAATTAACTTTCTTACGTATTTTTTTTAAACTAGTTTTTCATTATGGTATTACACCAGGTTTATACCAGAATTCTCTGTAAGTCTCAGTGTAGTTAGGAATGTCTCTGCAGATACTTATAAAGTGACTGTAATTAACTTTTCTGTGAAGTTATTTTGAGGGAGGTTGCATAGACACATTCCACTGTACACCAAAAAAAAAAAAGAAAAAAAAAAGAAATATTTTGCTGTGTTACTTAATGATTATCATTTTGGGTTTGCACTAGCTTTCTTGGTTTGTTTTGTTTGGGTGGGGTTTTTTTTGTTGTTTCACTTTTGTTTTGTTGCTTTTCTGAGTCATATTTTCCATGAGTGAAAGTAATACAGTTCAGAAATGCACAAAAGCTAGTTGCTTAGCCTTTTTGTTTGTGTTTTAGTTATTAAAAACTCTTCTGTACCCAAAATGGCACAAAAGTGTAGTGTACATTTGTAATTTCTCTTTTTTTAATGTTTTTTATTCTTTTGCAAGCTGGACTAGAAAATCTGAGTTAATGTTTAGAGCCAAAAGCTTTTTTTTCTGGAGCTTTTCTTCCAGAATCACTGACAGAGAAACTAGTGCTGTCACTGCCATTACCAGAGTACTAATCAGCAAAGTTTACAATCATAATTTAGCTCCATGAAGAACAACAGTAGGGGAAATCAGTTTAAATAATTATATGCTGTGTATAGCACAGAAATGAGATTTTCAATTAATTAAACAAGAAATAAGAGTGGGTGGGGGAAAGCCAACCTTAAAGACCATCTGTTTTCAGAAATGAATCCCACAATTTCTTTTTTCTTCTTTATCATTGTATTGTATTGATTTGTTATTTTAGTTAGGCCATAGTATTTAAAATGAGTTGTGTTTCCTTATTTATTTAGTCAGTGGGCTTTGATCAGCTCTTCTAAGCAACGTGATAACTTTTTTGGCATGACATACTCCTGTAAAGCCCTTTTATGACTGTTACAGGGACTTTCTACTACCTCTACCGATCTACTGTTTCTTCTTCTTAACAGGTTTTTATGGTGTTGCAAGTCTAATGTAACTTAGACAATAAAGGGTTTGATTATCTACACTGCAGATTCTCAGTGTATCTGCCATCTCTCTCTCTTTCTCTCTCCCTCTCTCTGGTTTTTGTGTGGTTTATTATACCTAAAGCGCAGAAGACATTTTTTACTCTAGCTGAAGTGAAAGAAGACCTTCCTTCCCAGAGTATTTTTGTATCATGAATGTTGTGCACTGACCGAAAATCGAACCTGGAGAAAGTTTTTCCATGGAGCTAATCAGCTGCTACATTGCCATCATGCTGTTTGCATTCCTGAAATTCCATCTGTCAGAAATGCTACGAATAAATCGGTACATACTGCAAAACAGAAAGCGAATTAGAAACCCAAAACAGTTCTTAGTTTTGTATTTCAAAACCACTTAAAGTCCTTAGTGAAAAGCCTTGGCATAAATTGCCACACCCATCCTATAGAAGACTCTGCTTATGTGAAAACAGCTAGTTAAGAAAATTATCCTTTGGAAAATTACATCTTGTTGGTGCAAAAAAGTGTTCTGCTGTTAACTGACTGTCAGGTAAAAATATGTCTCTGGAGGGATTTCCAGATGTTGACTTGGTGCGTGTTTCGTGGTGATCCCTGCAAACGTGTCACCATCACCTAGGACTCGGCGGTGCTGTGCGTTGCGGAGTGCACGCGTACCTTTGTCACACTCGAAGCGTCAAAGCATGCGTGATGTTTTGAGTCGTTTTACAAAAGCGCATCCTTCTAGTGGGAGTGCATCCTCCCGTTGCTGGTTTTCATGTTCAGAGGGTCTGTGAGCAGGCCTATGTTTGGTTTTCTCCTTCCTTGCTGCGCTCCTGTGCTGAGCTACTTGAAGTGGATCTAAGCAGCTCTAGTGGGAGTGCTGGGATTCATTGACACATTTAGGGGTTTCTCCTTAAAAAAAACTGTAGTGAGAAGACCAGGAACAAAGCAAGAGGCAAATTCTTTATTAGATTCCTGCTACATAAAATGTGTTGGGTTAAAAGTAGAAAAGGTTGCATTTCGTGTCAAATGAAAATTCCCACTCCCCCTGCAAGCCAGTATTTTTTAAGCCAGCAGTAACATGCAAAGGACTGAATTGCTTAGAGTCCTCCTCCCTCGTGCTTGCTCTCTTCTCTTTTGCTGTTTTTGACAGCCCAGTAATTCAGGGGAATCCAGTGGCTGGAGGCAAAGCTGGTATGGATTCACTGGGAGCTTACAGCGCAAGAAGTGCCTGGTTCATCCCACTGTTTGGAGAGGAACTAAAATGAAGTACATTAATATATGTAAAAAATCCTTCCACTGTACTTTAATTATAAATTATGAAACAATTGTTTCTGGAGCAGCTAGGGGTGTAAAACAGTTGAAGATAGACAGTAGCTGTTGCAAATTTACAGTGATACCTGTAGTTTTTTCATTAGTACATAGTGCTGCTTTTGGGAGGAAAACAAAAAACACCAACGAACCCGAAGCACCAGAAAAAATTGCCTTCATTCAAAGCCGGTGGACAAAAGACAAACCACAGGTGGAAAACAATCCTTATGTACTGGATATAAACAAGTGTTATTTCCGAGGGACAGTCGCTACTGGGAGAGAGAAGAGAGTGTTGTGCAGGGAGTAGGAAGCAGGCGCAGGGTGGGGGATTGTTTGGCTGTGGCTTGAATAAAGGGATGAAGAGCATCAGCGTGACCCAGCTCTACGGGTTTGAGCACTGAGATGGATGTTGCCCACAGGGCCATAAAAAAAAGAGATGGAGAAAACATGTGAAAGATCAGTAGGGGGCTGTGTTTTAACCCTCTGAAATTGAAATAAGTAGACAGAAGACAATGTATGAGAAAGGCTAAAGCTGCGGACAGGACCGGGGAGAAGCCAGGAGTGGAGCAAGAGGTTTGTAGGAGAATTGCCAAAGTGTGGAAAAGTTGCTGAAACAGGGCAAAGGCAACAGTGAGAGAGATCAAAAGGATGTGGAGCTGAAGCAGAAGTTGCGAAACCTAACCAGAGGAGATCAGTGCCCATTGCAGACCCAATTACAAAGGGCTTCGTTTGGATGAAAGCAGGGAGGGACGTGACGGCAGTTTCTGGGGAGACGGATTGGAAACTTGAGAAAATAATCACAAAATTTAAACTTGTGAAGCATCTTATTCTGCAAACGTGTTGTTTTGTGATATGAGCCTGAACAATGTTCTGACAGAAAATAAGGGAATGCCATTTTGGATCCTGACTCTCTTGACTGATGGGTGAACCAGAGTTAGGACCTTAATTATGAGCAGTTGAGGCTGGGCTGAAGGGTCTCTCCAATACCCAAGGGGTTTTAAAAACCATATTGCTCTTTTCAAGACACAAGCAGACTCTGATTAGACCCAAGTAGGGGAGGAAAAAAACCCCAATGCAGGCAAGGAGGCATAGTGTTGTAAGCAGATGCTGAACTGGAGCAATCCTTTGAGGATGGTAGAGGGTATATTCAGACAGCATTCTCTAGTCCAGAATATTTTAGGTTGCCTCATAGTATGTTGGATAAAAGAGCTGGGGATGCTCACAGCTGTTAAGAAAAAATACCCGATATTAAAATGGCTTCAGACACTTCGCTATCTCCTTTGTGAAAACTTTTGTATCTCAGATCGAAGTTGTGGTTCATGTAGGATGGGTACAGATGGCTTGATCTGTTTGTTGCTGTGTCATAAGTGTTATCTGCAAAGGTGAGTTACTTGTCAGGAGTTCAGAAAATGTGAGGTACCCATGTTGCCTTTCTATAGGTGAAAATCTCTGCGTGTCATATTTCATCATGATCAACCCAAGTACCACAGGAATCTCGGAAGATTTTTCTGAGCAGAGAAAAATGGTTTATTTATCTTCTAAATATTCGTTTTCTCGCATGACATAAAATAAAGGGAACACTGGCCCTCGAGTTCATCTTACTCCCAGAATTCAACATACTGTTCTGGGGCAGGGACGTGTTCTGCCTTGCCTGGGACAATTAATGAGCCACTGATGGCTTCCGAGACCTCGAGACCTACGGCTTGCCACAGCGCACTGGAGCGGGACTCCGATAAACAATCTTCTGCTAGGGATCTCCCTTGGCAAAGGTACGTTGCAAACTGAACCATTTCTTGCTTTTACGCAAGTTTTCAGGAGAATCATGCTGATACTGCAGGGACACTGGGTCTGTTCTTCCAGGTGGGAGCCAGCAGTGGGAGGTCGCTGAGGTCATCTCACCCATGGAGGACCAAGGATTTCAATGGTAGCCGGTTTGCTGGCTACTGCTTTCCCAAACTTTTCTTCAGGTGTTCCTCTCCTTCTCCCTCAGCGCAGATGCGAGTGGTTGCACCATGGAGGAGGTGACATCTCCAGAACAGTGGAGGGAACAGGCAGCTGGGAAGAGTTTCTGTTGGCAAGAAGTCCACATCAGGGGCTTGCTCAGAGTCACGTCCCCTCTGCTGGGGTTTCCTCCCTGCCTCTCCTGTCAAATGCTGAATGAGTTGTGTGGCCATGCTCCCGGTAATGTGCAAAAGCTGTTGTGGATATGGGGATGACTGTGTTTTTCCCAAGTTTGACAGAGAAGAGAGCATCCCTGGACTACTTTGTAGAGACAGTCTGGAGAAAGCCTAGTGCAGATGCAGTGTTAAGAACATTTTATGTCTGTAGGAAACGTAGGTCTACTGGCAGGCTTTAGGGGCTTATTGTAGTGGCAGATTTGTGGAAGTGTGCTAACTGGGAGGTGGGATTGTGTGGAAATTGTCTCAGGTGCTTGGTCTCACGTTGCTTACCATCCCTGCCTTGAGAGACACCCCATGCCTGCTGCCTCTGGCCCTGGGCTGGTGAGGGGGGACAAGCACTCGCTGCTTCCCCAGCGGTGACACCTGCGTGGCTCTCCTTGGGCTCCCTTCCCTGACCCCTTGCTTCCTCAGCTCGCAGCCAGCAAGCCGGGGGACATGTTGCTCCCTCGCATCCTGTGAGCTGCATCCACCAGGACAGAGCCATGAAGGGAATCGGGACTGGTCTGAGCCGCGCCGTCGAGGAGGGTGTCTTTGCTTTGTCACGGCAGACCCAAGTGAAATTCCAGTGAGTTCACCATTTGTTGTTGCTGAAGATAATCTGATGTTATTTTATGGATCTGATTCTTTGCTCAGTGTTGTACCTGATGTTTGACAAAGCAATTTGCCAGTTGCAGTGCTGAGGGTAGGGGGAAAGTCAGGTGGCGAGCAAGCGTTGGAAATGACCCAGGCTTTTCACTTGCTGCTGGAGAGACTGATGGTTTACATCACAGCACGCTGCTGATGGGCTACTCCGTTTCTTTCACTGCCCCTGGAAGTTTTAGTGCTTTCAGGGTTAGAATCATCTAAGGAATTCCGTGCGAAGTTGCTTAAGTTATTTTCATTTTGTCTCCTCCAACAGCACATGATGTGAGAAATTACATGGCTTAGAAGATGAGGCAAGCAGAAGGGGAATACTCCAAGCGGCAGCAGTGTTGCTGTCCTAAACTGCTACTTTTCCAGAGCATGGCAGTACATTGTTTGGTAACTGAGTTCGTCCTCCTTTGCATTGCTTCTGTTAAATAAACAGTGACTTTAAAATGAGGCACAGCTGAAGGCACCATTAAACCCACCGAAATTTTGCTTCTCAAGTTGTTTTTTCTGAATATTTTTCAGAAAATGAGTCCTTGTTAAGTCTTTGGGAGTTTTTAGAAAAACAAGCTCCTAAGTTAGAGACATTACTTTGGTTGTAGCCAGGAGTACCGTGCTTCAGGAATCTGAACCTGTAAGAAACAGGTGAGTGCTGAGGTGGCATGGGAAGAAGCACCAAGGCTGTAAACCTAGCCAGAAGTTGACTTGGCCATGTTATTACTAAGGCTGATTTGGTGAATGTGACTCCAGGGAGTACAGGTGCCTTGTGGGGCCTCCTCTGATCATTTTTCATGCGACTTTTGGCAGAATAATTAAGATTACAGTTTCCTTTACTATCCAAAGGGTGTCTTAGGTAGGTGTCTGCCTGTGCTTGGCACAGTACGGTGAACGACATTTCCTGATGCGAAAGCTGCATGTGGGTTGCCGTGCAGAAGTGACTCTGAGCTGGGCTTGAGGGCAAATCCACCCTCTGCCCACCTCACATACCTGCCTGAGCGCCTTTAAGGTGCCTCTGAGGCAAACTGGTTGCTGCTTTGAGACACGCGGAGCAGCGCATGGGGCACGTGCCACCGCATGCTCTGAAGGCATCACCTGCTGTGGGGATGGGCACTGGCTCTCTTGGTTTCAGTCTGTGCTGAACTTCTGCTCTTGCTGCCACCAAGATATGAAACAAACAATGCTGGCTGGGCAGTGGACATTGCTTGCCATGAGGGCAGGTGGGATCTGTAGGTAGTCTGGCTTCAGACTGAGCCCAGGCTGCCTACCGGGGCAAGTTGGGTGTGAGAGAGCAGGATTCCACAGCTCAGGTAAAAGCAGGGGCATGTAGGAAGGCTGTGGAGGAGCCTCACCCCGCAGCTCCTGGCGTAGTACAGTGTGCTGAGCCACAGGCATCAGGGAGTGCTTGAAGGACCTGGTGACAACCTCTCCACCAAAGGACGGGTAGCTGCTCACTACCCTACAGCCATCTGTAACGAAAGATGTTGTGTCCTTTTTGTGCTCCCAAAAAATGCTCTAACAGGAGGGTGTTGAGCTGAGGGTCTGTGGAGGCACAAGAACTTGACAGTCTTAACCTGCCCATGTGGAAAGTTTGATACTTCACTGTTTCTGTAGAGCCTTTAATTGTTGTTTTTAATTATTCTGTCTATCTGTGAGTCCATGTCACTTTTGTACTGTTGGAAAGATGCAAGCTGTTTCTGAGAAGAGACTGAAAGCCTTTGGAGTTCTCTCCCTCCTTCTCCAGCATGCCAAAAGGGCAAACTCTCCTCCCCGCCTGCATGTAGTTGAAGGAACTGCATTAACATCAGTGGGATTTTTGCATAGTTCCATGGCTGACGGAAGACAAATTTGACCTCCAGTCAGTGATGCACAGAAACTCTATATATGGCTATTTGCATAGTTGTTTTGTGAAGGAAAGGGGTTAGACAGGGATTACAGGATGATTGCAGAATGGTCCTGCTAACCTACACGCATGTGGGGAAACTGTGACACCAGTCCTAAAGCCAAGCTCTAGTTAAATCAAGAGATTAGTGTGAAGCTGATGTCATCCATTAGCTCATGGTGTTTTAACTGAAGTTTCTTCTTTTGGCAAGAAACCCATATTTAAAAAAAAAAAAAAGCCACAACAAACTTGCAATAAAGTAGTCTCAGAAGATGGAGGTAAACAGGTGTAGTTGTCCCAGTGAATCAACTGTGAAGAAGCAATGAAAATGATATTTAATGTACTTTAAAAGATTTGGCTTTAGTATGGAAATGATACCAGCTGAAGTGAAAGCAATACTATCTACGTGGGAAAGTGGCATTGAAATATTCTTTCTTTCTGCCGCCTTTTGTCAATAAGAGAGGCTTGAATTATGCATTAGCAAGCTATAGAGTTATGGAAGATAATACAGCAGGGTTATGAACCCAGAACAAAAGAAGGGGAAACTAGGTTCAACTCGGTAATATATCACTTGGAACATATATAGATGGTTATAAAGCTTTGCACATTATAAAGACAGTAGTGACATATTAAAATGAGAACAGAGCCATTGCTTCAAGATTTCTTTCAAATATTAATTTGGGAATTGTAATTAGTTCTTCTTGGGAAGCCTTGCAATCTTCAGTATGTTTAGAGTTTTGTGGAATATTCTAGAAAATGACTCTTAGGTAGATGTAGTTGAGATGTAGGATTTTACATAGAGATCAATTTGTATTTGCATAAATGAAATTTTGAGTTGCCGGCTGTGAATAGTCATCTCTTGAAATGGGAGCAATCTTTGGAAGAGATGGCCAAAGCAATACTAATTCTAAATACCAAATATTTGGAGGAGAAACTATAAGCGAAGAATTATTCACAGCATTTTTTTTTTACACCATTATTTTTTTTTATAATGTGCTTTGCTCCCTAAATTGACAAAGAGAAAGGGAAGGAAAACCCAGCGGCTAATAGATTTGCTACCTGCTGGTAGTTACGAAACGTCACATTTCTGCAAAGCCTTTCCCCTGCGGGACGTGGAGCCACCGTTACGCGCCGGGTGCTGGTCCTTCTCCTGACCTTGGCCTCCACCCCAGCCCACGAGGCCTCATCCACCCCTCGGGGACACAGAGACGCCGGTGCTTCAGCCTGACCTCTGCATCCCCAGGTTTATTCACTGTGTTGCTTTGCAGATATACACGAGGCGTGCCGTTCTGAGGCCAGTTTTGTTCGGAGGCGGAGCACTTTCTTCCCTGTTCCCAAAGATGGAGTGGCATGGGGCTGGGGGACGTGAGGGGGGACCGAGAGCCACCATCGCAACGCCGTGTTTCCCAGTGGTCAGTGGGATGATTCAGCCGGTGCCTCTCGGGCCCCCAGACGCCGCATGGCCCCTAAAGTTTCTGCGATGTGGGCTTCGAGGCCCTCAGCTGCCCTGCCACGAGGGGTGCTGGGACTGGGGCGGGCGTTGGAGCTGGGTCTGCTCAAGTTCTTCTGCCCAGAGTGGAGCAGACGATGCAGAGCGGGGAGGCTGCCCTAAGTCTGTGGAGATACAGCCTTTCCCTTTCTCGCTCAGCGCAGCTTCGGAGGCAGGTAGGGGTCGCATGTTTTTGTTGCTCTTGCTAATACTGTAGCTAATGTTTTTTTTAAAGAGGATTTTGGGCAGAGATCAAGGAGAGAAAAGTTAACCACAACAGTTTGGGCTTGTGGTTGTTTTTGTTTTAAAGAGAATTATGGACTTTGTAAACAAGGTATTCCAATGGCTGAAGCTGTTTACTAGATCAATGAGAGACATCTGACGTGCACTCACAGTTCCCTGAGCTGTATCATTAAACAAGCGTAAGTTAACCAACCTTCAGTCCACTGTTGTTTGCTTTTAATCACAGCTGAGGAGCTGCTTAAGAAAACTCTTGGGAAAAGCAAACCATTTCTTGAAGAGAGGACTAGGGAGTCCAAGGTAAGCATTTACCAGTTGCCAAGAAGCTTTAGATCCATTTAGTGTCTCATTATTTGGTGAATAAACCACCTGGCATTGCTTAGAAAAACATCACTATAATTCCTTTCCAAGACAGACCTAATTGTATAGCAGTGTGTGGCCATTATTTTCTTCCACACCCAATCTGAGGCTGGGAGCACATGCCATATAGTTTCATTCTCTTTTCATTTCAAAAACAATGTCCTTAAAAAATGAATAATTGTAGGGAAATGATACTATGTTTAGCTACTCACTCAAACTGCCTTGCTTAAGCAAGGTGCCAGCTGAACCCTTACAAAAGAAGTAAAAATACACACGCTTGCCCCAGCATTATTGTGCTCTGCAGTCGATGGTTACGATGAGGATAATAGAGGGGACTTTGGTTTTATCCTTTGTGAAGTTACTTTTCAGGCTCATAGATGAGGCCTTCATCATCTTGAATCAGTTGTAGAATCATAGAATGTGTTGGGTTGGAAGGGGTCTTAGGGATTACCTGGTTCCAACTAATGTCCCATGGGAAGGGACACCTTCCACTAGACCAGGCTTCATCCAGATGCCTCTTATTTTCTTCCTCCTCATTACAGAGTTAAGAATCCCATGCACATAACCATGAGGACTGCGGCTCTTGGTTATGAGAGGAGAGGTAATTCCTGACGTTTAATCATTCTCACTGCCTGCAGATTTTGGAAACTGATTCTGTAGAGTGTTCAGTGGGAACTGGCTGGGCTGTTGCAGGGATATACGTACAGTTCCTCAATTTCATTTAGTCAAGGGACTGCTGCATATTGTGCTAGGCATGGAGGCTTTTTAAATCTGGGTTTCATTCCCAAGCATATGGTGCAGTGCCAGTAATTAAGCCTGACAGTCATGGACGCACAGATCACTCTGAGTAAACAATTTCCGCTTGGAAGAAACAACGTCCCAGGGCCACCGAGGGAAGGAGGTAGAAGCATCCTTACCCTTGCTGTAGAGCCAGTACCAGAGCGTAACAGGGCTGAGTTCCGAGGTCCTGATGTCCTGCAGGTGTGAAGGTCACAGCTTCATCCAGCCGTTCGCTTCTGCTTGTGCCTATCTCCCTGTAGCTGAGGTGTAGCTCCCACCCGTTGCTTTTTAGGGAGTTTCTGGTTTCAGGCAGGCTCTGGGAGAACTGGGAAATGGTGACCTGTGGAGAGCTGATGGCTTTTTCCTGAATATCGCTAGCTGCGGTGGTAAGCAATGTCCTCAGGAGCTCGGAGTGGATGTGGAACAGAAAGCATGAGAACATACACCCTGTGCAACCTAAGGGTGCACTATCTCTGGTGTCAGTGTCCACCATGAGACCATGTCCATGATGAGACCACCATGTCCACTCTGGTGCCACCATCCATGAAAGGCTGGTGTTAATGTTCTTGTCACACAGCCCAAATTATGCCAAGGTTTTCATAAGATTTTTAGAAATTTCAAACGCTTGGAAAATTGAATTGTCATTTTAACAGAAGTAACATTTTGTCCATAAAACGTAGGACAGCTTAAAAAAAAGGGGGGGGGGCAGTGAGGATACAGACAGTTTCTGGGAGAAAGTAATTAATAATTTGGGTGGTTTCAGACCAGTTTTGGTCTCCTGTAGGCTGAGGAAAAAGCTGCTGCTGCTTTCCATAAAAGTAGGAGCCTGTCCTTGTTCTTCATTTCCAGTACTTATTATTTTTACCTACATTCATATTTTTATATTTTGCTTTTGGAAGACACAGAATGATGCTCCCTTCCCTCTGATCTTGCTGTGATTATCTAGTATAAATCTCCCTTTATAATCTTATCACTGGGCAATCCGGTTATTTTAAATGTGAGCCTTCCTGCCCACTAATCAGTTCATCTTCAGGTTTTTAAAAGCGCTATTTCGTAATTTTGCACATTCCAATTGCTTCTGAGTGTCCAGCCCAGCTCTGCCTTCGCTTATCCCCTTCTCCTTCCTTCCCGACAAGGCAGGCTCTTTCTCTCGCTCACAGTCCTCGCATTCCTTCCAAGTTGATGCACATAGTCATTTGTAATCAAGGCTGTAAATTGTATTTAAAGCCGTACTCCACTCTCTGTGGATATTTGAATCATAAATGAGAGTATTGTCCTGCCTGTACTCTCACTTCTTCTTTCAGCCGTAATAGATCCTTTCATTTGGGCTCAATTAGCTTTTCCACTCCTGCATTCAGACCCTGGAAGTTTCCACTCTTTTCTACAGGTCTTGAATGCTGATGGTGTGGCCACGTTTGCCTCTACCCCATAGTTTGTTTAGCTCTTTTGTGCCATGGATTTTGCCGAATATGGTTTGCTTGTTTTGACAAGGCCAAACGCCAGGACTGGATTGTGCCGTAATATGAAAATGTCCCTTGAATTATTGCCGGGGTGCTATGGCTCTGGGAGGGACCTCTTGGGTGTCCGGGGTTTTTGGTTTAATATGTCTCCGGGTTGAAAACTAACCAGAATTTTTTAGAAGACTGATTTGGGGTGGGTTTTTGGGGTTTGTTTATTTTTCTGATAGAGCCGCGAGCCAGGTCACAGCAATCACGCGTCAGGAAGAGCTGTTTTTAGCAGAGCACCCCACAGCGTGCAGGCCCACCGAGTCCTCTCCCTCCTGCTGCAGAGACACCTGGTCCAGCCCGGTGCCGGTGCTGGTACCGGTGCCGTCCCCGGCCCCTTCCATTGCCGGCGCTGGCCTCCTGGGCCGGGAACCTGGGCGATGCCCCTACTCCGCCTGACAGCTCCCCTGGGCTTCAGCCCCGTGCAAAATACCGGGCTCCCCATGTAGGTATAGATTTGTCCCGCTGCCGGCGCAGCTTTTTCTGTTTGCTGACATCTCCAAAGGTGGAATTAGCAGGAGTCTTCTGGCAGGCCAGTGTTGCCTTTTCCCTTGACGCTTCCACCCCTGTTTTTTTTCTTTCTTTGTTTTTTTGTCTTTGTTTTCTGAGAAGAAAAAAGGCAAAACCCGGAGAAAACTATCTAGCTTAATGTCCCTGCTTTGAACTACAAAATGTGCACATACTTTTTTCAGTGTGATCAGACAGGTTTTATTTCTCTTCTCATTCCATAAATGTGGGATGACTTTTTAAATTTTTTTTTTTTACAGGAATTGCTGTTCATTTCTGTTTTGAAAGCATTTTTAAGGGAATTCTCTTTCACTTTGAACAAAGCTGGCATGTTTAAATAAATGTTTCTCTTCTGTACTGAGCCCTGGGATAATGTTGCAGGCAGGGTAATTGATGTTTATTTGAAACTAACATCTCAGAAATTATTTTGTGATCATCTTCCCCTTAGAAGTCGATCATGACCTTTCTTTCCAGGACTGTCCATGGTTGAAGGGAGAATCTGTTTGGATTCAGTTTTGGATGAAGTTTGTCCTTAGTATTTGCGACGGTTTCTAGTAGGTTTAAACTGAATACAATAGAGGAACTAATCTCTAGTTTATTTCTCTTGCTATAGATAGGCATCCCTGAGTTTCCCTAAATTTTACTCTGATGTTTTCATATCCTGGGATACTCTAGAAGTAAAAAATGCAATTTAAAAAAATCCATATCTCTGACAGACTAAAATGAAGAGTGTTTCACTTTGTGTGTAAGTACACAAAAACCAGGGAGGAAGAGGGACAAAGACAGTGGAGGTGTGAGGATATTCCTCTGGGGTGTGAATGTGAAATCAAGCTCAGAAAATACACCAGCTAGTAAGACCTTCGTTGACCTGCATTTGGTGGAGAGGATTTAGGGAAAGAACTCTGACTCTAAATCTCACCAGTAAGAGATGACAAATTTAAGCAATAAAGTATCATGCTTGGGGCACTACATCATGCTCACCAGAGCTTGTTGGACAGAGCTTTCTAGAGCAGTCAGTTCCAACATTAACCCCTTCACGAACATCAAATATAACTAGATTGTCTTTTCATATTTAGGGATATCCAAAGTATAAACCCTTCCTTCCTTCCTTCCTTCCTTCCTTCCTTCCTTCC
>Ga0065711_1043162_pt1 | contig 14897 bp, 5 predicted proteins | sample Hoacrofraction12_FD_59098 | JGI IMG/M metagenome (GOLD analysis project Ga0065711, IMG submission 59098) | Hoatzin crop microbial communities from Cojedes, Venezuela - Epithelial fraction 12 v2 (version 2) | ecosystem: Host-associated > Birds > Digestive system > Esophagus > Crop | place... | reverse complement strand
GGGGGGGGGGGGAGAGGGTGGGAAGAGGGAGAGATGAGCAAGCCTTTACTAATGAAAAAGATCACACTTTTAAACTAACATCAATGAAACGCAGAATGGCTTGTTTTGGTTTAGTTAAGCCTGTTTCCATCTTCAGTTACTGAAATATTGAAGTAGCCTTTCCAGAAAGTATATTCTAATTGTCACATATACAAGTGCTCACTTACAAAAGCAAGGAGATAGTGAGATGAACAAATAAAAAACACGGAAAAAACCCTATGTAGTACAAGAGAAAAGTGCTCTTAAAATCACTTCTTCAAAGAAGTGACTGATAAAATATCAGAGAGAATAAATGCACTGCTACTTCCCTGTTCATTCTTAGATGACAAATATTTTTTCATCATTTATGTCACACCATCCAATATGAGAAAGTTGGTCATCAGCTAATGACTGAAACCGAGAAAACTGCATTTTCCCATTTGTGAACTTTATGAGCTGCAGATGCCATTTTATTGATTAAATAAAAATCCACGTGCATCTTATAAATACATCTCTAAATTCTAAACCGATAGGCTAAAATAAAACACAAGCAAGTCTTAGGCCAGGGACACAGTTCCAAGTTACTGACTGAACTGCCAAGTTGACTGCTTTATGGGCATATGGAGAAAGCCCAAGAACCACTCCATGCAGGTTAGATCAGTCCTCACAGGACCATGTCAAGACAACGCATACTCAATCCTTCCATCCTGCCTGTACGCAACCCCCGGATGTTCCGCTTATCTTCTATGTACTTTACTCTCTGGGCACTTCACTCCAAATGACGACCATCTTCTTCTCTTAAGGATCTAAAACTCAGTAATGGGCACAAACTGAAGCAGAGGAAGTTCTGTCTGAACATGAGGAAGAACTTCTTCTCTCTGAGTGTGACGGAGCACTGGAACAGGCTGCCCAGGGAGGTTGTGGAGTCTCCTTCTCTGGAGATATTCAAGACCCGCCTGGACAAGGTCCTGTGCAGCCTGCTGTAGGTGACCTGCTTCAGCAGGGGGGTTGCACTAGATGACCCACAGAGGTCCCTTCCAACCCCTACCATTCTGTGATTTTGTAACGTGGAAGAGAGGGCTAATTATAGCCCTGAATTTAATACAAAGCTTCCTACTTCAGAAATCAGGCAGTACTATTGTCCGGGCTGCTGCTAAGGCAAAGGTGAATTGTGGCCCATATGCTACAGATACATGAACAACCACAATTGACCACGCAGGTAAATCAAATTAATTAATAAATGGAAAACTAGATTACTGAGTTATGCTTATTTTTTAACAGAATTTACACAATTGCATGCTAAGTACTTTATTTTCACAACTTGCTGAACTGCAAAAATTTGCAATGAAGTATTCCTTTCTTCTAGCAAGAGGATGGATTTTTATATCAAGTCACCCTGATATGAGAAAAATACACTTATAGCTGTTTGCCTACCATAATTCACTGATGAATGAAAATGAGTATGTACAAAGTAAGATGTAAACCACATAATAACCACGCATGCTATAAATATATAGATGTAGGGCAGTATCTTTGAGTCAAAACTAAAGCTCACCTTTGCAGTCTTCCCTGAGATTCGGGTGATAACACCCACCTTTTAGAGAGGTAGCTCAGTCTTTCTAGTGTGAAACATGAACGTTATTTCACAAGTCACAGTCTCAATTTGGAAAAGATTCTCAGCTCTCTGCAGCTTTGCTATGGTAGAAGGAATAGAATCAATTTGTTTTTTTCCAAACTGGAAATTACTTTAGTACAAAGGAGACTCAGACACATCTTTATGGGAATATTCTGGCAATACAGAAGCATTAAAAATGAAACATGATACCCTTCGAGTTTCATTCACATGCCATTTGAACACATACCAGAAGCAGCTGAAATGGATCAGAACTCAACTACCTTAAACTTGTATCAAGACTGACATACATGCTAAAGTTGCAATAATGAGTAGTTAGCTCTCAGTGCTTCCTTTTACATTGGATGCCGAGGCACCTGTACAGGTAGGGACACTGTCCTTTGCTAGCTATTCATCCAGGCCATCAAACTACTGAGTTTCTGTCCTGTTTACCAGTAGTGTGATCGCTAACTTGCCACCAACCTCTGTGATAAAACATACAACTTAGAGGAGACCAGCCAAGTACCAGCAACAGGGAAAAGATCCGTTCCTGTGGCAACAGGCTGTCTACCTCCGCAAAAAAATAACTTAAACTCTACACATTTAGCTCACAGGACATGATCCAGGGACACATCTCAATTCATAATCCTTTTTTCACTTTAACAGTTGCCATGGGAGACCATAAATTAGAGCTTGCAGAACCACAAGTGGCCTTCCCAGGCTACGTGTTTGACATTATTGACTGCATACTTTGGCACACATAATAATATTTATGTCTGAGACACAAATTTAAACTGACAGTAGTATTCTGTATAGTATTAAACTGCTATCTCACATAATCCAATATTCATTTACATTTGTGTTTTCCAGGTTCACATTACAAAGACCTGGAGCTCCCCTCACTGCTAATTATTCCTACTGTTTACTCACAGCAAACATCATCTAGACCTTCTAAGACACTGGCTGTCAAGTAGGTATTTCTTGTTTCTGAAAGATTTTAAGGCAAGTTTTCAAACACGACTCTGTGCTTTTCAGTGGACAAGTATCTGAGTTATCACCCAATCACATATATAAGCCTTTACACAAGTGATTATTAAAAAAAAATAAAATCTTTCAAGTTATCTGAAGCTAATTAACATCTGCATCAACATACCACTGATGAGTATGCTTGTAAGCTACAGGAGTGTTGAATTTATTAAACTGTGTTCAGAGTTTCGAAAGTCATTGCAAAGAAATCCCAACAAGTGGGAGCCTACTACTACATCTTAGCACTCCAGACCACAACCCATCTCCACACCATCCCCCTAGAATACAAACATCTTTGACTCACAAAGATTCACAAAATGCTGAAGAATTATTATGACAAAACCCAAACTGACCACCTAAGTAAATACAACAGAATCATTAAAGCTAATGTTGGTCTTCAAGGGGTAAATCTAATCTACAAAATGATTACATATTATTTAAACAAAACCAAAACTGCTTCTTAAATTGTCTTGTGTGCACCAAGACTATTTAGCACTGTAATTACAGTGAACAAATATTTTACTGTATTTCAATACCCTAACTTTTAGGGACTAAGCTACTTAAAGTCCAGCTGAGATTCTAACTTACTTCAGGAAGCAAAAATGTCAATATGTATCAATTTCAAGTAACTATATCTGTGTAAACCCACTGAAGGCGACTCGTTCACAGAAGTACAATTTTAAAGCATTATTGGACACAACCCCATTACTGAACCTGTATGTAACTTGATTTACAGAATGTTTATTCTTCATAATCATGCGCATGAAACTAAACTGAATTCCTTCTATCAAGGTGAATGTCATTTTACTAACAAAACCTCTAAGTTCTGTACAGCAAATTTAATGTCTTTGGTTAACTGATGCTGTTTCCGTATGGTCACCTTTAAAACGGAAGTATAGCTATTTTTAAATTTTTGTTTATTTTCTTTAAAAAATGCAGTATTTCACCCATTATTACTGTCCTTCCCAAAACATTTGTTCAAATTTACATCTCTATCAGTAATTAGGCACAAGTAGGAGACCTTCAACAGTTTTGTTGAAGACAAATACTGTTCTGTCCCAAAATTCACACAGGGTTACATCGAGCATCAGCCACATTTGGGCAAGTGGATTAGCCCAGGCTCTGAAGTTATTGTGGATCAGCTGACTTCCAATAATTACGGATACACACTTAGCCTATCAAAAATGCAGATTCAACCTTCCTTAGCCAGCAATGAAACAGGGTTAAACTAAATCAGGTTACATGCACTTGCCACAGGCTACATCTATACAACTGAACATTCGCTGTAGCTGAGCATGCAACAACTTCAAATCATCAGACTTAACAAGTTATGTTGAATTCTCAGAAGTCCATCTACCGAGCTTTTCATAAGACTTCATTGGCTAATTATTAATCAAGATGTGATTAAGAATTGGCTTAATCCCATGACATCATACGTCTACTTTGAGCCTAGAAAAAGGATTTGTCAGGAATAGACACAAATATTTACAGAAGAAGAGAGAATTCCTATTCTGAAGTCTATTAATTCAATATAACCACTTAACACGGCACTAAATTAAGTAGCTTTCATTATTCTTTCTCCAGGTTGCAGGCTAAGATTACAGTGTGATATGAAAACTGAAAATGTTTACCTTCCTGTACTATGATGGCTTGTTCATGTAATGATATTTAGAGAATTACAGACAAAACAGTTTTTTAACCATATAATTTTTTAAGTTGCAGTTTCTCAAGTATTTTAATGATGTTTTCCACAGTAAAAATAAAGTACCTATTTTTGTAAATAATATGACAAAACTTTACATCATGCTAGATAAAATCAGAGGCAACTACTCCAGTGAGTAAATATGCAGAGTCAGAACTCTAAATATTCTTTTTACAGTAGTGACCCTAGAGTGCACCGTGTGTTCCTATAACTTCCTAAGCTGTTAGTCACCTAAATTATCACCGGGGAAGTCCACCTACAGCTTTGCTTCAACGTATGTCAGAACTGCCACTATTTTTGCAGAACTAAGCAGCTCAACACCTGTTTTACAGCTAAGCCTGGACAAGATCTTCAGAGTAGGAAAGTCCAGTCATACACACGCTTTGAACATGCCTAACACATGAAACATTACTTCACACTGCGTACTAGCCACCATCTCCAACCCGTCACTCAAAATCTCAGCAGGACAGAGGAAGAGCACTTGCTCAGGATACCAGGCACACAGATTCTAAAATGCTCCTCAGTAGCAGGAGGTTCAAACATGCATTTGTCGCTATCCATTACAGTCTTTGACTGGCTTTAAGATTTTATGGGGTAGTGAGCATTGCCTTCTTCTCTTGTCGAAGCATTACCACATCACAATGCAAAGAAAAATAATTAGAACAGGGAAAAACCTGAAAGAAAGAATATGATTATCACATAAAGTGATTTAAACTCTCTTTCAGGAGGTAAAAATCTCTTGAATGTTTTCTTTCAACTAACCAATATGGATCACTTACTCAGCACCACAGGAGCTGTGAGTCCCATTTTGCATGCACATCTCAAACTTGTGATTGACACTCAAGGGCTGATCTGTTCAACAGCAGTATCACAACAATAAAGTCCATTTTTAATCTCACTACAATTCCTTTCTATGATGTAGAAATCAAGATTCAAAACTTCAGTTACTGCACTGTGACAGCTGGTTTACAAGGCAACGATTAAAAAGATATTATACTAAATGCATTTCTGTATGTTAAAGTTCATATTATTAAAAACATTGGAGAGATCGGACTTTAAAAAAACCTCTAGAACAGAACACCCAACACGGAAAAGTTGACATCAACAAATACTCAAACATTACTTTTTCTGTGTATAAACTCAAAGCTTTCCAGACATCTACCAGGAAATCCCACACCCCCAGGCTAAAAGATCACACTTACAAAGTCAATCAAAAGATAATAAATGCCCCTTGCACTCAAGAATTCTGACACAGTCCTTGGATTACATAATTGTGTAACTTTCCCCTCCCACCCCCATGCCCAAATCTTCCCTCAGTTTACAGGAGAGATCTGCTCTGGGAATGAATCAGAGGCTATTCACAAGGCTCTACAGTCTGTTGTAGACATGACTCTCCAACTTCAAGTGAAAATGAAAGAGAAGTATGAAGGGAAAGAGACTGCAAATCAGACAGCAGGAAACAGAAAAATGCCACGCTTGGGGACCTCGTTCTATTTCTGTTACTAATTGTAAATATTTCTGTGTTCCTTTTTCTTGCCTGTTCAGAAGCATAATTTGAAGAAGCACTGATTAGTCGTATTTGTAACCAAAATTAACAAAATCTGTTCTAATATTACCACATATGTTATGATGCAAAAAAAATCAAGTTAATTTAAAAGTCAGGTCCTACAGTTGCCCCAGTTAGACTTCCAAAGTTTTAAAGACCAGATTTTGCATCTCAGTTCCCAACTTGCATCATTACTTACTCTCCTCAAAAACATTTAAAAAATACGTACTTGTGAAGCATTTCAATATTACAACACATGCCACAGAAAAACCCATGAGGAAATTAAGAATTCTATCTCTGGAACAGGGCTTAATGATGTGAAATGATTAAGGCAAAGGGCTACACATTGAACACCAAAGAGAAATCAAAATACTTAATCATAAAAGACAGGATTGGAAGCAATCTCAAAAGTCTCTCCCTGTCCCCAAGGTAGAATCAACAATACCTAAGGCAAATCCTAGAAGACATTAATATAACCTGTTATGTTTTTCAAAAGAAAAAACCCCACCAAAATTCCATTAAGAAGGTTACATTCATTCCACACAGTCGGTGCAATAGGCATCCTGTTGTAAGAAAAAAAAGTGATGACAGACTTACACTACCACAACGCATTCACAAAGATGCCAAATGCAGACTACACAGGTAATGTGAACTACAGAAATCACTGTTGTTTGCTCTTACAAGAAGTACTCCACATTTCTGAGCTTTTTTTTAATACACAATTTCCTCCATTAAAAAAAAAAGACAAAAAAGACAATCCAAACAATGAATTCCTATGTGTGAAATAATGCTTCTTTGCCCAGCCAATCCTTGTTTCTACTTCTGTCTTCTCAAGAAATTTGTTCCTCATCCCCTCTCTGGCCTCTCCCAGTACATACTTCCCACTCATTTCTGACCTGCTTCCCTTGACTGTACACCCAATTCCAAAGTACCCTTCTGTCTCGGCTTCTTGCTAAAGCTGTTTCGTAGCTCATGCTATATATTTACCAAGGACTCATGCATCTGCCCCCCAGCTCCTTTATCCAGTCCTCACAGTTCAGTTATCATTTCCTTAGAAACTCCAAGCTTCTACCCTCCTCAGTTCCTGCCCTTCAAACTCCCATTCCCTCCCCATCCTGTGTAAGTCTGGTTCCAGTCCACCACTCTTCTGCTCCATGTGCTCACTCCTGCAGCCACCCACAAACTCAATTCTTGTCTCTTCCACATTCAAACTAATCAGCATTGTGGATAAGCCGGGAATGGACACCAGAAAACTAAGAGTCTGTACCACATCTCACTGCTTAGAACTGTACTTATTAGGAAAGTCGTGTACAGAAAATTTTTCAACATTAATGGCTACAATCAGAGAAGTCAGCTGTTTTCAGAGACTAATAACTTGCCCAACTTTTTGATAGGCTTTTGAATGGCAAAAAAAAAGCACACCCCTAATGCAAAGTCACCTCACTCAAATTTTAAACTCCTTCCCCAAAGAACGAGGGTGTTCCAATTACTTGAAGAAAAGATCAGAAATAATTTTCAAACATTTTTTTCTCAAGCATGACCCTTAGGAGTCAGTGAACTATTTTGGCTTTAAGCTTTATCAAAAGAATCAGTCAATAAAGGGCAGCCACCCAGCATGGAAGATTTTGGCCCACATTGCTGAAGTTCAGCAAAGTCTGAAGTAACATCAGTGCCTTTAAAGTGTAAGTAGCAGGAAACTGAGAGGAGTCACTAGCAGTCCTACCTATACAAAATAAGCAGGGAGCAACATGCATTCTTAAAGTTGGCCAGTAACTCTGTTAAGCAGTGTTTCAATTCCTTGTAACTGCCAAATTTTAACAGGATACACTAAAGTTTTTCTATGTTACAGGTTATGCTTCAAGATGAGTTTTTAAGGAAACTGCCAGGAAGAACCAATCGTCACTGAGCATGCTAGTAGAAGCAAATCTATTTTCCTATTATTTAAAAAAGAAATGAGAAAAAAAAAATCTAGCATCCATGTAGTAAAAAGCAATCATAGCTCCCTAGTTTGAACTAGAAATTTAACAAGCAAATCATCAGGCAGATTTTTAATTTTCCCTTCGGGGGGAGGGCGAGTGAAGTTAAACTGACTTTAAATCTCCGCAAAGCACTCCCCATGAGTTCTCACCACAGCCTTATTAGAGTCTTATCAAAATTTTCCCAGCTTTTAGACTACAAAAGTAGGTTCCAGACTATTTTTTCTGCGGGCACTAAGGTAGTTGCTATATGTAGCATCTGATGAGGGCTCTCTACATTTTCCCCCCATCCTTAATACTGTCAACTCAAACATGAGAGACAGGGGTTGCTTTATCACAGACACATGTTTACATTCAAGGAGCTTGATAAATTACATTATTTTTTTAAAAAAAGAGAGAAATAAAGGATAGTACTGTAAAACCAAGCACTATAAGAAATGTCCCTTCTGCATTATGATAGTCATTCATTAAATGATCATCTACTGTTTGCTATTCAGGGCATCTCTGCTTCATATATGGCACATGACATACATGGCATGAAACAAATCAGAGTTACAGAGTAAAAGGAGGTGCCTTCTATGGGACATTACACATTTTTGCTATTGAATTTTAATAAAACATGGTTAACAAATCCAATTGGTTAAAAAACAGTTTCCCATCCAAGGACTCTTTTGCTGGAAACTGCCTACATAAATCAACTCTTCTTTAAAAAAAAATAAAAACAAAAAAATAAAAATAACCAAACTTATTTTAACAGAAAACTTCCACCACAAATAAAGAAGAAAAAAAAAAAAAAAAGGAAAAAAGACTGAGCTCTACTTATTCTACCTGTTCCATAATATATTCACAACTTCTGGGCCATGCCTAGAGTATACAACACAAAAAGCCATACAGGTAGTAAAAAGCTCAAGAACTCTGTCGATACAGATTAGGCATTTGGACCTGGACTTGCTACATCCCCAAAGCAACGTTCTGGCTATGACTGCACTTACTACACCTCAGAGCAGTCCTGTTTTCCTAACGGCCATATAGCAGCTGGACAACAGACTGACATCGCAATGAAATGGGCTGGCCACTAGGCTGCAGAGATCTGGGTTCAAGCACTTCACGTCAACTGCAACAATTATCAGTTTAAGAGGCAAAGTTTTATCCCTAACAGCCAATAACCAATGCTTAGGATACCCTCCAGGGTTGCTAGTTTTGGCTAGAAGTTAACAGAGTAACATTTTTGAATCTGTCTCCAATGTTGCAGGCACCCATTTAATTGCTTGCAGGATTTGGGTGTTATCTAGTTGCTGTCCCTGTTCTTCCTGAAAAACTTCAAGAGATTTTTGTTTCTTCAGAATACAGAGGGTGATTCCTTTCAATTTTTCAGGACAGAAAAATCTATTCTTGTCCAGCTGCTGGCATGATCAAGACAGCTGAAACTTAACAAATGTTTAAGGCCATCAGTGAAAACCCATTCTATACTTCTTAGGGATGCAGCATGAGAAACAATGAGCCTGATGTGTTGAAACGCAGTGCACTCACAACCACAAATAAAGTGAAAGAAAACAATGTTATGAACTTACTAAGTGCTGTAAAGAAAAAATCTGAAGACTAGAGCATGTCAAATTACACAAGATTTATAAGCACTTTTAGAACTCACTATTTTGACTCAGTTTCAGTCTTCCATCTGTAAAATGGAAATAATATTTTATAGATGTGCAAAAAAACCACAACTTTCTCTAATGTTTGTGAAGCGCAGATATTTCTTTTGATATAATTCCTACAAATTAACAAACGAAAACACTTCAGCATTCAGGAAAGATCTGGATGTATATAGCAGGTAACAAGGCAGCAGGCTGCTCACTGAATTACAAAGGAAACAAATATATAAACTAGGTTACAGCAGTATACCAGTCAGCTGGCATTTCCCATGCATTGTATGAGGCACTGAATAGGGGCTTCATGGGTAAGGGAGAATACAATAATGTAGTTAAAGGCCCTTCACATGGAGAAGTGGCTGGATTACATTTGTTTCTGAAATCTTCGTCTGTTACTTCCTTATCCGAGTCCCTTACTTTGCAGCCTAGTGTTTTTTAACACTCCAAATGCGTTGCATGTCTACACATACACACTGCTATGAAAAACAAAGTGCTTAAAATGAAACTACAGCAATAATCTGAAAAAAATTAACTATCTACCCATTTAAAGAATTTCGAGATCTGTGACTGGAAAACCAGTTAGAAGAAACGGATACTAATACTAAAGGCCATAAAAATACACTTTTCTAGAATTTCTTATAACTTTACCATGAAAAATGGTCTTCAACATTTATGGTTTTTTTAAAGTTATTTGTGTAAACCAAGTACAGTATCAACAACTGCATTCAATTTGACTGGAATTCCTTTTACTTTCTACATACATTTGGGCCAAAATCCTTTCTCCACTCCCTTTTGCTAGTGAGATTTTCCATAGTGAACAGAACGGACAGGAAGTGAGACACAAATCATAGATCCTGCACAATCTTGTCAAACGCTATTTCCTCACTCCTGGGGTGCAGCAGATGTCAATATAGAGCACTCCTCTCACACATACTTTGGGGGTCAGGATCAGCTACTAAGAAGTATTCTTGTAACACTAAGTAATTAAAAACACAAATATAGATGAACTGTATCAAAGGTTTTTAGAAGACAAATCTTTAACAATTGTCATTTCAAAAGGACTCCATTTTTTGATTATTAAAAAGGATCATTATTATACAGGGTTATTAGCAATAATACACAGGTATCACCAATTTCAAGCATTTCCTTGTAGGTATTTCTGTGCAACTGAGTGTTTGTCACTGCTGATGATTCAAAATCAGAAGCTAACCTAACCTGTAATACTTCTAATAAAGGTACATGAAAAGCAAGACTGAAAATAAGCAGTATCATATTGAAATGGCCATTTATTATCAAATATTTAATATTTCTAGTGATGTATTTTGTGACACTAAATAGCTACGCTAACACTGGATAACTCTAAAGCTATCATTACTCATGTTTTTTCCAATTAAGTATGCACATAATTGTCAAAGTGTCCATACTTTCATGAATATTATGCACCCCTCTAGAATAACTTCTAGAAAGCATAAATTTCTGCACGTGAAGACTTAAATTTCTTTCCTAGGTCTATATAGTCAGAATAGAAGTACATTTTTTCTTTCTAGTTACAGCAATTATCTACTAACTTTATGTTTCTTGTGCAATACTTATGAAATCTTAATATAAATTCAGTAACATGACTTTAATACTTTGTAACGTAATATACATATATAAGTACCATGCTTCCTGCTGAACACACAGAACTCCGCAATAGGGAACTTGTTATACCAATCCCTGGCTCAAATCAATTTACACTTTGACTATTATTCATCTAGTATCCTTCAAAATACAGTTTGTTTATACTGTAGAGGAATATACACATGAAACATTTAGGATTAAGGCTGCATTACCTTAATCATCATAAAAACACAACAAAAACCTCCATGGATCTATACCAAGGAAACTACTATCTAGTTCCTTGATTCTGCAAGAAAAGTCATATGAACATTAATGTATATGGAGTCTCAAAACATGGAATAAGGTTGCAGAGGTGTACCTGTACTGTTACTTATAATGTGGATCTGCAAAGGGTTTTAGTGATATAATTTTGCTTCTCTGATCCTGTTCTGTTTCTCCCAAATTACAAGTTAGGCACTTCAAATGTGAAGAAAATAGATTATTTAACTGGTATGCCTGTTCCTATGTCTTTATTGTTAAAAAGTATAAAAACAACTTTAAGACAGCAAAAGGGTTCAGGAAAAGTTTTTTTTGTTGGCATAACTTCAGGTAAAATGTTTAAGAAGTTGAGAGAAAAAAAAAGAAATAAAACCTGTATACAAGAAACAAATTCAAAATGTACAATATAGTTAAAAGTACAAAATAGAAGATAACAAGAAGAAAGTATTTTCCTCTTTCAGTTAAAACAATTGTTACAAGTAACATCTTGAGAATAATTAGTTTTGTATTTCTGTAACACGAATAAAATAACTGCATCCTCCTTAAGCAGCTAGCTGTTTTGACCAGTATAAACTCCTAACATTAGGGCAAAAGTAGTATGAAAGCAACATAGTCCTTCTTCACACACACACTCTTCACTGTGCCAAAAACTACAATCTAAATCAAAAATCAGTCATCTTATAAACCTTTCCACATTAAACATTTCTGTATGTAAAATGTTTTTCTGAGATAAGAGAGATATACAACTACATAAACTGTGATAAAGCAACTAATTCAGGATTAATCACATATGGCTCATAAGAATAAAACCAAAAAACTCATTACAAATCACAAGTAGACAGCATTTTAAATTTCCCTCTATAAATACTATTTTTCATACGAGAAAAGTGCATGCTTTCTGATTAAAAAAAAAAACGTGGCACCGTAAACACAAGCCTGGCAAGATAAACTTGACAGGAACTACATAACTACAGTAGCTCATTTCCTGCCCGTATCTGTTGTATTTCAAGCAAAGCTTCTTAAATGAAAAATAAGTCAGAGAAGTTCACTACTGTAAGCTTAACAAACCCATTTTGATTAAAGTGAGAGCTGTTTGAAACGGAGGACGAAAGAAACACCAGAGCTAATGTCGCTTCCTGATGATGAAAAACTACCGAAGAACTACAACTACTTCTGCACAGTCCTTTCTTTCCTGTAAAGCACAGCTACACTCGGCCTCTATGCATGATAGGGACCAAAAGAAAACAATAATTCTGCTGCCACACACTGAGATGAGGACAGTTAGAGACAACTAGTGGCTCGCTCTGCAATTCACAGAGTTTAAAAATAAAAGGCTGCTTTTTCGAAGTGTAAATGGTTCTTCTCCACGCACGTAGGCCTGAGGCCCTGTTGCAAACAGTGTCTAACAGGACCAGGCAGCACAAAGACAGGAATGGGAGATTAGTGGGAGGGAGGGAGGCCGGGATTGGGGCTCAGCAGGATCTTCAGGCTTTTTAAAATTCAAACTACTCCCTGACCAATACAAATCACGGACACGCTACTGACTACTACACGGATTTACAGCATTAAAAACACGCCTTCTACGTGACAGCTATATTAACTTCATTCTTTTAAACATGTATCAGGGCACGCGGAGGCACGATAGCACAGTTTCATTATAGGCTCTAAACATAATACACCAGAAAGTTACTCTATTAGAAACATTAACCACTTACTGTTAAAACAGATCTGGCTGAACAACTAAAAAAACCCGCTGAAAAATAGACAAATTATGTAATGTTGATAGTTGTTTGCCATTTACAAATTTTCTTTCTATATGACACATACAACTTTGTATCTTAAAATTTCCCTCAATTATGTAATTTCTGTAGGAGTATTTTTACTAGTTCACAGGGTGTCTGTTTTAAATCTGCCTCTTTTTTAGTAACACTCTCAACTCAACTAGACAGAAGTCCGAGATTTACTTTACTGTAAATTAGTTACCATTATTTACGAAGACCGGACACTTAATCAACAGTCATTTACAAAACACATTTGACCTGTTAAAATGACACCTAATTACATATTCAAACATCATGGACACAAACAGCCAATAACAACCTCAGGATCTCAAAGTGATCTGGCCTGACAAGAAAGGATAACACTTTTTAAGCACTCCTCACTTTTCACTTCATTAAATTTATGCTTGATTCTCAAATACTTTGGTTAAGATCTCGTCTTCACCTTGGTCCCTTAAATGTCACAAACGCAGCACTTTGCACATGATCCCTCTCCCGTCTTCCGTTTGTTCGAAGTATAAAATAGTATTTCTTCCGAATTTAGTACATATTCCTGTAACGTATACAGCACACTGACGCTGAGATTATGTGGAGTACCTGATACAATATGCTCGCCTATCTGTATTTCCTGGGACTGCAGGTGTCCGTGTGGTGTCAATCATCCCACAAGCGCTAGTTTTTTGCTATAAATACACTAAGTGATTAACACACTAATCAATCGCTATATTGTTTAGAGATTAAACCTCTGCACCTTATAAATCCATACGCATTCGAACTTTCTAGTGTTCAGAACGCAGTTGGTTAGCAGGAGAACGTAACAGTGAAGAGAGGTGGCATTTTGTTCCCGGGTATTTACATTGTCTCTCTTCCCCTATTCCTCCACTTACTCCTTCGCCACTTCAGAGGGCTGCCTGCGCCGGGACCTTCCCCCCTTGCCCCGGTGAAGTTGTAAATACGGCGAAGGATCAGCGCACATTTGCGGCTAATGGTATTGTTTCCTCCTCCTCCTGCTCCGCTCCCGGTTGAGGCCTGTCACTGAGAAGCCGCTTCGCCTTTCTAATCCCCGAGCTGGAGTAAAGGCGCTGGCCGGCGGGCCTGCGCTCTCCACCGGGCCTGGGCCTCCCGGCAGCCCGGGAGGAGCCAATCCCCTCCGCCAAACCCGAGCGAGCAGGAAGGGGGGCTGCGAAATAAACACCTCCGGTTGCCACTTACTCCCCTCTACCCTGGATAGCAGGTAATCCCCTCCGCTCCCGGCAGCGCTGGGCCGCCGCGGCTGGGAGGCCCGGCCCGCTGCCGGAGAGGGCAGGGAGGGGAAGGGGAGACAAGGAGGGGGGATTACCTGAGCAAATCGGCGTCTGAATCCAACGAGAATCCGAGAGAGGGAGAGAAAAATCCGCCCCCTCCCTCCTCAGAGGAGCCGCCGCCGCTGGGCCGCCGCCGCCGCCGCGGAGCAGGAGGAGGAGGGGAGATAATATAACAACAATAATCCGGGCCGGGAGGGGGGCTGGCTCCTCTTCCGTCTCCTCCTCAGTGCAGCGAACATGTAGAGCCGGGGGGTGAGCGGCCAAGACAAATCCCTTCCCCCTCAGCCCGCCTCACAACATCAACACGGGCCGGGCCGCGCCGCGCCGAACCGGTTCCGAGAGACACTCCGAGCCGCGGGCGAGAAGGGGGGCGGCCGGGGGGGCAGCGCTGCCGAGGGGCCGCCGCCGCCG
>Ga0065711_1043125_pt1 | contig 14897 bp, 15 predicted proteins | sample Hoacrofraction12_FD_59098 | JGI IMG/M metagenome (GOLD analysis project Ga0065711, IMG submission 59098) | Hoatzin crop microbial communities from Cojedes, Venezuela - Epithelial fraction 12 v2 (version 2) | ecosystem: Host-associated > Birds > Digestive system > Esophagus > Crop | place... | reverse complement strand
ACATCAAAGATCTAAACGGAAGTGATACAATCACCTATGTAAATGAGGGAGATGATAACATCAACGTCACCACTGATCCAAACAATGACCACAACTACACTCTATCACTAAATTCAGATCTATCTGGCATCAATTCGGTCGCAAACGACGCCAACACCAGCCGCATCGTCTTTGGCGATGAGTTCGTCACGCTCGGCGCAGGGGATAAAAACGTCACTCTAAGCAGCGCCGGCCTCGATATGAACGGCTCTAAGATCACAAATTTGGCCGCCGGCACCGATGACACCGACGCTGTCAATGTTTCGCAGCTCTCAAGCGCGATCGACGGCAACAAAACGTCAAATTACTTCCACGGCGACATTGGTGAGGATATCAACTCAAGTAAAGTCGCAAATATAGGCATTTTGGGTGGCGCGAATATCACCACCGAGTCGAACGCGACCGATATCACCGTGAATTTGGCCGAAAATTTGGAGGGCATCAAGTCAATTTCTGGCGGCGAAAATAACGCCTCAAGTGTCAAATTTACGGGCACTTCGGTCGAAATTTCGCCAAGTGGAGATAAGAATTTGATCTTTAGCGATGGCGCCCAAGGCGTGGTGATTTCAGGCGTTGAAACCAACGGAAGTGATGGAACGAGCGCGGTTAATGTTGATTATTTGAAAGATTATGTCGCTACGACGGGCACTGGGGTCGAATATTTCAGCGTAAATTCCACTGACGGCGGAAACAAAAATAACGATGGCGCCACCGGAGCCGATGCAATCGCAATTGGCAAAGATGCAAGCGCGTCTGAAGCCAATGCCACCGCGCTTGGCACAGGTGCGAGCGCAAGCGGAGCGCAAGCTAGCGCAGTTGGCGCAAATTCAAAAGCGACCGCTGAAAATTCCGTCGCAATCGGCGCAAACGCCACCGCAAGCGAGGAAAATTCCGTCGCACTTGGCGCAAATTCGGCAACTGAAGCGAAAAGCAAAGTCGAAGACGTCGAAATCAAAGACGCATCTGGCGCGACCGTCGCAACAATCGCAGCTAGCGAGTTTGCCGGCGTTGATAATGTCGCAGGCGTCGTATCTGTGGGCAGCAAAGATGCCAACACCACTCGCCAAATCGCAAACGTCGCAGCTGGCGTAATTTCGCAAGACTCAACCGACGCAGTAAATGGCAGCCAGCTCTACGCGGTGATCAATGCAATCAACACAGTAAATGGCGCAACAGCCGATTTGAACGCTACTGAGCTATCATATGAGGCTGACAGTGGCGCAGTTAGCGGCATCAAGCTAGCTAGCGCACGCGGAACTAACGTAAAATCGGGCAAATTTGCCATCGGCTCAGAGGCATATTCTGACGAAAATATCGCGACAAAGGTCGAGCATGACGATTCTACGGGCGTTACGACATTTACATTGGGCTTAAAGAGCGCACTTAGCGGCATCCAATCAATCACCGGCGAAGATGGCAACTCAAAGATCGAATTTGGCGAGAATGAAGTCGAAATTTCAGCCGGCGAAGACGTAAAAATGGTCATCAACGAAACTCAAGCAGCGATGAAAGCCGGAAATTCCGAAATTTCAGTTACAAATGACGCTGCCACAATCAAAGGCGCCTCAACCGCGATGAAGCTCGATGAGGCCGGCGTTACGCTATCAAATCAAACTTCGGGCGAGCCAGTGCAAATTCATGGCGTAGCAGCGGGCAGCGCTGACACCGATGCGGTCAATGTTAGCCAATTAAAGGGCGTTGTGAATAATGTCTCTAACACAATCAACAAAAATAGGAAAATCGCCTCAGCAGGAACCGCCTCAGCCTTGGCTGCAGCGCACTTGCCGCAAGCGATCTATCCAGGAAAGGGCATGTTCTCGATCGCCGCAGGAAGTTACGACAGCCAAACAGCGACCGCTCTTGGCGTCTCGCAAGTCTCAGATAGCGGAAAATGGGTCTATCGCGGCGGTTTGACATATGATACGCAAAACAAAATCGGCGTCGGAATCGGCATCGGATTCCATTGGTAATCGTAAATTTAAGGTTCTTGTGCTAAAATAATGAGAACCTTTTTTAAATTTAAGGAGAAAGTATGAAAAAATGGTTATTTTCAGGGATTGTTTGTGCTTTGGCGCTTACAGGTTGTACTTCTCACATCAGTGATGACATCCCAAGCGATGGAAAGATGGCATATGAAGATGTCACATGGCCGGAATTGGATGATGCTTGGATCGAGAAGGGAACTTATCCAAATTTGGAAAATTTGGCTAAAATTCGTCCAGGTATGACAAAAGACCAAATTTACGCGCTTATCGGGCATCCACAATTCGCCGAAGGATACTGGGGGGTAATTGAGTGGGATTATATCTTTAATTTCCCACAAAAAGATGGTTCAGTTAAGGTTTGCCAATATAAGGTAATCTTCGATGAGGATTATCTCGGACAAAGCTTCTTTTCACATCCGCAAGGCTGCATCAGCGGCGAGGCTGATGGCGAGCTAGATAGCGATCAAGATGGCGTTCCAGATAGCCGTGATTTGTGCCCTGGCACACCGCTTGGCACAGTCGTTGATGCTGATGGCTGCGCTGAGAAGCAAATTTTAGGCGGCCTAAATTTCGACTTTGACAAATCAAATTTGCGCCCGCTCGGCAAATCAACTGTCGCCGCAGCTGCAAATTATATGAAACAAAATCCAAATTTGACAGCCACAATCGTCGGCCACACCGATAGTTACGGCAGCGATGCTTACAACAAAGACCTATCACTTCGCCGCGCAAACACCGTAAAAGCCGAAATGGTAAATAACGGCGTCGAGGCGAGCAGGCTAAAAACCGCAGGATACGGCGAATCTCAGCCAATCGCGACAAACTCAACCGCCGAAGGCCGAGAGCAAAACCGAAGAGTCGAGATTATCTACAACAAATAAAAAAAGAGAGCAAATTTGCTCTCTTTCCCCTTAAATTCATGATTGAGATTAAAAACCTGCACAAATTTTACGGCAATGATGAAATTCTAAAAGGCATTGATGCCGAAATTTCCGATGGCGAAATTTTCGCGATTGTCGGCCACAGCGGCGCTGGCAAAAGCACACTGCTGCGCTGTATAAATGGGTTAGAGAGCTATCAAGAGGGAAATTTAATCGTAAATGGCGAAGAAGTTAAGGCTCTAAGTGAAGGGCGCTTGCGCGAATTTCGCAAAAATATCGGCATGATTTTTCAGAATTTCGCCCTCATGAATCAAAAGACCGTCGCCCAAAATATCGCGCTTCCGATGGAAATTTGGAAATTTGAAAAGGCAAAAATCAAAAAAAAAGTGAGCGAACTCTTAGAAATCGTGGGGCTTTCTGGCAAGGCTGACGTCTATCCAAAATCGCTCTCAGGCGGCCAAAAACAGCGCGTCGCAATCGCCCGCGCACTCGCACTAAACCCAAAAATCCTACTAAGCGACGAAGCCACCAGCGCGCTCGATCCAAACATCACGAAGCAAATTTTAGAGCTTTTAAAAAAAATCAACGAAGAGCTTGGAATCACCATTGTTTTGGTCACGCACGAGATGGAAGTGGTAAAATCAATCGCTGCTCGGGCGCTGCTTTTAAGTGGCGGAAAGGTCGTAAATTACGGCAAAACGCACGAGCTTTTCCTAAAGCCAGACGCTTCGATGGTCGAATTCCTAGGCGAAAAGCCGATTTTACCGAGTGAAGGTGTAAATATCGGTCTTTATTTTCCAAAGGAGGTCGCTTTTAACAGCGTAATCACGCAGATGGCGCGCGATTTGGATATCAATCTCAACATCGTTTGGGGCAAAATCGAGAAGCTAAATGACCTAGTTTTGGGGCATCTCGTGATAAATATCGAGCCCAAGTACGAAAAAATCGTCCTTGAGTACATTCAAAAAACGGGCGTTTTGTGGGAAAAATTATGAAAAAATTTATCATTTACAGCGCAATTTTACTGCTCATTTTCGTCTATCCATTTTTCGCTGGAAATTCTATTTTCACGACATTTGATAGCGTTTTTGGGATGGAAATTTTCTCAAATTTATGGGGCAAATTTTGCGACATTTTTAAAAACGCACTCTCCCCAAAAGCCTACAAAACCGCTGAAATTCTCACAAAAGCGACTTGGGAGACGCTTTATATGAGCGTTGTCTCGACCATTTTTGCTGGAATTTTAGGACTTATTTTGGCCGTGATTTTAGTCCTCACGCGCAAAAACGGACTCGCGCCAAACCCCGTAATTTACGGCATTTTAGACGTGATTGTAAATGTTTTTCGCAGTTTTCCATTTTTGATTTTAATCATCGTACTTTTAAATTTCACCAAATTAATCGTGGGCACTTCGATCGGAACGGATGCCGCAATTGTGCCGCTTACGATCGGCACGGCGCCATTTATGGCACGAATGTTTGAAAACGCACTCATTGAAGTCGATAGCGGAATAATCGAGTCTGCGCGCAGTTTTGGCAGCTCAAAAATGCAAATCATCGGCAAAGTGATGCTAATCGAGGCGATTCCATCCCTAATTAACGTCATTACGCTCACTTTCATTATGGTTATCGGATTTTCGGCGATGTCTGGCACTCTTGGCGGCGGCGGCTTGGGAGACGTGGCGATTCGCTTCGGTTTTCAGCGCTTTAATGTCGAAATTCTCACCTACACCGTCATCATTCTCATCGTGATGGTGCAGTTTGTGCAGTTTATTGGCGATCGCATCTACAAGCGCGTAAAAAAATAGCCAAATTTGCGCGAAATTTACAAATTTTCACTATAATTCACTCCTAAATTTCAAATTTAAGGAGATAAAATGAAAAAATTTCTCTTGAGTTCGATTCTTGCGTTTAGTGCCGTTACTGCGGGCTTTTGCGCGGAAAAAATCGTCGTTGGTGCCACACCTGTTCCGCATGCGGAAATTCTGGAATTCATTAAGCCAGACTTGCTTGAAAAGGGCTTTGAGCTTGAAATCAAAGAATTTAACGACTACGTCGTGCCGAATTTAGCGGTCGCGGACGGCGAACTGGATGCGAATTTCTTCCAACACACGCCATATTTGGATGAATTTAACAAAAACAAAGGCACAAATTTGGTCAAAACAGTCGCCGTTCATCTCGAGCCAATGGGCGTTTATAGCAATAAAATCAAGAGTTTGGATGAGCTAAAAGATGGCGCAAAAGTGACAATCCCAAATGACCCAACAAACGAGAGTCGCGCGCTTGACGTGCTCGCAACTGCTGGTCTAATCGAGCTTGACAGCGCTGTTGAGCTTCGTACGCCAATTGACATCACTAAAAATCCAAAGAATCTCCAATTTAGCGAGCTTGAGGCCGCAAGTTTGCCACGTACGCTAGGTGACAGCGACATTTCGGTCATCAACACCAACTTCGCCTTCAACGCGAACCTAAATCCGACCAAAGACGCGCTCGCCATCGAAAGCAAGGACAGTCCATACGCAAATATCGTCGTCGTTGCCGCTGGTAAGGAGAACGACGCCAAAACGAAGGCGCTAAACGAGGCGATTACGAGCGAAAAGGTGAAAAAATTTATTGAGGAAAAATATAAAGGCGAAATTCTGCCAGCCTTCTAAAAATGGCACTTTAAGGCAAATTTGCGCGGTCAAATTTGCCCTTTTTTAATTTTATTTTTCTTGCTCAAATTTCTCTTTTTCCGTGCGAATTTTATTTTCTTGCGCGAATTTAGCCTTTTTTCATCGGGAATTTGGCAAAATTCCAAAATGTCACTACTTTTTGTTTTTTCATTTGGCGCGATTGGATCGCTGTTGGCGCTGGTTTTTACGATCGGATTTTGGTCGGACGCGGAGGATCCGATTCGTGGCGCGAAACGCGCATTTAAGACCTTTGGCGTCGTGATTTTATTCGTGATTTTATTCATGGCGTTTATCGCGTGGCTGGTGGTTAGGGACTAGTTTTTCTTTGCTAAATTTTCTAAATTCTCCAAATTTTCGCGCATTTGCTTGATTATTTCGTCGGTTTTTAGCCCAAGCATGACTATTCTGTAGAGTTCGGGCTTATTCTTTTCCCAATTATAGAGCGTTTTGGTGTCAATTTTCAAAAGCCCAGCGATGTCTCGCTTAGTCATTTTTTGTACCATTTTTTTACCTTTTGCGAAAAATTTGCATCAGAGTATAAAAATTTAAATTTGATATCAACGAAGTAAATATTCCTTTTATTTAAGTAAATTTATGGAATAATTCCTTAAATTTCAGATGTGAAAGGAAAAGAGATGAAAAAATTAGGTTTTTTAATTTTTATCGGTGTGATTTTCGCGGGTTGTTATGGGACTTCTCCGGTTCCGCCAAGTATTGTAAGGCTCGATAATGGTCAATATTATTACCGAGACCAAAATATCATAAATCAGTGCCCTTATAGCAAATTTCTATCTGACGGCGTTACTGTGCAATGTTTTGACACTAATGGTAATCCTACAATAAGGATTACTCCGGCAACGCAGCAAGACTACGCTTACGTAAATGCATATAGACAAAATCTCTATATGCAGCAACAAATCGCAAATCAGCAAAACATTGCATTTCAAATGCAAATGCAAAATCTCGCGCAGCAAAGTGCCGCCATCGCCGCAGGTAACGCAGCAAGTGCAGCTCAAGGCGCGGCGTTAGCAAATTCCACAAATCAAATGCTTGGAAATATGCAGCGCCCAAATATGGGCTTTCAAAACGGATACAACACCTATCAGCAACAAAGACTTTATCACTCAATAAACAATGTCGGCGACGCATTTCAAAAGCGCCAACATATCGGAATGTGGTAGAATTTGGCGGTTTCCCGCCAAATTTTTATTGAAATTTAGCAGCCCAGCTTAATCCAATCTTACATGGTTTTATCGCTCGATTTGCAAATTTGATTTAAAAAACACTCATCGCACTTTGGTTTGACCGCTTTGCAGGTGTAGCGGCCAAAAAGCACCATCGCTTGGTGAAGATAGTTTAAATTATCTTTGAAAAGTGCCGTCAAATCGGCTTCGACTGCTTCTGGCGTCTTGCCAGTGCTCAAATCTAGCCGGTGAGCGACGCGAAAAACATGCGTATCAACTGCCATCAAATTTGCGCCCAAATGCTCGATTAATACGACGTGCGCGGTCTTTTGGCCAACGCCTGAAAGAGAGACCAAATCCTTTTCATTTAACGGAATTTCGCCCCCAAATTCCGCCATCACTTGTTTCGCCATTTTGACCAAATTTTGGGCTTTGTTGTTAAAAAAACTACAGGAATTTATGAGCAGTTTTACACTCGCTAAATTCGCCGCCGCAAGTGCGGGAATATCTGGAAATTCGCGGAAAAACGCCGGCGTGATTAAATTTACGCGCTTATCGGTGCATTGAGCCGAAAGCATCACGCAAACTAGGAGCTCGTAGAGATTTCCGAATTTCAGCTCGGTCGTGGGCTTTTCAAAGTGCTGTAAAAAGAGCTTTTTAATCAAATTTATATCTTTTTTGCTTCTCATTTGGGTATTTTAGCAAAATTTACCACTTATTTAATCCAAACTACTATAATTTCGTGAAATTTTTTAAAAAGGATGGAAATATGAAGAAATTTTTTCTAGGTGCTGTTAGTTTGGCAGCCGCAATTACGCTTAATGCGACGACTTTTGCTACCGTTGATGGCAAGGAAATCACTGAAATCGAGCTTGCTCCACTTCTAAACGGTGTGCCAACAGACAGCCTAAATCAGCTCCCAGCTGACGCAAAAAAAGGTCTAATCGACCGCGCAATTGAGCTTCAACTCTTAATGTCAGAGGCTAGAAAAAACGTAAAAGAGGACGATCCGGAATTTAAAAAGCTCCTCGATATCCAAAAGAACGCAATCGCGCTTCGTGTCTATGAAAATCGCGAATTCCAAAAAGTAAAAGTGACTGACGATGAGATCAGCAAATTTTACAACGAAAATAAGGATAAATTTGTCGAGCCTGCGCAAATCAAAGCTAGCCATATTTTGGTAAAAGATGAAGCGACAGCAAACGAAATCATCAAAGAGCTTTCAGCGCTAAAAGGCGACGAGCTAACAAAAAAATTCGCTGAAATCGCTAAAAATCGCTCAATCGAGCCGATCGCTAGCCAAAGTGGCGGAAATTTGGGCTGGTTCGCAAAAGAGCAAATGGTTGCACCTTTTGGCGATGAAGCAGAAAAGATGAAAAAAGGCGAAATTTCAAAAGCGCCAGTTAAGACCGAGTACGGCTATCACGTGATTTTGAAAGAGGACAGCAAGGATCAAAGAGAGCTAAAACTCGACGAAGTCAAGGGATATATCGAGAATTTCGTAAAACAAGATAAATTCAAAGTCCAAGTCGATGAAAAGGCGAAGGCATTACGCGAAAAAGCAAAAGTAGAATATAAATAAAGGACGATAAAATGGGCGTTTTAGATGTTGTAAAGGCGGGAGTTTTGTTTGGTGATGAGGTTGAAAAACTCTATCAATATGCGAAAGATAACGGATTTGCCATTCCTGCGGTCAATGTCGTAGGTACAAATTCCGTCAATGCGGTCTTAGAGGCTGCAAAAAGTGTCAATTCGCCCATTATTATTCAGTTTTCAAACGGCGGCGCTGGATTTTACGCTGGCAAGGGAATTAGCGGCGATGGCGCGGTTTTAGGTGCTATTGCTGGGGCGCTGCATGTAAATTTATTGGCTGAGCACTACGGAATTCCAGTGATTTTGCACACCGATCACGCGGCTAGAAAACTGCTGCCTTGGATCGATGGGTTGATTGAGGCTAGCCAAAATCACTTCAAATTTCACAAAAAACCGCTATTTAGCTCGCATATGCTGGATTTGAGCGAGGAGAGTCTGGATGAAAATTTGACCACTTGCGAGGCGTATCTAAAGAAGATGAGCGAGCTTGGAATTAGCCTTGAAATCGAGCTTGGCGTCACTGGCGGCGAAGAAGATGGCGTGGATAACACAAGCGTTGATAATGCGCTACTTTACACGCAGCCCGAAGACGTGGCGCTTGCGTATGAGCGACTAAGCAAAATTTCTCCAAATTTCAGCATCGCGGCGAGCTTTGGAAACGTTCACGGTGTCTATAAGCCAGGAAATGTGGTTTTGCGCCCAGAAATTCTAAAAAATTCGCAAAAATATGTAAAAGAGAAATTTGCTCTTGCAAATGAAAAGCCCGTTAAATTCGTATTTCACGGCGGCAGCGGTAGCGAAATGCAAGATATTAAGGACGCTGTGAGCTATGGCGTCGTTAAAATGAACATCGACACCGACACGCAGTGGGCGTTTTGGGACGGCGTGCGCGCGTATGAGGCGAAAAATCGCGCATATTTGCAAGGCCAAATCGGAAACCCAGAGGGCGACGATAAGCCAAACAAAAAATATTACGATCCGCGCAAGTGGCTAAGATGCGGCGAAGAGAGCGTAATCGCGCGCTTAAAAACCGCGTTTGAGGCGCTAAATTGCGTAAATAGAAACTAAGGAATGTGATGGAGAGTGAGAATTTTATTGATTTAGAGCTGCCTGAAAACGGCGTGCGGTCGCAATTTGGCGTCTTTTTAAAGATTGTCTTTTTGCCAGTCTTGGTTTTTGCCGTTTTTTTGCTCGGGTTTTTAGGTCTCATAAATCTTAAAGTTGAGCTCCATTCTATCGTGATGATGGGCATTTTGCTCTTCATCGCGCTTCTTGCGGCGCGTCATAACGCCGAATTTGCAACGTGCCTATTTGAGGGCAATATCGAGAATTTCAAATCCAAACTCAAAAATTACATCATGTCGCACCTTTTGGTTGTCGCTGACCAAAAGCGCTCAAATGCCGAATTTGACGCCTTTATTGATGATTATTCGCAAAATATCAGAAACGACAACTACGCCTCGGTCATGGCTGGAATTTTCCCAATGCTGGGAATTTTGGGCACATTTATTAGCATTGCGATTTCAATGCCAAATTTCTCCTCGACCGACATAAACGCCCTTGAAAACGAGATCGCTCAGCTCCTAGGCGGCGTTGGAACTGCGTTTTACGTCTCAATTTACGGCATTTTCTTAGCGATTTGGTGGATCTATTTTGAAAAAAAGGGCATTAGCCGCTTTGAAAAATTAATCGCAAAGTACAAATTCGCCACTCGCGGCTTTTTTTGGACTAGAGATGAGATCACTCAAGGCCTACTTCAAAATATCGCAGCCAAAAATGAAACCATGGCGCGCGTGATTGAGACGAGCTTTACGGGGGATTTTAACCGCAAAATTTCGGAAGCCGCCAAAGAGAAATTCGATAATTTCAATCACATGCTCACGCTTGAAAAAGAGGCGCTAAAAGAGTCCGCCACGCAGTTGGAAAAAATCCAGGAAATCACCGCTAGGACGACAAAAGTCTATCAAAATATGAATTTGAATTACGATAAAATTCTAACCTCAATTTCCAAGCTCGCAAGCGACATCGTAAGCATTCAAAACAGCCTTGCTATGCAGTATAAGGAGCTTTTGGATGCGAGCGAGAGTAGGCGCGAAAATTTGGATAAAAGCCTAAATGTTTTCACAGGCGAGCTTTCAAAATTCAGTGCGACGCTGCAAACTGCGGTTGAAAACCTGCAAAACATCAAAAATAACTCCTTAAAACCTCGCTCTTTTGAGGATGAGGATATCTTAGAGGCCCTAAAAAAGACACTCACAATCACCAAAGAAGAGTAAAATGAAGACGCCAAACGACGAAAAAGGGAATTTCTGGATCGCGTATGCCGATTTGATGGCGGGGCTGCTTTTTGTTTTTATTTTGCTTGTTGGCGGAATTATCGTCAAATATTTCCTTATGCAGAGCGATTTTTTCAGGATTCAAGACGAATTTGCCGCCGCAAAAAGCGACCTAAATCAAACTCAAAGCGACCTCGATAAAACGCAAAATGAGTTCCTAAAAACGATGGCGGTTTTGCAATCAAGCCAGGAAAAAAACGAGCAGCTCGAGGAGCTAAATCGCCTTTTTAATGAAAGACTTTCAGCCCTAAATTTGGAGCTTAACGAGACAAAAAAGCAAAATTCGCTCTATATTTTGCAGATTGACGACCTAAATGATATGATTGATGACCTAAAAAAGGGGAATCTCGACCTTAAAAAAATCGTCGAATCTCGCGAAGATGCGATCAGTGAAAATGAGGAGAAAATCGCCTATTTGCTTGCTCAAATTTCGCAAAAAGAGAGCGATTTTAACCGAATTTTGCACGACCTAAACACCACGAAAAATCGCATCCGAAATCTCACTGGCATCAAAGTCAAAGTCATCGCGCGCCTAAGCGAGGCACTTGGCAGCGATATGAGCATCGATCCAAATAGCGGAAATTTGCGCCTTTCGTCGTCAGTTTTGTTTGATAAGGGCTCAAGCGAGCTAAAAGAGGAAGCAAAGCCCGAATTTAGGCGCACTTTGGAGCGATATTTTGCCGTTTTGCTTCGCGACAAAAATATCCGAGAAAACCTCGAATCCATCGTGATTGAGGGGCATACTGACAGCGACGGCGGCTATCTTTATAATCTGGAACTTTCCCAAGCGCGCGCGCAAGCGGTGATGGAATTTATCAATTCATGGAACGAAGATGCCGATTTGGAGCGCTTTTTGGTGGCGTCTGGCCGCAGTTATACGATGCCGATTTTGCGTGATGGCGTCGAGGACAAGGACGCTAGTCGGCGCATTGAGATCAAATTTAGCATCTCAAACAAAGAGGCGATCGACGAAATCCAGAAATTCCTAGAATACGATGCAAACGAAGATTGAAAAGTGCGAATTTAAGGGGCTTTCATTCTACCTGCTGCGCGATGATTTATTGAATTCGGATGACGCAAATTTGCGCCATTTTAACGGCAACAAAGCCCGAAAGCTGCACTACTATCTAAATGCCGATTTAAAGGGCGTTTGCGAGATTATTTCGCACGGCGGAAGCCAGTCAAATGCGATGTTTGCGCTGAGCGAATTTGCAAAATTTAAAAATCTCAAATTTAAATACGTCATTTCCCATTTAAGCGGCTTTTTGCGCGAATTTCCGGATGGAAATTTCGCCCGCGCGCTGGCGAATGGAATGGAGATTTTTGTCTCGGAAAATCGGCGCGAATTTGCTCTTTCTTTGATGAGCGAGAATTCCCTTTTTATCGATGAAGGCGTGGCAAATTCGCACGCTGCTAATGGATTTAAAATCCAAGCAGCTGAAATCCAAAAAATTGCGCGGAATTTGGGCGTTAAATTTGACATTTTTTTGCCTTCTGGGACTGGCGTGAGTGCCGGAAATTTGGCGAAATTTAGCGAATTTAGAGTTTTTACTTGCCCGTGTGTTGGGGATGCGCGCTATTTAAAAACGCAGCTAGATGCGCAAAATTTGGGAAATTTGGCAAACCTAAAAATCCTAAATCCGCCAAAAAAATTTCACTTCGCAAAGCCGGCGAAAGATTTAATCAAAATTTGGCAGGAATTGAGAAATGAGACGAAAATTGAATTTGATCTCATTTACGATCCTGTGGGATTTTTGACGCTTTTTTCGAATTTGCGCGAGTTTGAAAATCCGCTGCTTTACATCCATCAAGGCGGCGTTTTGGCCAATTCCACGCAGCTTGCGCGTTATGAGCGCAAATTTATTTGAAAATTAGGCGAAATTCCGTATAATCACGGCGTTTAAAGGATGAAAAATGAGAATTATAAATAGCACGGATGCTGATTTTAAGGGCGCTTTCGCGGCTCTTGTAAATCGCAGCAACATGGACATGGCGCGCGTAATGCCGGTGGTGACGCAGATTTTAGACGATGTCAAAACTCGCGGCGATGAGGCTTTAGCCGAGCAAATCGCGAAATTTGACCACTGGGAAGTGAAGGGAAATTTGGCGATTTCAGTGGATGAAATGAAAGCGGCGTTTGATTCTTGCTCAAATGAACTCAAAAACGCCCTAAATTTGGCGAAATCACGCATCTTTTCATATCATGAAAAGCAGCTTGAAAAGAGCTGGATAAACTGCGAAAAAAACGGCACGATTTTGGGCCAAAAGGTAACGCCAGTCGATCGCGCCGGACTTTATATCCCAGGCGGAAAAGCGGCGTATCCAAGTTCGCTTTTGATGAATGCAGTGCCTGCGCTTGTAGCAGGAGTTGGCGAAATCATCGTCTGCACGCCGGCGGTTAATGGCGAGGTAAATTCGCTCCTTCTTGCTGCGCTTCATGTCTTAGGCATTAAAAAAGCCTACAAAATCGGCGGCGCGAGCGCAATCGCAGCGATGGCATACGGCACAAAAACCGTAGAAAAGGTCGATGTCATCACTGGTCCTGGCAATATTTTTGTCGCGACCGCCAAAAAATTGGTCTTTGGCGACGTAAATGTCGATATGATCGCTGGTCCTAGTGAGATTGGCGTGTTAGCGGACGCTAGCGCAAATTCGCGAAATATCGCGATTGATCTGCTTTCGCAAGCCGAGCACGACGAGATCGCGAGCAGTTTTTTGATCACCGATGATGCCAAATTTGCCGAAAGCGTGAGCAAAAATATCGATGAAATTCTGCCAAATTTGAGCCGCGAAAAGATCGCGCGCGCAAGTATCGAAAACAAAGGCTGCATCATCGTCGCGCGTGATATGAATGAGGCACTAAATTTGATGAATGAATTAGCGGTCGAGCACTTAGAAGTCGCAACGAAGGCGCCGTTTGAGCTTTTGCCGCACATTAAGCACGCTGGCGCGATATTTTTGGGACATTACACGCCTGAAGCGATTGGTGATTACATCGCTGGTCCAAATCACACACTGCCAACTGGTGGCAGCGCGCGCTTTTTCTCGCCACTAAGCGTCAATAATTTTATGAAAAAAAGCTCGATTATCGCGATGACAAAGGGCGGGATTGATGAGTTGGCTCAAGCTTGTATGGCGCTAGCAAATGCCGAAGGATTGGGCGCTCACGAGATGTCAGTAAAAGTGAGATTTGAGGAAAAATAGTTTTTGGGCGAAATCAAATTTCGCCCAAATTTCCGCAGGTAATTTGCCTGCGTGAAATTTAATCTAAAAATAGATTAAGCACATCGGATTGCTCTTATTTTCTGCCACTTGGCAAAATTTCTCGCCATATTTTTGCGCACTCTCTTTATCGCTTGATTTCATGCTTTCAACCCAAGCTTGGCTGCAGTATTTCGCATCTAGCTCGCACGCTTTTTGGAAATTATCTATCCCAGCGCAAGCAAACGCCACGCCGTTTCCGCAAGCGGTGTTAAAAATGCCCTCATATCCGCCATGTTGGTAGTTAAATATAAATGCATCGCAGCTAAATTCCGGCTCTTTATTATCAACGCAATTTGATATAGCTAACGAGTCTGCTTTTTTAGAGTATTTGTTGGCTTTTTCTCTGTTTATTGGGATGATGTCTGTGGCTTTTTTATCCTCGATGCCCTTTTCAAATATCATTGAAAGTGTGATGCAATACGCCTTTCTGTCTAGCTCATTGCAATTTTTGGTTAAAATTTCCATCAGTTTATCGTAGTATTCCTTTGGTGGCTCGACTTTAAAGCGATTAAATTTGCAATTTTTCCCGCCATATGCGCTCTCCTCACAACTTTTGAGCAAATTTTCAAAATACTGTGGTGCTAATTTTTGCTTTAGCTCCTCATCATCACTATAATCCATAATCGCCCTTAGCCTATCTTTGGCGAATTTGCCGCTCTCATAGTGTTTCATATATGCCTTGCTAAATTTATCCTTCATCGCCGCATCTTCTGCTCTGCTTGCCTTTTCAAGACCTTCGACGCAATAAATTCCATCATTTTCGCACACCTCATAGATGAAATCCAAAACTTGCGTATCGTTATAATCATCCGAGCGACTCATTTTATTGTCATAGAGCCAGCACGCTTTTTCGTTGCCGCTGCTGCAGGCTTTGTGATCACCAAAAGCGACGCCCCAATACCCAAAAATGGCGAAATTTGCCCATTTTTAACTCCTTAAAA
>Ga0065711_1043161_pt1 | contig 14898 bp, 8 predicted proteins | sample Hoacrofraction12_FD_59098 | JGI IMG/M metagenome (GOLD analysis project Ga0065711, IMG submission 59098) | Hoatzin crop microbial communities from Cojedes, Venezuela - Epithelial fraction 12 v2 (version 2) | ecosystem: Host-associated > Birds > Digestive system > Esophagus > Crop | place... | reverse complement strand
GGGGGGGGGGGGGAGGAAGCTTTTGTTTTCTAAAAATTGAGAACGCAGGTATTCCGAGGGAGCTGGGATTGCTTAGCATCAGCAAGAAGAGACGTAGGGCTTAGCAAAGTCTGTAGATACAGGAAGCAAAGCAAACGGAGCCATGCTCTTCACTTGGCACCCAGGACAGCATAAGAGGCAGTGAGACATGAACAGAATTTCCTGTATTTTAGTTAAAACGCAAGAAACTGTGAAGATGATCAGACACTGGAACAGGTTGCCCAGAGTAGTTATGGGATCTTCTGTCCTTGGAGGTGTTCGAAACCCAACTGGACGTAGTCATGGGCAACCTGCTGTGACCTTTGTGAGGTGATGTGGGGAGAGTGGTGGTTGTGGGCAGACCAGACTCCTAGAGGTCCTTTTAACCTCTAAGATTGTCTGATTTTTAAGTCTGGTTGATTTCCTGTTCTCTCAGAACTATTTTTCTTGCAATTAATTCATGAAATAAAAAAACAAACTGCAGTAGCTTTTACTTTTCTGTGCTCATGCAGGCTTTTCAGTAGTCTTATTCTTAGTTTACCGTGTCAACCTTTCACTTCAGTTTGAGTACATTTCTCCCACAGAAATCTGTGGTGGTGAGAAACAAGCCATCAAGTGGCATCAGTGTTTTTCCTAAAGTAGATGTAAATGTATTTTTATTAGCTCAGATGCATATTACCACTACAGTGGTAACTTCAAGGGCAATCTCGCATGTATTGGATGTGGGAAGTAGGTTAAATATATACTTCCCAAATAACATGTGGGTAGCTTGTAGTTCATCCCCACAACGAAGTGTCAATCAGACAGCATGACGAGCAACAGAAAGGGAAGAACTTGGCTGTGTGAAAACAGAGCAGTGCTGGTGTAGCTGCTGTCTTTGGAGGGCTGGCCATGTTTTTGAAATCCACTGTTACTGCTTGTAATACAACTACTTTGTCATGGACATGATGTGTGAAACAAAAACTCAGCTAAAATATATGATTTTGGTGACCCGAGTAATTATTAACCTTCTATCTTCAAGATTGTCTAAGTGTTTGTCTCAAGGCACACTGGAACATAATGGGACAGTTAAACAGTAACAGACCTGGACTAGGGGAGAAGCTGCTTGTTTGGAGTAATTGTGTAGCTTCCTGGTCTGTCGTGTTCATGAAGTAAACAGCTCATTTCTTTCCTGGGATCATCAGATAACATGATAAGCAAAAATAAGAGCTACACCAAGTTCTGCCAGATTAGGGCCAAATTTAGTCTAGTAATTTGGTCTAAATTCCTCAGCGATGCTCCTGATGTTGGAGCTACGAATATGTGGCAGTGTCAGTCAAATGCCAGAAAGTGTTAGAAATTGTAATGGGCTGTGGGCAAACCTGGAGCTGCCTGTACTGAGCAGAGGGTGGGTGTGTTTGACAGGCTTCTCAGAGTGAAGTTAGTCAGTGTCAAATTGGGCACAGTCCATAACACAGGTGAAGATAGTTAACTGAGGGAGGGAGAACGTTAACCAAGAGTGTCGTACCTTGTCATCTTGCAGTCTCTAGGCAGATACCCACTCTTGGCATAAACAGGTGTCCTGTGACCACGAGAACACTTTGGATGGACTTGACACAGCTGTTACTAGGGTGGTTTATGTGGGGAGGCTAGGATAATTTATGCCAATAGTCTCTTCAGGCCTTAATTTGTAGTGAATGAGTTTCTGAAAACTGCTGGGGAAGGGGAAGGGAGCTGCAGGAGGGAACCTTTGGGGAACCCGCTAGCAGCTAGGCACAGATGTTTTCATAGTGCAGTTCAAGGTAGAGCTTTATAAACACTTAATTCTGTGGTTTTTCCCTGGCTCTATGCTTTGAAACTGACAGCTGTGCAAATGACCCATGCTTGTATAAAGTGAACCCGACTGCTGGTGCTTCATGTCGGATTTTAAGGCATGAAATAGTTTTGTGGAATAATGCTGATAAGCACTGTTGATTCTTAAATTAGACTTTTCTTTCCCTTTCTATGGCTTTTTATAAGTCCTGTAACTCCTGCTTTTAAGTTTAAACTTTTTGATGTAAACTTATTATATTTTGTTCCTTCCCACAGAACCTAATTTACTGAGTGGTACTGCTCACAGTGTGAACAAAAGAGGTGTAAAGAGGAGAGATCTTGACATTGAGGAGCTGAGAGAGATCCTGTCTCCACTTCTACCTTTTGTCCGCATTGAGCACATCTTGCCCATGAATAGTGAAGTACTGAGTGATGCAGTAAGTCAGTAATCCTGTACAAATATTATCTCTGGATTATTTGTACTTCACATTCTACGATGTTCAGGTTATGGGTTTGGCTTTTGGGGTTTTTTTTGAGAATTAGCTCCTAAAATGTTATCACATAGAGTAATATATGTATAACTTTTTCTGGTTAAATTTTCTGTACTTTATCAAAAGGCTAAAGAAAAATCAGTGGTGTAAGGATTCAATTTAAGAAATGCGTTTCTTGCAAGTTCTTCCCGTGATTATTTTTAAAATACCATGAGACTCTTTCTTGATTCTTAAAGATGAAGAGAGGCCTGATTAGTACTCCTCCTTCAGACATGCTACCAACATCAGAAGGTGGAAAGTCAAACTCCTGGCTGCGGCAAAAAAATGCAGGAATATATGTGCGGCCAAGACTGTTCTCACCATATGTGGAAGAGGCTAAGGTAATAATCATTAACATTTGAGTATTGTTAATCTGGAGTCATCGGGGGTGCTGTAAACAGAGAAGGATTTTGGTATGTTTTGTCTCTCTTTGCATGTACTGGCCTATAATACTAACATTTTCAATTTAACAAGACTTACAAGATTGATCATCAGGCTCAAGTCTCTAGAACTGGTCAGAAAAATTTCAACAAAATTTTTTTTTGTCGAAATTGAAATGTTTGCGAGACAGATCTTGATGAAATTCCACCGGAAACAAAGCAGCGTTCTGAGGGAAACCTCCCTGGTTTCCAGCCAGTTTGCCGGCCCAGCTCCTCGGCAGCCCACCTGGCAGGCGGATGGCAAGGTGAGAGCCTGAGGGTCCCAGTTTGCAGCTAGTCAGCAACCTCGATACCAGGTCTTTCAGGCTCCCCAGCTCCCACCAGAGCTGGGTGGAGAACTACTATTCCACTAGGCAGAGGACTCTGATATTTCATCTTCCTTGTTTGAATCGTAATGTATCTAAAATTCTTTTGATCCTCCACAAAATGGAATAAATACCTTGTGTCCAACTTGACTGAAGTCCTTTGTGTCCCAGCCAAGAGCAGTAGCTTCCCTTTCTAATACCTTGCATGAGGACTGTCAAACTTAAGATCTTGTAGTGTCTCTGATGGTGGCTGTGGATGACAGGGAGGAGATTGCTCTGTGTAGGGCAGAAATATGCCGTATTCTGTTTGACAGAATGGGACCCCTGTGGGTCGCTAACTAATGCCACCACTGAAGGCAGCTCTTACTTAAGAGCTGGTGAGTCCCTGCAGCACAGGTGACTCCAGAACGAGAGGCTTAAGTGAAGCTGTGTGCATCCATATCACCTACGGACTCTGACCACTACTCTGGTGAATTCACAGCTTTTGCCCTGTGCCTAATAAGAAAATTATTTTCTAAGGATGTGAATTGTTGTTGTTGATGTCCTCTTTGAGGGGAGGGGAGAAATAAAACTACTTTTGCATTTTGGGCACAAAGGTTAGAGAGCACCAGGTGGCACTAAAGCAGCAAAGGAAGACTAGCCAGTTAACAATCCAAGATACAAAGATATAAATTTAAAACTAACAAAAATGTCTTAAAGAACATGTGATAGAAGCTTTGACTCTTTTAGTTTTCAGGTCTATGGTATGGGAGTGCTTTAGTAGTAACCTCAAAGTAAAAAATGCATTCTAAATTTTCCGCCCCCCCCTGTCTGGAATATACTTGTTTCTAGTAGTTTCATATTATGCTGTTAATATTTTTAAAAGCATCATTAGCTGTTTAACCTTAAGGGAAGGACTCTCATACTTACTATCTGGTAACTATACTCCTATTCACAGTTTAATTATTGTGTAACTATACTCCTATTCACAGTTTAATTATTGTGAAATGCAAAAATTGCAGATGAGTTTCTGATTTTTTTTCCTCCCCTGCTAGCCTCCCATTTTTTGAAATAAATCCATTTAACATTAAATGAGACTCTTAAAATGGTATTAATAAATCCCTTTTTATTCTTTAAGACAATTGAGGGAAGCACATCACATTTTCAGACTAGTGCCTTCTACTCAGTGGCACAGAGAGTTGAGACCTATAGGCAGTAATTGAGACAGAGTCCGGAGAGTCTGGCCTCGAAGGTTACTTCCAGTCTGACAACATCTGATAAACATAGCAGCCTTCCCAGATTGTATTCACCTGCCTGCTCTTAGCTTGGAAAGTCAACTCTGATCATGACTGGAAAATGGAATAGAAAATGCTGTGGAAAAGCCAAATAGTGTTTGTGACCTGGAAAAGTTACGGTGTAGACATTGCTAGACTTGTGGCCTCGGGACTGCGTTGGCAGGGGGTGTGTGTGCAGTGCCTTCATGAGGGCTCTCATGGCTGTCGTTGCAGTCAGTGCTGGATGAGATGATGGTGGAACAAACAGATCTCGTTCGCTTGCGGATGGTCCGAATGTCCAATGTGCCCGACACCCTGTACATGGTAAACAACGCAGTGCCACAGTGCTGTCATATGATTACCCACCAGCAAGTTAGCACTAACCAGTCCAGTCCTCCTTCAGTTATAGCCAATGAGATCCCAGGTAAGGCTGCTCAACCGCTTGCAACACTGACTGGTCTTATGTGGGCGGATGGGGGCTTGGGGCAGGGGAGAGGGAATGCGAATTACTGAATATTATACTTACAAATATCTGAAGAGTGGGTGTCAGGAAGATGGGGCCAAGCTCTTTTCAGTAGTGCCCAGCGACAGGACAAGGGGCAATGGGCACAGACTGAAGCACAGGAAGTTCCATCTGAACATGAGGAAGAACTTCTTCCCTCTGAGGGTTACGGAGCCCTGGAACAGGCTGCCCAGGGAGGTTGTGGAGTCTCCTTCTCTGGAGATATTCAAGACCCACCTGGACAAAGGTCCTGTGCAGTCTGCTGTAGGTGATCCTGCTTCAGCAGGAGGGTTGGGCTAGATGACCCACAGAGGTCCCTTCCAACCCCTGTCATTCTGTGATTCTGTGATTTCCTCAGAGAGTGGTACTGCACCGTTTGGGCTTCTTCCCACCCACTGGTAGTCCCTTTGGTGTACTCTGAAGGCATTAACTATTTTTGGATGGCATAGTAAGTAGTTAGAAAGGAAGCTACTGGAGGGAGTAGTGTTTTAGCCAGCTTTAGCTGAGCAATTTGAAAAACCTTGCACTAGTTAAACTTACTGTGGAACACATGCTGGAGCCTGGCACTCTGTTCTTAGAGTGGTTCTCAGTTTTCTGCTTAGCTGTCTTGGACAAGTGGTTGATCCAGAAGGCTGGAAAATGGCAAAATACTGATATCTTCTAAAAACAAAAAGCAGAGGAGCATAACTTCTACAGCAGTCAGCTTAACTCAATTTGCCAGAAAAATATTGGAAGTAGGCACTCTTTTTTTCAGTTCATGAAATCCACTTTAGCTTTGTGTGTCAGAGTAAGTTGTTATGGGTGGAAGTAGGCACGGCCTCTCTCAACTTCAGGATATTTGGTGGGACATCCCCCATAGGCAAACCAAGGAAATATAGTCATAAAACTACTGTAATACATTCCTCCAGTTTGACACTGGAAGATCAAATGCATAAATGACAATGTATCTGGTGGGATGCCAAAGCATCTAGCGCTTCCCACCTTTCCCTGGCTCCATCAATACTCAGAATAGAGAATACACTGGGAAAACTTGGCAGCTGATGACAAGTTGGGAGGGTCAGCGGATGTTTTGGAGGGCAGGATTATATAGCTGAATGACCAAGATTAAATTTAAACTCAGTGAAGAAAGTGGGAAATGTGCTTAAGTAACTAGCCAGCTGCATGCATACAGGATGGCTGAGGGAAGCTCTGTGGAGAAAAGCCTGAAAGTCAATGTTACACAATTCCATGAAGAGTCATACTAAAATAGAAAACCAAATGTGCCACGAGGCATGTGAAGTAATTTCTTCTCATATGGAGTGATTGTGTTTAGCCCTTCAAATGGCCATACTGGGTCAGGTCAATGATTTGTCTGTCTAATCTAGTATCCGTATTCTAGCAGTGACCAGAAGTGAGTGCATAAGGAAGGTGTAGCAGAAAAAGCACACAAAATAATTCACTGTAAAATTCTGTGCACCCTTCAGCCATTTGCAGGTCAGAGGTGTCCTACGGTGGATGGTGTTTCTGTGTAGTCAGTAATTTTAAATGCATCTTTAAACCATGAGCTTATGCAGTCTTTCCTTAAACTTGCGTAAACTTTTGGCATCCGTTTTTAGTTCAAAATACCACATTTCAGTAGATATGGATCAGTTTGAGGGTCTGTAGAAAAGCGATAAAAGATGACATGCCACCAACAAAACAGTCGTCTTCCTCCACCACTTCCCATTTTATAAGCTCTTTGTAATCAGTTATGTCTCCCTTAAGTCAACTATGTTGAAAGGAAATAAATGAACTATTCTTACGGATGCTAGACCCAGGACAAAAATAATAGGGTTAAATTTCTGCAAGAGAATTTTAAGTTGAGCTGTTGAGAAGATTTGAAATGCTGTTTGGTTACACACTGCAGTAAGTTTTCTAGTAAGGTTTGTGAAATGTTTTTGATCTATTTGTTTCTTGTGATTTGGGAAGAGACTTGATAAAGCCTAAAAGGAGCTTCTGAAAATTTCTGTAATTTGATAAAAGTACTAATTGTTTAGCAACTTAAAGCTGTGGCGTCTCAGCAGTGCATTACAGTACTGAGACTTTTTCTTCCTCTACAGAAAAGCATAAATATACTCACCATGAATTGAATGTAAAGTACTTCATCATAAGATGGGGCTTTGGTAACACTTTGCTCAATCTTAGTTTCCAGAGAAGTTGAGAAAGAAAACAGGTCTCCAGTGTTTTGCAAAAGTTCTCATGTTCTGAAAAAATCTGTCTCTGTTGGCAAGCATAAGACATCTTGACCAATCTGAAACTCCAGCTTGATTCTGTACAATTTAACGTATAGTAATTAGTGCCAGCCCTTTGATTGGAGCAGGGTGCGAGCTGGGCCAGTAGCTGGAGCACAGGTATTGTGTCCTGGTAACTGCCAGCTTTGGTTAGTTCTGTAATTATGCAAAAGAACTGATTGTTTTGCCAACGCCTTGCGCTAGGAAGGGTAGATGGAGCCCAGTTAATTTGAGGAGGTTCAGGCATTGACCAGACCTATCGCTTGTGCAGGAATCCATCCCAAAGCACAGATGGAGTGCAGGAACTGCTGGAGGGAGAGCGAGGCAGCATTACCTCCGTGCCCCTTAGGCTGGGCTCTTAGAACAGGGGGTTCTTTACAGCTGAGGCCGTTTGCATCTTCCTTGTACCCACTGCCTGTGGACTGTATTTGTATAAATGCTAATGGCAGTGCATCTTGGTGCTCCTCTTGCAACACTATTGTAAAATGAGTTCAACCTCCGCTGAAGTCTGTGCTACTTCCAGACTGGGTTCTGCAGGTAGCTTTAGGTTTGCAGGATTCCATAGGTATTTTCCAATTTCAGTTTGAATTAGCAATCCTGCAACTGACTTGAGTATTGTAATTTTATATATGTAATCTCTTACATGTGTTTCGTATGAATAATACCAAAAAAATCAGAAACAAACCTAGATTTGAGAAGGTAGCACTCTTTTATGAAAGAACTAGATTATTTTTATGGCTACTGGTTTGGAGAGCTGCTTCAAACTTCTCTAAAATTGCTTTTTTCAGTGTTAGCAAAATGCTCGTTGTAGCTAAACATCTGGCGGCTGAATGAGGATTTTTCAGAACAATTGAAGTGTGGGGAGGGTTTGCGTGGAAGGCTTATTTCCAAGCCTTGAAGACTGGATTGAATGGATTCTTTTTTTTTTTTTTTTTCCTAGTACAGGAACTCAACTTGGAGGGAAAAAATATTTTGCACTACTTGCACTTATCCTTCGCGTACCAATGTAAACTTTGTGAAATTGGGACCAGTTGTAGTTGCATAGTGTTGGGTTTTCTCCTCCTCTGTAATGCAAATATCTCTTCACACTATTCTTGCTGTCTGATCCATGTAATTTTTATGAGCTTTCATTATGGACATCTGGTCATGGGAATACGTAATGCTTGTAAAGCTGGTGAAGGATCAGATGCCAGGACTTACGTGTTCAGAGATCTGGATTTGTCTTCTCTTACAATATGCACATTTTCCTGAGGACAGAAAGACCACAGAGAAATACCATTCATCATCAAACAGCAGCAAGAAGTGGCATGAGAAAGTTTTGCAACAGGATAAATACCCCAAATTATACACCATTTCCTTCTGGAAAGTTTTTTTTTTTTTTTAATTATTTCAATATGGCTCCATAAACCAACATAATTTTAACAGGTTTATGTTGGCTTATGGTTTGTAACTTTTTTAGAACGCTCTTTCTGTAGTTACATACTGGTGTTGTGGTCTTGTGACTATAGAATTCCACTAGAAGTATGAAGTGTATGCCAAAAAAAACAATGAATTCTTGGCCTGTAGAATTCATGAGGGAACATTCAGTTGTTATTTAAGATATACTGCCCCCACCTCAAATCATAAAATTCCTGCATCAGAATGACTTTGCCAAGAAGGCTGTATTTGTGGCTTACTCTAGCAGAAGCTGAAAAAATGGTCTATGTCTTTACCATTTGTAGGATAATGTGTGTTATCCCATGTGCCTTAATGATGCTTCAAGGAAGGTGCCTAATTCCAACTGTTCTTGGCAGAATGCTGCTTTAAAAAAGAAAAAAGCCAATTCGGCCTGACGTTAGTTTTTTTTCCTTCAGAATTAAGTCTAACCATTGCGATCAAACTTACCGTCTCACGGTTCAAAAAGTAGTCTCTGTTACCCCTTTTCCGTTCTCTATTATCCCTCCAGTTCCCAATCTCCTCATTGTAAAAGAAATGATCAGGCGGCTGCAGGAGCTGCGTCACACCGAGCAGGTGCAGAGAGCCTATGCTCTCAACTGCGGAGAGGGTGCCACAGTCAGTTACGAGATTCAGATTCGTGTGCTGCGGGAATTCGGACTGTCTGATGCTGCTGCTGAACTTCTGCAGGTATGGAAGATTGCTCTATAGAACCACAAATGCTTTGATTCTCTTCTGCTGATGAATTGACTTGAATGTGTAGTCTGCAGTGAGAACTGCTTTGTGTGTGCACAGGCAGGTGCAAAAAGGCTTTGAAATGCCTGCTTAACTTTAGAATTGTCCAAGTGCAAATTACAGGGGGACTGTTGCATTTGATTTGTGTGATTTTTATAAATGTGCAAGCACAATGTATGAATACTTTTCTCAAGAGATGTTGCTATTCAGTGTGCTCTTACTGTTGCAGATTTTGGGGACAAAAAAAATCTGTCGAAGAGGCAGTTGATGAGAATAGTCAAACCATAACTAGAAATCTAGATGATGATCTATCCTTCAGACAGAAAGGAAAAAAAAGTCCACCTGATGCAGCAGATCTGCACAGTACCTGTCAGGACTGGGAAGCTGGAAATCCTGCTTCTGTTTGTATGTTGCAGTTAAAGCAAATGCATTTGTTGGTCGACTTATTCACACTGAATCTGGTGCTTCTCGTCTTGCTTTTTAAAAAAAAAAAAAATTATTCCATGGTAACTGTAATCGCCTCCGAGTGTTGGTGAGGTTTTAGGTGGCACAACTGTCCTGGTACTGTACTAGCAGATTTCTAGTTCCAATGCATGTTAGTTTAGGAGATTTTTCTAGATGGCTTCCTACTTTGTTTTGTTACGTGGTGGGTTTTTTCCTTTGCAGAATCCTCACAAATTTTTTCCTGATGAGCGATTCGGGGACGAAAGCCCACTCCTGATGATGAGACAGTCTGGACGATGTCGTGTTAACAGCACTCCCACTGCAGAAACCATGTTTACAGAACTGGACTCTTTTGTGGCCTTCCATCCACCATTGCCCCCTCCTCCACCTCCATACCACCCACCAGCAACTCCTATTCATAACCAGTTCAAAGTGGGCTGGAAACAAAGGGTGCCAAGTCAACATCCCTCTCGTTCCTTTTCTTACCCGTGTAATCACTCACTGTTCCACTCCCGAACCGCTCCCAAAGCTGCACCGCCTGTCTACTTGCCGGGTGTTAAAGCAGCACCTCCTGATTGCACTAACACTACAGCTCTGGGGAGACAAACGGTGGCTGCTGCAGCAGCGGTGATGGCAGCTGAGAAGCAAGTGGTAAGTTATGACTTCTTCTCTTCTCCCTATCTCTGCCCACTTAAGAGTAGCTTATAGAGAGGAGCTGGAGGGAGTTCTGATGATGAATTAACTTGGCTTTGTGAAATAAAAGAGCTTCTGCATTGGTTAGGAGAAGAATTTTCTACCAAACTGGCTGTTGGCGTTCTGTATCCCAAAGGCATGCCCTAGTCCCTGGGAGAGTGAATGTTCCAGGGCCAGGAGCATTTTGGAGGGCCGAGCAGGGCTTGTGAATCTTCTGAAGCAATACGGTTTGCCCTACATAAAAACAAAGTCAGTAGTGGACTGTGTGCTGGAATTCAAGGGTGAAGTAGTGATGGTACTTTGGCTGTTCACAGGTAAGTGGTCCTGAAGTGAACGGATGTGTATAAAGGGAACCTGTGGAGAATGTGAAGGCCTTACAGCTGTGGAAAAGATTTTACAGTTAACAGGCAAGCAGCAATCGTTAATTGCAAATTCAAAAGGGTTTGTCACAGCATTTAAAGGCAATCATTATAGTTGCTGAACCACAATATGATGTGATGAAAACAATGACTTGTAACATACTGGACAAAGACATAGCTTTGTGAAGTACATGAAATGATAAATAAAGAATTTAGTAACTTATTTGTGCAGTGAAAAAGCTATTTCAGTGCACAGTTGTGTCATACTGAAAGCCTGCTGTTTAGATTTAGATTTGATCTGGAGTTCTGAATGGAAAATTTTTTTTTCCTTCAGCAATTGTCCTAAATACATTACACTCCTTTCTATATTTTAACCTGAAATATTTAACTTAAACAATGGAAAACAATTCTAATTTTGTTCAATGGTGGGCTTTGTAGCAGAAGTATCTCTTTCTTAAGCAATAGTGACTTCACTAAGGAAACCGTATAGTGATCTTTTTCACACCTTTCTCACATTGGAAATGTCTCTACTAGAATATTTGTATAAAAAAAATACAAGGAGAAGCATAGACTTAATATGGATGATATTTTTGTTCTTTATTTCTGCAATTTGAGAGTTACTAGTGACCAATGATTATTAAAATTGCTTTCATTAGAAATGATAAATACAATTAGAAGTTTGAACTCTTCTGTGTGGAAGACCGCAATATGCGTGTCCCCTTACAGGGTTGCTGGCAGGTGTAGGTGGGCAGCATGCTGTGCAGCAGCTTCCAGCATGTTGTGAATCTGGTCAGTGCTGTGACAGACGCTCCCCCTCAAGCCCCGAGGCTGTCGTGCATGCAAATTAAAGTATGAAATGCAAGCAGAGGGGTTGCATCTGTAGTGATGAAATACGTGTTTCGTGGCTTCTCTGCACCAGAACTGTGTGCTGTGACAAACCATTTGTGGAGTTCTGCACACAGTGCCTTGTTCAGTTGGATGCAAGTGGCCTAAAGCAGCCTTACCTTTAGAGAGTTTAACAGTACGCTGACATTTACTACATATTCAAGACAAGATGCATTTTAAGAAGGAACTATTGCTGTGGCACAACAGCTTCATGAAGGAAAGTTGCCTTATGCTAGCAGGAAGGTGAAGGTTGGAGGATATGTCTGTACTTTGAGCAGCGTGGGAAACTTGCAGGCTGAGGTTGGTCTAGGCAAAGACAGATTAGGAAAATGCCATTCTGAATTACAGAAACTCTCTTAAATGCCGTTTGTGTTTGGCTTTTGCTTTGTTTCCATGGACCAATTTCTTTTCTCTTGCAGTGCGCTCAGCCCTTGCTAAATGAACTGATGCCAGACATCGCAATGGGTGTGTCAGCAATGTCCTTAAAAGACAGAAGATTACCAGAGCTCACTGTCGACACCGAATTAAGCCAGACGGTTACAGAGGTAGGGCCCGGTCCACCCCAGCACATTTCATGTATTCAGAACAGACACGTGCCCGCTTCTCGAAAGAAACATGCAATAGAGCCAAAAATAGATGCTCAAGAAAATCAGCAGGAATATCCCGACTTCTATGACTTCTCCAATGCTGCATGCAGACCCTCCACTCCAGTGCCCAGCAGGCACAGTCCTTCGCCTTCACAAGGCATATATTTTGGCCCAGATTTGTATAGCCACAGTAAGGCATCACCAAGTGGCTTAAAGTCAGCCTATCTGCCTTCCCAGATATCTCCTAAAAAGCAAGAGGATTCCAGGAGGGAATACCTGCTCTCCCAAGACGGGCATCAACACAGACAAAAGAATGAGCCAATACACCTCGATGTCTTAGAACAACCTCCCCAGCGACTGGACTTGGCGTTGGCTACCCAGGAGAATGCTGGTAACGGCCCGGTTCACATCAGGGGAAGAACAAAAATGGAGACCGATTTAACCTATGGGCTGATTTCCAACAGGCCTTCGCTCTCTGCGTACGCCTCCGAAATGCAAGAGGAGAGACCCAGCAGGAGACTGGCCGATGATGAGCCGTTGGAACATGGAGCACCGAGAAACACGGATTTGGAAAGGGAAGATGCAGTGAGCAGGGGCAGGAGGTCTCCAAACAAACCAGACTTCCTCTATAAAAAATCTGCCCTATGAAAGCAGCGTCCACTACTTCTCTGTGCCTAAGAGTTGTAAAGGTCCCGTTCTCTGCAGCTGTTGGCCTGACTTCTGTCAGACGAATTCACTCACGCCAGCAGCTATCATCAGCTTCGCTCACTTCTTCTGTACATACATTGCTTTGTTAGAGACAGCATGTTATCAGTTTGGTTTTAATGCTGCTTCTGGATTTATTTTGTGGGAAAATTTTTTTGGAGCAAATTTCATTAAGCCTTTTGAAAAAAGAAAAAGCTGGTACCTTTTTTCTACAACCTCGTAGCCTTTTGCACCTGTACATCTATTTTAGTGTATTAGTTTTGTACTAATATGTTAAACTTTGTCACATTTAAAGGACTGTATTTTCATACTTTTGCATTTTCCCTTTCGCCTGCCAATTCCCTGTGTGCATTGGGTTGCACATTATGAAACGTATTTTCTTATGAGATAATAACAATCTGTTTATTTTTTAATTATAGGAATTCCAAAGAACAGCACATCAAAATACTACATTTTTAGTTCAGACTCTTTGCTTGTTTAGATCTGAAATCTTCCTGATTTTTATGACTACAGCAAGAATCCAGTCTAATGTTTCATTTGAAAAGTTCTGGCAGCTGGTCTTACCCTTATATAGCAAGCCCACTTCAAGAATTATATTTGGGTTTTTAAGAGTCCAGGGGGATATTTAGGAGTCTGAATTCTGGTGAAATTCACTGGGATCCGACAGTCTGATTCTGTGTGTTTTCTGGTTCAGCTGTGACCGTGGAGAACTCCACGATCACCCAGAAGCACTTACTGGACAGAACAGAATTGTTTATTTGCCCATGCAGAAATAAATCTAGAAATACTGTAAAAATTATAGTAATAACTTGTTCTTCCAGCTACCCGTACATGGGGGTAAGTGAAGACCAGCGTTGAGGATTCGTGGTAAATCCCGGAGCGTCAGGAAGACAAGGCATCGGATCTTCGCTGCTGCCTGCGCAGTAACCCTCCCCTGAGAGGGTTCCCTCTCCAGCAGAGGTGCTGAGGTGACTGCCCATCGCCTTGGTTTCTCCTGCCGGGGCTTAACAAAGGGCTTCACTCGTGGTGACGTCGTTCAGTGTTCCTTGCCTGATCTGAAGTGTTGCTGACTTCGTAATTGCAGCCATTCTGTGAACAAAATCTAAGTCAAACATAACCGCTCAAGCATCACGAAACGTGCAAAGCTTTAGCACGCTTAAATCACACTTCCATTTCCCAGCTTTGGTTTTTCAAAGCACAGAAGCAAGATTCATCTATTAACGCGGTACGAAGGGGGAACGGTGGTGATGTGGGCTGGTTCCCTGCCTCTGGGCTGGGGTTGAGCAGCGCACCGAGTGTAACGGCGGCACTGAAGTGCATCTTTAATACCGTGCAATTTTCACTGCAGATTCATGGCATTCCGGGGTAGGGATCTGATGCCACTGCAGCGCAGTGATTACTGATAAAGGCCTGTTTGGGTTTTTTAAATGCAGCTTCTATCATGAAGAATTTCCCTATAGTAAAAAACTTTAATCCCACGTGTGACCGAAGGACTACTTTAAGGTTAGGTTGTTTCCTGCGGGTCAAAATGCTTAATGCTATTTAAACAGAAATCTTGCTGCAACTTTACTTTTAGTTCTTGTTGCTGGCAGATTCTTACCTAACCTGTTCCATTAAAGTATGCAAGGCCTGGTAACAACAGAATGTTACCAAAATACATTGAGCACTGCATTCCCAAACCACGAAATAGCTGCTAGGTCAGTGGAGACACGGGTGCTTGAACAAATAAACCCTAATGTCTCCTGCCGATGCTTCTGGAGGCCTCCTGCTGCTGTGGAGGCTCTGGAGACACTGCTGTCGAGATGCAGCTGTGGAAGGCGGGCTGTAGGAGTGGAGGAGAAACTCAGATGAACTGCAGGTGATGGCTCTTGTGGGTGAGAGGAGGTGTGGGGGGTTGTGGTTTTTTGGCTGTAGGTTGGTTGGGGTTTTTGGTTTTGTGTTGGTTTTTTGGGGTTTTTTTTTTTTTGG
>Ga0065711_1009114_pt1 | contig 14898 bp, 8 predicted proteins | sample Hoacrofraction12_FD_59098 | JGI IMG/M metagenome (GOLD analysis project Ga0065711, IMG submission 59098) | Hoatzin crop microbial communities from Cojedes, Venezuela - Epithelial fraction 12 v2 (version 2) | ecosystem: Host-associated > Birds > Digestive system > Esophagus > Crop | place... | reverse complement strand
CGGCCCCCCCCCCCCCCCCTACAGTCTCAAGAGAGAGAGCAGAATGGCTCTTATCCACGTGGAAAAATGAGGTTTCTTCAAATGAAACATCCAATACTGGAAGTTGTAAGACTAGTCTTTAACGAAAGCCAACTAATCTCGGAGAAAGGCAAGGCAGTGTCCCCTAACTGTGCCATCAGGTGCTCTGACACTTTACTCATAGGGAGGGAATTCTGAACCAGCGATTAACTTGCCATAATCATCTGTATCAAATAATGGAGCTTCTCAGATCATTTCCTACTACTTATTAATGAAAGTCCGCTATAAGGATGAACTGAAAATCCCAGTCATTCATGGAATTAAAACCTGAATTAAAAATACAGAATTTCACTACACACTGACCCATATTTCCACGATATTTGGAAGTGGATTAAAGCACAAAAAAAGGAGGAGCTGAGAGTCACTTGATTTTCCTCTGTTCCCCGAAGATATTTGACATTGAAGGTGGTCAGCTTCACCCAGGAACTAACCAGGTAAATCACATCAGCAACAGCCATTTTACAAACACCACATGTATGCCATTTCCTAATGACAAGGTTGCACATTATTTTTTGCATCTTGCTGCATTACTATAAAGCATCTCGATGCTTCCTGTATCAGGAACGTGTGGTACCTTCAGGGATGTCTCTTCATTTCACGGTGGAATAAAAAGGGACGAAGTCTGCACTGGAAAATCTCCAGGACATCCTTTTCTCGTGTCGCTCTTTGTTGGTACTAAATTGAGGCTGACAAAAGGCTTTACTCAGATGATATCCTAAACAATCTGGGATGCAGTTTTTAAGAGCTGACCATCTCTGGAAAAAGCTGCCACTTTTTTTAAGCAGATTCAGTGAGCATGGGATAGAGCTAGTGTACAGACACACACTTCTCGTTGTGCTCATTTTCATGCCCCGTGTCTAGAATGAAAATCTAGAACGTACTTCTAAAAATTATTTATCCCGTAGCTAACGTGTGATGTTCCAATGTCTGCAACACATGTCAGGAAGGGGCTAGAAAGGTGTACTTGTTACGTACCAGCCCAGTTCAACCTCTGTGATTACAGAGAGTTCCTCTCTCCCAGGAAATGATCTACAAGAAGCAGCAGAGAAAGATTTTTTTCAGCACATTTCATCTTCAGCGGGGGAACAGGTTTTATAAATCGGATCTCTGCATAGAAATACCTTGTGTCTTGTGCTGCAATGCAGCAAACCTTCTGAATTGCATTGACAGCACATGATTTACTCAACTGCTGAACTAGGACTTTTATGTGCAAGCACATACATTTGATATGTTGTTTGTAGGCCCCTCCAAAATCCACCTTCTCCAAAACTGCAAGATTTCAACATCAGTAGGATGCTGTGGCAGTTGTGGAGACACTTTTCATGTTCTCTCCATAGAAGGCTGGAAAAGATAATGCAATCCACAATTCTTCAACAAAGAAATGTCACTCATCCAAAGCACCCTTTTAGTCCATTAATTTGTGATACATTTTCTAAAAAAGAAAAAGTTTGAAATTATGCAAATCTCTCTGAACCAGTTCTGAGCACAGAAACAGTAAGGGGCCAGTTGCTTAGTGATAACCACAAAGGCAGGGAAGAAAATACTGCAAGCCCTGCTATATCTGCACAGTCAACGTGATGAAAAGGCCATGGTGTTGCAAAGGAAAAAACATTGAGCTGCTTTGTTGTGTTGCTTGTGAAGATTTCCTTCATATATGCTCATTATACTTGATTACACTCAGTGCTGATAATCAGGCCTTTTGACTCCAGGGTTAAAAATTTCCCACTAAATAACATTAAGGGTTCTAATACATTGTTACTATGACCTTTGTAAAAGGGTCTTTAAAAATCAGGTGGTATTTCAAAGCACAGGGTAATCCACAGAATTTTGCACATACTTAGTGTTCCTCCCACATACTTACAATACAGTATTTAAGCACTATGAATTCTGTTTAGCAGAGGCACAAAATACACCAATGATATGAAGGCTGCCCTAATAAGTTTGTCTGCTCAGATGATCAGACAAATTCTGTGGGAAGAAATTCATAATAAAAGATATTATTGCTTGAGCTACTTTTATCAGCCATGAGGTCACTTATGGGGTTCTTTCCCCATTGCTCAGGAACCTCGGTCCCCTATTAGTCACTCCACGGGCCACAGGCAACTGGTCCTCCATAAGGCAGGAGGACGTCAGCAAAATTGTTTCTGACTGCTGCCAGTGTCTTGCTGTTCGAGAAATGCAAGCCAGAGCTTAGTGAACGCTCATTTTTTTGAATGTCAATTCCCAAGTACAGTGCTTGCGAATACAATAGCAAAAATATGATTTTATAAAGCAAATATAAAAACTGCAGTTTTGTTTACCTAACTGCTAAGTGCTTTTTACATTTACAAATCACTCCAAAATAGTAGAGTATGAGGTGATCCAAAGATTCTTTTTCTTTTGTTACCAAAAGGCTCAATAATTCTTTAATTAAGAATGGAAGAGGAGCTTTGCCCCAGCCTGTCTAAGAGGACTAACGAAATGAGGGTGCTCATTATTTCCAGCCCCAGAAGTATGCTGCATATTTATACAAATTATGCAAACCTCGAGGCAACACCAAATAGTGCAAATGAAATAAAGATTAACGCAAACATAACGAAACGCCACAAGGGGAAATTCAGAGTGCGTAGCACCTACACGTATGTGTAAACAGACCGCTTCCCAATTGCACATTGGTTGTTTCCAGTGTCCTGGGGATCCCTTTCCCTCAATAAATATTGCATCTCGAGTCACCTATCACCAAGTGCTGGACCAGAGCCGGTACCGGGGCCAAGGAGCAGCCCCAGGCGCATCCCTCGCTCACGGCCACCAGCACAGCACCAGCTGCTGGGAACACACACACTTTGGACAAATCTTCCCAGCGACGGTCACCACCTGTCTTCCTAAACACAAGACGCCCTGAAAATTTCCACCTCTCCAGTTCTACGCCCTTCTTTTTGGCAAAGATGAAGTGATTAATAGCTGCAAGTTAATCAGATTGTTACTTGAGCAACTGGCAGCTTGGAGGACTTGGCAAAAAGCATGGTACAGCCTGCAGAAAGTTTGCATTTTAAGGTTCCATCCAAGGAGTCATTTTGATACGGTGGCCTCTAATTTCTGTGGGCTAACTTCACAGGCGGGCATTTTCAAGAGACTGGGACAGGCTCATGATGCCAAAATGAAGCCGGGAGCCTGAGGCAGGGCCCCTTGGAGGAAGCAACGCTTTTGGGTGTTTAACCCTTCCGACGAGACTGGTTTCAGACATTCAAAAGTGAGACAGAAAAGGCAGGGGTTAATTCAGCAGAAGGTGGTGATAGGTGAGAGATCTAAGTTAGTGAGCATAGCACTGACTGTTATTTTGCCAGTGTTAAATCTGTGGCAGAATTAGTCACTTTTCCACGGTCAAAACTAAGCTTCATCAGAAAGTAGGACATCAACATCTTCATTAGCTATGAAAAACACCATGCATCCTCCCCACATTAACAGCAAGAACCAGCTGGAAAATTTTGGCAGGCTTTTTTTTCCTCTCAGAAGTTTTTTCTGCTCAGAAAAACATCCATTGGAGGAGTCTGAACCTTTGACAGAAATCAGCAAGCTTTCATCCTGAAAGGGTGCACCAGAACAGAATTTCTGCACCCTCAGAAGAGCTGATAAGGGGTATAGGCAACATGCTGAGACAACCATACTGCTGCTGCTGCGGGAAATACCTCAATTCGTCCTTCCCCAGGGATCTCCTTACCCCATCCTGTTGCGTGGCACAGGCAAGGCCAGAAAGAAAGACATTACTGAAAAATGGCCAGACTTTTTGCTTGAAGGAAATGCCCTGTTCAGTGATACTCTCAAGGGGTTTGTGGTTTTGGGGTGGGTTGTTTTGGGCTTTTTTGGCAAAACCTTAATTCTTGGATCTCTTTTAAAAGCAAAACAAAATATCGAAGAGCTAAGGATCTCTTAGTAAAATGTAGCTAATGGTGAGTTGAACTAAACGATATTATCTTAAGGTATAAACTCCACACTAAGTAAAAGATCTAGGAAAGACACCCAGGAACCCCTGACAGAGTTGTAGGCTTTATTCAGCATCAGCTAACCAGTTGCTGCAAAGTGGTTCAAGGTCACAAAATATATCAGAGACTTAGAGACCAGATGCACTTGGGGAGCCAATTCATCTAGTTCATTAAAGAAACTCTTTTCCACTCTTATTAGTAATCCCAGTGGACTGAGTTGGCCCTGGCAAATCTGCTTGTGTGTTCAGACTTTCAGCGAGAACTAACTTTTTATTCACTGAGAGTATCATCATAGATTAACAAACGAGAAAGGGCCATCCATTATGTTTTTCAAATAAATACTTCCTGTTTACAGTTATTAATGTATCAAAATATTACTAAGTTTTCATCACTTCTTGTCTGCAACTTTGCAAATTCACTACGCTGCTGTGTCATTTGCCCCATGATCGTATTTGCAAGCCATTCACTCCTGAAAAATCCAATCTGCTACCCACAACCTGTATTTCTCCTAAAGCATTTTATGATTCTGGAAAACAATTTCTATCATGAGAACTTCCTAAAATAGCAGGGAAATTTGAGCATATAGATCTTGATAAATACCTAAATGTAACAACCTCTGGCACTTTAATTCAACATAGTTTGGTTTCCTCCTCACTCAAATGGTTTCCTTTCACAAAAAAAGTACATTTTAACATAAAGATTACTGTAGTTGGATAATCTGAATTACAGTCCTGATTCTTTGTCTAGCTACTTAAATAACAAAAAATGAACAGGAGGGAAGGTCGCTGTGACCAACAGTGTTCTCTGAATCCAGCTGGAGACTGCTAGCAGTAGCTATTTACAGTTTTAGTAGACAAATCCACAAGCCCCAAATATTTTTCAAGTGCTAAATCAATTAGTCAATATTTAAAGGCCATATATTACAAAATTCTTCATTCACTTGCTGCTGCAAACATTATTGCTGTTGTCTCACGTGTACAGTGCACAGTGGCAACCTGCAGGCTCCACCAGCTGATGCCTCACTCTGTGAGTCGAAGACACTCAGAATAACGGTCCCTGACCCAAAAGCCTGCAATTTCAAAGGCAAGTCTCCCCAGAAGGGTGATGTAAATGAGGGGTGATATGAGAGGGGACAATGAAAATGTATAGCTTTTGCATTCTAGTGAATACTATTACAGGGCATAGAATTCCTTTTCAGAACAGTCTCTCTGAATCTCCAGGAGTGCTGTTTTAGTTTGTTTTTATTTCACATAGGCTATGTACCAACTCACATTATATAGCTTGAAGTTTTCATGCGTGGGGGAGCAGCAAGCAGAGGAAGGAAAAGAAATGGCAGTCTCCTCACAAAGCATGCCGGTAGCTCTCTCTCCAAAGTCTCCTGCTTCTCCTTTTTCCCCAAACACAGAGGTCTGTACGTGCGTGAAGTCTGGCCATGGTGGCAGAGCACAAACTCCAGCTCATGGGGCCAGCATGTGCTGGTCAAGGAGGTTAGCTGTCACTCTGAAAGAGAACGACAGATACAAAACCTGAGGTGAGGGTTCAGGCGTACCGGTTCTGGCATGGAGGGATTTATTGTATGAGTCCTAGTTTTCATTCACACTGGGGTATGGCCTTAGCATCCGATTGCACACAAAAGAGGAAGACATAGATGTCAGAGAAATTGTTGGCTGGCCATTGATTTCGAACAGCTCTCAGGCCATCCTTAAATCCTCACATCACTTTATTGAGAGAAAAATGCGGTCAAATGCCAGGAACGTGGGCAGCCATTCAAAACAAAGGGTCAGCTCAAACACTGGCTAAGGCTTCAAAGCCTGAGGCCCGCGCTCCGCAGAAGCGAGAGCAGAGCTTCACGGCAGCTCCCAGGCTAGCACCGGAGGGCTGTGCCTGCCAGGAACAGGAACCCTGCCGCAGGGTCCCGCCTCACTTCTGCATTTCGGCAACACTTATGTCGGTCTTTGTCCTGCTAATAACATCCAGTTGAATCCAACTGAAATTACAGTCTCTGCCTAGCATTCACTGCTCAGGACTGCTGGGGGCAAAAGAGCACACTGGAGTGCGAGAGAGTCTTACCAAGAGATCAGGCAGCGAGGTGCACGGGACCACCTCACTGCTGCTTCTCTGGAGTTCAGCAATACCGAAAAGCCCCATGGCAGAGCTCTACACAACCCCACGCGCAGCCTCTCGGCAGTGCGGTACGTCCAGCTGCACCGACAAATTCCAAAGCAAACATAAGGACTCGACACAGCCCCTTCACTATTTACAATAACCTCCTTCCCATCTCATTCCATGGAAAACACGTATTTAGGCAAAGAGAAGAGGAGGATGAGGGTATCAGAAAACAGGTCTCTGAAAAAGCGGCATCAAAAAGAAATGCTGTACATAGTGCCCAACTTTTTTAGCGAGGCAGCGATTTGTTAATTCATCTTTCTGTTTTAGTATATACAGCCTATAAAGTAATGGAATATACTGTATTCGCAGAAGTCTGTAACTACACCAAAGGAAAGATGTTAGTTAAAAATATCCAAACAGAATCCTGATTAGAAATAATTATTTGGTTACATCTTTTAATTTCCTCAATGGCCACGAACAACAAGATAACACCCCCCAGGAAGACCAGAATGTAGATTTATGTGACAAACCACTACGTGAAGATAAAATGGGAATGATACGGGATGGTGGGGAAAAGGCAAGGAACCAAGGGTATCCTGCGCCACAGGCAGAGGTTTCAGTTCGGCATTTGCCTAGCCCTGATCACCTGAATCCCTGCGGGACGCATCATTCTTAGCCCACGGAAGGCAACTGACTGATTTCACTTGTCTCTTTTCAGACTGTTGAGCATACAAAATGAATACAAATTATTACCTGGCTCTTTTTGAGGTTCAAAACAGAATAGGAAACTCAAACATAGGCTGCAAAGATAAATAACTATTTACATACCTACAAGAGCAACTTACATACTTTTAATGTAAATAAAGATATAATTTATTTACATTTTATTTGTAGTTCTACTATACAATATAAACTATTTATAAAAATGATTTTGCTGTTAAGTTCACATGGACCAGGGAAGAGGTTTATTTATTGGAACAATCCTGAAAAATCATTCAGACGTGTCACTTACGGAAACATATTAATCCACATATGGATTAACACCACTTTGCAGCTACTAGCCTGTGTGCCCCAACCTTCAGAAACGCTCAAGAACAACACCTAGGAACTTCTGGTCATGAAGCTCTGCTAGCAAGCGTAATTCCCACGGAAACTCTCTCTCGTCCAGCAGGTCTTCTTATAAGCAAGATGTCCCCTGGCAGCAAGTCTTGCCTGAAACCCCATTCAAGATCTTACAACCAGTAGCTCTGGAAGCAGTAGGACAACAAGACCTGGCATCTGAAATATCTCTTTTCTGTGATTCCCTGATACTTAATAAAGGGTTAGCCTTTTTTTCCATGGATGATTTCTCATCTATGTGGATGTCTATCTTCATGAAATACATAGGAACTTAATAGCTCTGTGGTGTCTGTCCCATGACAGTCAAATTTAGACAAAATTGCCCAATGTTCGACGCTCACTCAGAGGCCAGGAAGGAATGACTGACGTCAGCAGGTACACAGTGAGTGCGACACCATTATTGCAGCCAGGAAGGAAACAGGCTGCCTTGCTGTTCTGACCTGTTTGTTGAATGTGACAACACTGCTATTAATTGAGAATTTTCACTTATTACCAGCCTTACTATAGGTGAGTAAGCTTTTGAAAGAGAGGCTCCTGAGGTGCCAGGAAGGTACTTCTGCACAGATACAGTAACATCAGAGAAGACCTACTCTTCTTGATTTCTGTACCCTACTCTGTGAAATTTGTAACCCCACTTCTCACCTGATCATCACAGTATGATTAATGCAAAGCACTCCAATTCTCGTGTTGAGCAACATGCTAAATAAGCAGTGAAACTACAGTTCTAATTATCATCATGAATAAAAGTCTTTAAACCATCCATGTACAGTCTCTGCTCAGAAAGTCTTCATGAAACTAACACACTTGAGATGGCTCATTCAACTGTCCTCAGCTGACTGGCCTGGACACCAGGAATATAATTACTCTCTTTAGGATTCTATCAAAATAATAGTAATACTATGCAGATCGCCTACAGTGGAGTCATGACTTATAATGGCGCTTCAGAGCTGTTGTGAGTACCGTATCATTAAAGGAGTTTTTCTTTATTTAGAGTCAAAGGAATTGCTCTAGCAAGCGGCAAGGCTGAAAGGCAGTCCAGCAAGTCATTCCTCCTCCTTTAACAGTGAAACACCTAATTTCTTCAGCAATTACATATTTGTCTACACCTGACAGGTACAGAGACATTCTGATCCACTCTCTGCAGTCACAGAGCTGCTGTCTGTGGGACACTGACTCCAGAAATAACACTTTCCATAATTACTTATGCGCTCAGTCTGACCCTCCAGATGACAGCCAGAGTAGTGGACACTCTCCCAGCTAACACAGTATGGAACCTGGGCCATTGCAAACACACCAACAATCCTCTTACTGATTAGAAAAATATTTATCTAGGTGAAGAGATGAAAAAGAAATTATCCATCCTCAAATGCTGGTTAAGCAGCAGAGCATACAGGCAAGAAGTATTTAGATTTTAAGTGAACCTGTCTTCTCATACACAGAATATAAATAGCTGAGAAACCACTTAGACGCTACGACCCAGCCACTCAGCTCATCACAGTATGAAGACATGCAAGTGATGTCGATATTAACTGAAGAACTTATACTGGGTGCAACTCCCTGCTGAATGGATGCCTTGCTTTGACTTAGCATCAATGAATTTTATCTCAAACCCTCACTACCGCCCCTAGTATGTACTTGTTTTATCTGAAGATCATTTTCTGTTGTTTTCAAATAGCATAATTAATTACATACAAGAAAGTAAGTGGAAGTATGAAAGTAAAACTAGGTAAATCTCTGGTCTCCTCTCCCCTTCCCTACACAGCAATTTGTTGCATACATGAATCAATAATGTCAACTTTCACGCGACTCTCCCATAGATTACCCTGGATATGCCAATGGGAAAATGTTCAGTGGTAAAGTCAGCGTATGTTTTAAAACATTTCTATGCTGCTCTCATTAGGGGAAGCTTTATTGTCAGTCCACTGCTCCATACAGTCAGTATGGCTGAAATGATGTTTCATGAACTGTAAAACTACTTTCATTCCTAGAGAGTAATACTGTCTCAAAGATAAAAAAGAGGCAAGCAGTGGCCATTTCCTAGATCTGCAGCTCTAAAAAACTCACATTCGAGTTCTGCAAGCATACAGTAACTGTAAATACACTCCTCAAGTTTGAAATTATACATACAAACTATACAATATATTGGGGGATGTGGAGTGATCTGATGCTTATGGACGAATCACCCACAGAAGACAAGACACAGCAAGTTATTCTGAGGCTCCACACTTTGTATGTCAGCCGCTTTAGCACTATTAAGCAGACAGAGATGGAAAGCCTTAATGGATGACCATAGTACAAGAAATTGAACCTGGGAGCCAGTCACTGTTCAATGCCTAACAGCAAGATTTATTAGGATTCAGATTTGGATTCTAGCTTGTGATTGATCACTGTCACCACTCAGAGTTCAAGGCTCTCTTTACTTTTCCTAGGAGCACTGCTGAAGATGATCCTCCACCGTTTCTTCAGTCAGTCTGAACCACAAAGAAGTTTCCCACTACTGTGTTTTGTCTTCAGCTCTCCTTTCGTTTTTTAAGGGCAATTTTCTGAAGCAATTTGCCTTTCTTTTTTTTGTCTGATTTCTATCTAGCACTCTTTTCCTTGTTTATCTACTATTTTATTACATTCTGTCTATACCTTACCCCACCCCTACTGTTTCTAATCCTATGCCTTCTCTAGCTCTGATTTACTCAACTTCCATTTCCTTTTTTCCTTTCTTTTGTAATATTTTCATTTAGAAATCACATTTCATAATCCTTTTTGGCAGCGAGATGGAGGTGTCATGTACTTGCTGGTGTGCAGATGCTTTCCTCATAAGTCCAACATCTTCTTCATCCAGCCACTAAAAGAATTTGATTCTAAAGGCAGATTTAGTGGTACATACATGGTTATGTACTATCTAGTTAAAGCAAAGATATGCTTTATTTAGAGAATTTTAAACGAAATTGAGACTGAATGTCCTATTTGACTAGTTAATCCTCTACTGCATCTGTATTTTTTGAATCTCAGATTCCAACTAGCTAGTTAGTTTATTTGTTAAACTCCTAGCAGTGGAAATTTAAAAAAGAGCCATAAATAAAAGGGAATAAAACAGAATACGAACCTAACACAGGAGTTCCCTCGTGGAAACTTAAAACCGATCAGTGCCACTTTCTGTAAGGTTCAGATCAGATGTGATAATCCGAAAAGTCAGTCTTTCAGAATAAATGTCAAGCAGCACGATTACCAGAAAAATGGCAAATGGTTTAGATGACTTTCAAGCTTTGCAAAACTCAGTGTGAGAGGTCCTTATCCCTCCTACGACTACTCTTTCACAGAAACTGAAGGAGCACAAAATGTGCCAGAGGGAAACACTGATTCCACACAGTCAATAATTATGATTTTCATACTGTCACAATTCAGTAGTAAATTAGGAATCAGAGGATCTACCAAGAAATACCAGATGGTTCATTATGAAATACACCAGCTGTCCTTTTTCCTCCAACATCTCACTTGAAACTGGTGGAAAACGAAGTTACTTTAAACTACCCTGTACAGCTCTATAATAAAAACAGATACCAAAACAGAGGCTGCAATATCCAGCCACTCACTGGATTCACCTAGTCTACCCTCGTGATGCCATGCAGTGCAATCACTCAGCTGCTTCACAAAACAGATCACATATTTCCACTGAGGTACATCTGCTCTCAACACCATACTGGCCCTTGTCTAACGGAGTTCATAGCGTCACAGTAGGCAAGCAGCCATTAGTATAAACTGGATCAACACCCATACAGCTGAGCTACCAAGGACACAAATTGAATACATACATTGTACCTCAAGCCTAACAAGGGCTCATCAGATGTCACGTCAAAGGTGGCTCCTGCATTAAGTGCCTGGGAATGGAAAGCAAGGCAGTTTTAGAGGGGTATACATGAATGGCTTGAGACAAAACTCCTTAGTTCAACAGATTAGCAATATTCTTTCCAAAACACTCATGTATTTGAACGGAAGGCAAGAGGTAAAGAAGTTACTTAAATACCACATCTATGCTTACTATCTTTGGGTGCTACCTTTGCAAAACCAATAGCTCAGAACTGTTAATAAATAAATCCTTGGGGCTATAAAAGGCTACTTTCTTAGACATACTGGACTAAAACTCTTCCATGCTTCATTTTAGTTTTATCACTTAAGGAATTAATTTGGCGAATTTTAAGAATGTAACAGACTACGCGTATTTTTCAGCAATCAGTCTCAGTTCTTACAGTACAGCCAAACTGCTTCCACTAAGGTCTGCTAGAGATAACAAATCTATCCCTCAGCCAAGCATGAAGATGTAAGCATTGCAAAAAGAAGTGGTCCAGGGGGACATTTTTCACACTGCCTCACAAAAAAACCCAATTCATTTTCGATTTAATTCTTTTCAGCTCCCTAGCTAAAAAAGACAACTTAATTCCTGTTGCTAGGTGAGTGTATTAGCAAAGCCTAAAATACAGCCAGTTAAAAATCTGTAAGATTTGCTCAGCTATGTAGCTGGTTTATGTGTTTGTTTATAAATGTCAATCCTTCAAAAACTTTTGGAAGGTTACTCAAATGTATCACTGTTAGATCTGCAGCCACAATTTCTCCATACTAGTAATGTAAACTAGTTGGGGGGGCTAAGGGCACACACTTACTTCTCTGAGAGAAGAAACAAATAACAATTTCATCGACTTTACATAAACGTAGTTACACAAGTTCCTTTTTCTCTCTTGGAAATTGCCAGGCATCGCTGAGTGTACTGGTTATTCTGGGAAAAAATGGTTTTAGACACCAGGATTCCCTTTTTACTTTCAGTCACTCAGTACCTTATATTTCTGTCACTGGGTGTCCTGGTTTTGGTTGGCATAGTGCTAATTTTCCTCTCAGTACCTGCTGTGTTTTGGATTTAGTAGGAGAAGAATGTTGATAACACTGATGTTTTCAGTTGTTGCTGTGAAATCAAGGACTGTTTCCAGTTTCACATGTTCAGCTGATGAGCAGGTGTGCCGGAGCTGGGAGCTAGCAGAGCCAGGCAGCCAGCCCAAGCTGGCCAATGGAAATACTCCATACCGTGGGTGTCATGCTCAGTTTATAAATGGGGGTTGGCCTGGGGGCAGGGGGCTCTCTGCTCTTCTCATGCCCATGAGTTCAAATCCTCTCCTGTCTGGGAGTTTGAACTTTTCCAGGAGTTTATTTTTTTCCAGGAGTTCTGCAAAATTCTCAAAAATTCACGGATTTGGCATTCCATGATCACTGCTCAGGGAGTGGCTGCGGTTTGGTCATTGGGTGGTGAGAAAAACTGTATTGTATATAGTTTGTTTTGCATATTCACTATTATCATTAGTAGTAGTAGTAGTAGTACCAGCATTTCCTTTCTCATCTTATTAAATTGTCTTTATCTCAACCCATGAGTTTCCCCTTTTGTCCATTTCTCCTCCCCATCCCGCTGGGGGGGGGAAGGCCAGGGGTGAGCAAGCGGCTGTCTGGTGTTCAGTTGCCGGCTGCCAGGTTAAACTAAAACACTGTGTTTAAGTGTCTAGGATGAATAAGAAACCAACGAAACAAAGCAACAGAACAGCAAAAGTTTAATTAGTTCTAAAATAAAGTTTAACTATTTCCTTGTAGTATTACTAATTCAAACATTGTTGGAATGTGAAAATAACTCCTGTTTCCCCCTTAAGCTGTTTATATGATTTTGTAAAGTTATTTCCACTTCAGTAACCTACAGCTTTAATAAACACTTGACACAGAATGTCTTTAAATAATCTGTCTATGTATTAAAATTCTCTCTTCTTTCAAGTATTTTTAAAAGATGGTTAAATTGATCCACTTTGCAAGACAATGTTTATACTACTTCTTTTTAACAGTATTGTAAACTGAATGCAATCTGTTTTTTAACATAATCCACAGCTGCTTCAAAATGTCCTTTCTGACACTCTAGCCCTTTTTTCAAAGGGCTTTAATCAAAAAAGTCTTTAATTAGTATTCATTTCAAGTACATTTTTTATTCATTGCATAAAAATCTGGTCTGAGTAGACGTCTCATTACTGTAAATAACTGACTGAATACTCAAATCTTAAGAATTATACTGGAGAGCAATAAGATAATTCATATGCCGTTCTTCCAGATTTCCATCACTACTGCTTTTTGGCATATTTTTTTCTTTCTTGTCTTGCTATCAAACTTAGAAGACTGTGTTACACACTGGAGAAGGTTGCATTTGAACTGAGGAAAGTTAAATTTTGCCAGAGCCGAATGTTTTATGTAATACTAGTCTTGCAGAACACTGACAATGATAAATGCTATGCAGTTAAATCCCTTTTCTTGGGTCCTTTCTGTCCCAAGGACCTGAAGCACAACATTGAGCTGGGGGAGAAACTGCCTAAGAAATCTGTATGTTCTGCTTTGATTAGCTCTAGTTAGCCATTCACTGACTTCTTCATTGTACGTAAGCATGTGTGTGCAACCTAAGACAGGCAAAAGGAAGTTAATGGATTCCCAGCCTGCCTGTCCTTTTCTCGTCTATGGAGAGCTTTTGCCAAAAATTCAGTGTTTTCAGTCTTTATTTGGACAGGGATGTATTCTCTCTACCTATAGATGAAGAAACAGAGATGAAGTGAGTAACATCAGCTGGAGTCACGTAGCGAGCCAATGTCACTTGGTAAAATACAGCTGTAGTCTTCAGCTACTCTTTTACACCCACAGTACTGCACTTCTAGCAAGCAGTGACACAAAAAGCATTATTTCCGTGCATGGCTCTCAAACTGGGCTGCATGATACGTGAACATCGCCAAGCACTAAGTAAGGGTGAAATGAGGCTGAGTAAGGCACTTCATTGCTCAGAGACCACCGGTGAGCAGAAAGGGACCGCTTGTAGGACACAGTCATTTATCAGCCACCTGCGATTTTGCTGATCACATCATTGGCACTAAAGTATCCCCTTATTAAGTTTAATCATTTATGGTTTTCATAGCACTCGTCATTTAGAGTCAATCTTTGTACGATATTGCTTTTGTAAGCTAACTTCTACCTGTTCACGTTATCACGCAGTGAATGGTCCTGAAGCTCTGGTGTCCTCCATTGGCACTCAGACCATCACCACACTTGAAGCCGGAACACCAGCTTTGTTTTCTGACTATAGAGTCTTAACTACTTGAGCTTTCTTTTTCCCTAACTCCAGCCCTAAGGAACTGTGTTATTTGAAACACAAAGTCTGCGTAAGCTACGGTTATGGAGACAAGCGCATTGCCCCTCAATTCTGGCGAGCTTCTGAAGTGCTGCGGGTAAAGGAGGCAATGCTGCGTCACTGAGGTGGATGAAACACCTGAAAAAACCACCGACCCGGGCCATCTGGGGTGTTTCTACCCGACCCTCAGCTCCGGGTGAGCTGAGCGTCTGCCGCCATTTGGCACTTCGCAGGGTCTGGCTGTCCCACGCAGCACCCCGGGGCCTCGGGCAGGGCCTGGTGGGCGCTGACCCCGCTGCGGCACGGGGTTTCGGGCAACGGGGGGGGCAGCCCCAAAGCTCCGCGGCCGGAGCCAAGAAACCCCCGCCCGGCCCGGCGCCGCCGCCCACGGGAGCCGCGCCCTCCGCCCCGAGGCGGACCCGACAGGAGGGCGTGCGCACCGAGGCGGCG
>Ga0065711_1043160_pt1 | contig 14900 bp, 11 predicted proteins | sample Hoacrofraction12_FD_59098 | JGI IMG/M metagenome (GOLD analysis project Ga0065711, IMG submission 59098) | Hoatzin crop microbial communities from Cojedes, Venezuela - Epithelial fraction 12 v2 (version 2) | ecosystem: Host-associated > Birds > Digestive system > Esophagus > Crop | place... | reverse complement strand
TCCTGTCCTCCAGGACCTCTCAAAGATGATGGAGAGTGGCTCAGCAATGACATCCGCCAGCTCCCTCGGCACTCGTGGGTGCATTCTGTTGGGGCCCGTGGATTTGTGGACGTCCAGATCGCTTAAGCGATCCCTCACGCAGTCCTCCTCGACCAACGGAAAGTCACCCTCTCTGTGGGCTTCTTCTCTTACTTCCGGGGCCTGGGATTCCTGAGGGCCTGCCTTGGCACTGAAGACTGAAGCAAAGAAGGCATTCAGTAGCTCTGCCTTCTCTGCATCCTCTGTCACCAGGACACCTGCCTCATTCAGATACTACTGTAATACAGCATTACAGAAATAACAAACAGATTGTTTTGTGTAGAATATGACAATGCGAAACTCATTGTTGTGTTGCAGTCCTTTAATCTGATCACACCTGAGGAAATAATCTGTGTGGCCATCAGAATTTCCACCTATGCAAATTGCATTTACTGTCAGGGAATTTCTTGGAGGTATTGAATTGGAATACTCTTATGAGCTATTAGAGGAGATTTGTTTTGGTATAAACAGATCTTTCTCTTTGTCTGTCACTCTGTACTCCTGTACACATAGACAAGGTCACGTTTTGGATTCCAGCATTCTTGAAAAGACTGGAAAGCAACTACTGAATCTCTATTATTATTGTTGTTATTTACTACACAGTGATACGGGAGGAAACTAAACTAATTCTTCTGGTCTTTAAATAGATGTTGTTCTTTGTGATGCAAATCCTACTGGCAACACACAGTGCCCCTTTCTGTTGTGCACTGTGCTCTTGTGAATAGCTTTCAGATAATTATTTTGAAGATTTGACTTGCTGACTCTTGGTTGAAGCTGAGTGCTACTCTAGCAATAAATAAAATAGTGTAGGAGAGAGGCATAGTTTTTCTTGTAAATTAAAAACAGCAGTATTTATTATAATCTCAGATAGCGTAATTTTTGAAGTTCTAGTTGGGTTTTTCCACAGAAAATTTTTGTAAAGAAATATAGAAATGAAGATACAACCAAGCAACTAGGAATAAATTAATTAAACTACAAAATCTATTTGGATGAAAACAAGTTGATAGGACCATAACATGGTCAATAAAATCATGAACACCAAGTTTAACTTTAGAAGTTTTCGTCTGAAATATTTAGCTTTGAAATTACAAATATTTGCATGTATTTTAATATTAAAGCCAACATTTCAGGTTTCTCTTCAAAAGTTAAATAGCCTCATTAGATGTAGTCAAAAGGAATTTTATCTGGAGGAAATGTAATTTAATTTAATAATGAGTAGAATTGAATGGTTTTGTGTATTTTTTGATAAAACAATATAATTTATGTTTGTTAACATAAAAGCATTAAAATCTTTAACCTAATGCTGTGCCACACAGCAGGGAATATTTGTTCCTGTTTAATATAGAACATTGCTGTAGACCTAGAGAAAATATTTTTGTTCAAACCTCTATTTTAATTTAGACAGAGGACTTGGAATGCTGATTTAAACAGATCTGAAATGCCAACACTTTTTCATTATAAATCTCTTCTTGGCAAGTATTGAGAAATAATTTTGAAAGTGATACAACTGAATCATGTAACAAAAGAATTTCTATTGTGAGGCAAATAATGGGAAGCTAAATTTTGTTGTTTCTTGTGCAATTGCAAACCATTAGTCAACAATGTTGGTTTGGTTGTCGTTTCCGTATAGTAAGTTTTTTAATTGGGCTCATTTTAAAATTATGTGAGTGATCTGTTTAATTCTGTAATCTGTGATTAAATGAAGTTTGAATTTTATCTTACGATATTTTTGTGTTGTATGCTTTATAACTGAGTAAATTAAATATCAATAAAATCAGGTACTATGATCAATAAAATCAGGTACTATGACCACTTAAAATAACAGCCCAAACAGCTTTAATCATGAACTGTAAAACTTCCTTTGGATTTGTGCTATATAGTCCAAAATATCTTAAAAAAAAGTTTCTAAAAATGCTATCTGGTGTTGCCTTTTTGTTGAACACTCCAGCATGCTCCTATGTACAGTATTCCAATGGTTAATAAATCTTACTAAAAATCAATACCTTAGCCTAAATTTGGCTAGTTTTGGCTTCCCACTGTTACTAGCTGCTTATGCTTCGTTTAATTAGTTGAAGAGCTGCTCTCTGGTTTTTGTTCATGGTAGGACCTTGTGTTGGCTAGGGATTTGAGACAGAGCTGTCTAGGCATTCTACTATAGTGAACTGGGTAGAGAAGAACAATATGCTTTTAAAGCCAGTTTTTCTTGGAATATAAACTGTGAGAGTTACCTTTTATAATGGAACTAGAGATGAGAGGATAGAAATGTTAAAATGTTTTTATATGAATCTTCTCAGAATCCAGGTGGCTTTGTGGGGAATCCTTCCTAGTTTCCTTTCCTCAGTAATCTTTCAAGTGGCCGCACGCCACTCTGTTTCTCTCGGTCAGGTTCCTACCATGCTTTCTTCTGTCCTCTATGCAACTTGACTGCCATTGCCTGCTCTGCCTGCTCCTTGAGCTCTGCTCCATGCAGAGACTCTGTGGCCCCCATCTTGCAATCGCAGCAATCTTCTCTAACTTGAGTAAGCCCAGTTACTCAGTAAGAGGAAGCTCATCTGGCACAGGCTGCACTTCAGGCTCCAGGCTTCAGTTAACACAGGTTATTCTTAATACACAAAGCACCACGCTGAACAGATGTAAGAGACACTGCCCATCGAGTCTTTTAGTCTATGGATTCTGTGATTTAAGAGATTTTTTTTTTTTAATCTTATATTTCTGATTACAGAAGCAGGCAAAATCTGAGTGTATTTATTCTGAACTCTCTTTTCCTGGATGAATGACTTGAGAATATAAAACAAGTGTATCAGATATGTTGAAACATAAAATATCAACTAGACCATTAAGATGATAATAATAATTTAAATTATTGCAGTAATAACAACAAAAATATATAATTAATACTACTTGAATTAATGAGAAGTAATCCTGTATTCTTACACTTATACTTTGATAAATTTTTGAGTTTCTACAAAGCTTTCGAAGGGACCATTGGAAGAAAGTATATATACAGACTATTATTTGTTATTCAGTATAACAGATCTTAAAACTTCATCATAGTTATTATTAGGGGTGTGATTATTTAGGGAAATAGGCAAGAAGAAATGTTAGTCTGAAATGAGGTAAGGTATGAATGTGCAGTGCTTTGGCTACGATGAGCTGCTTGTCTGCATTGTGGGGAAAGAGAATGCACATGTGTTTATTGTGGAGAAGCTGACTTCATAGAAAAGTCAGAAATCTTCATATTAAATTCAGGATCTGGCTGATCCAACAGGTAGCTTGTTTCTGTACCCCCTACTGGCACAGCTGCTGATCTCACCACTTTGTAATGCCTGGTGCTCATAAATTTTCAGTTTTGCTTCTGCTTGTGTCCTTCTGCATCTCTGTCAGGGAAACTATAAATTCTATAGAATAAATAATAATAAATGTTACTATATATAGACCATGTAAGGCAAAGCTTTGTGAGCAAAATACCATGCTGCAGATTTCTAATCTACTCACACAATAGTTTAGAGACAAGCACATTTGCCTCAGGCTATTCTTGATGCTTCACAAATCATAAATGTATATATTAAAGTATCTATATTTTAAACAACATTAAACATATGCATACATATTTAATGTGGTTGGAAAACTCTGTAGTATCTAATGTCAAACTCCTTTGTAGAAAGTTTTTGAAACACTGTATTTCAGTAATGTAAGAAAAAAATTGTTCATTCAAGGATGACTTTATGACCTTTCAGAGAACTAGACGACAGGAATTAACAGGGAAAAACACATAGATGCAGTATTACAGGTACAGAGGATTGACAGTTTTGCAGAAGCAAGGTTAACATGTCAATTCCTGATTTTTCTCAAAGTACACTACACAGTAGTGTTGAGTAATATGTTTCATTAGCACAGAAGGTAGCATTTTCTAAGTATTAGTGTCTTGACTATCAAACCACTGAAAACCATGAGGGAAAGTAGTGATTGAAATGCCAGCAATGAAAAGAAAATCCTGTTTTGTATGTATCTCCAAAATGAAAGTGTTAGGAATGAAATAAAATCTTGCTTGTACAAATACAGTTTCATGTGATACAATACTGACATCACTTTTGGAGGACTTTAATTACTTTGCATCTAGAGACTACTTCCTCCTTGTAGTAGTCAGTCATTATTCAAACCACATTAGTATATGCTGTTCCTTTTTACTGTGCTCCGGATTTATTCATATGCAGTAGTTATTTTGCTTTATACGTCTGTTTTCTTCCATATAGCAGGCATGAAGATACGTGTACCCCCTTGGTATCAAGTACTGAAAAGTAGAGGGATGCTACATATTTGATGTAATCGCTTATGGCTGAAGTTTTCAGTGAGTCAGCTTTCACACAGTTGCATCTGATGTGAGGTTGTGTCTTATTTTGACTTTCATTTCAAAGTGAAAGTGCAGACTACTTCTGGGAAGACGGCTCTTTCTGGAATAGCTTATTCATCCTTGAAACTTTTTCTTCAAACACTTTAAGGAGCTTTGAAACAGAAAAATGCTCTGTATGTGCTTTAGTCAGCAAAACACATGGCCGTTTGTCCATAAGGAGTGGTACAGTAAGATTCAACACGTTGCCAAAAGAAACTTCAGAAGCTCGCTGAGCTCAAACTCACAAGGCTGGACCTGCAGAAATCTGAAGGAGCTCTTGATTTATACTTTCTGGTACATAAATTCTTGATTCATACTTTTCGCAAAGAATTCATGTTGTCAGAAGTGTGAAGGTACTTAGGAAGTTATACAGTCTCAAAGTGCTCACTTCATGTCTATGGCAGAGGCATGCAGTTGAAGTATCATGCCTGAAGCCAAACAGCTGGTCATTAGCAGAGCCAGAATTAGCAGACAGACCTGCTACCCTGTGAAATCTGGTTGCTCATCTGGTGTTCCTTCATTCCAGTATTGCTTTGTACGTGAGTGTTGCTATGTCAAAAATACGTGTACTAGGTATCCTGTGTATGACTGCTGATAGTGGGGTAGATGCTACAGAGGAAGACTTAAAAGTTGAATTATGATAAATGCTGTGTGATGGAGAAGTTCAATACTTGGCATTCAGTAATACACATAAAATGCTAGGTGTTATTAGGAAGGAAGTATAGAACAGGTTATAATATCTCATTATGTATGTGACAGTTTAAAACCATGTATTGAATGCTGAGTGTAGTTCCAGTTACCTCACCGGAAAAGTGTTAAGAGAAAGGTGATGGGAATAATGATAGGGGTGATAACTCTTTGTCTTGAATAAGACAGATTCAATTTTACAAAATGCATTACTGGCCTGGAAAAGGTCAGTAGGGCATAATTATTCACAATTTTTCTTAGCAAAAGGTGGCACCAAATGAAATGGCAAGTTTTAGAACAAAGGAATTATTTTTTTGAGACAGCTGATAATGAGATAATAGAACCTGTTGTAAGGAAGCTAGTTTAAACATTTTTTACCTAAACTTCATGCCTACAGTTTTGAAGCATCACTTCAGGCAGTGGTTATCAGGAAAACATTACTCTACTTGTATGGGAGTTAGAATTTCCAAAGTACATGCTAATTTGTTACATCCCTAGCTGAAAGACAGGGAGGTGCCCTTCTCTCTATAGGCATCAATTAATTTTGGACAGTGTCAAGTCCTGTTATGAGATGACTGGGTACTCATCCAGTGTGCAGTGTTAACCGTGCTGGGTTTCAGTGTGTATCAGTATTGTTACTGACAAAAGCCTTCATGCTTGGCACCCACAGAAAATTGTCATTTGAGATGCTATTCAGGTTTTTATCTAGCACCATCTTTACAGAGAGCTGTGGGGATTAGGCTTCTGCTGGTGAAATTGTCCTGTGATTGGCTTCACATGGAGAGCTCTGGTGCTCATCTCTGTGTAATATGTGGTAATAGAGGAGGACAGTATTTAGAATTATCCAGAAAGTGAATAGTAATAGCATAGACAAGAAAGTAGGGTTGCTTGCCAGTTGTTAGGAGTTCAGGAAATGTTTTCTGTATGTATTCACCCTCTACCTCCATTCTTTTGTAGCTTGGACTTCTTTAATTTCTTGCTTGAAAGGAAACAATATGGTACATTCTTTGTGCAAATATGGAACAAAAAGAAGGGCCAGTTAGTGAACCGGAATACAGATGTTCATTAGACACAAAATTTTTGGCCTTGAATGGTTGTAGTGCATGATTCTGCGCTGTATGAGTATGCGAATGATACATATTGGTCATAATCTTACATTTTTTAAAGAATTTTGCTCCTGCAGTCTTAATTACCTGTCATCATGTCAGATGCGTAGTCCGCACTTTCAAGGACTTGTTTGATATTACAATGAAAGCTTTGACCAGTTTCATATTTGGCAAATTTATTTCTGAAATCTGTGAGCGTATATATTTGGTATATTAGCGGTATTAATTGAGAAGATCATGTAGCAATGTAGAGGAATGCATTGACACTTACATAATGCCTTGATGTACTTACAGTTAGCATGGACATTTTTGAGTGTTTCCTGGTTATAGAAAGTTAATAATGTCTGTTAGTATTTTTTCAGATTATGATGTGATGCATTTAATTAAATATTTAACTGATGGTTACAGTCAGACATTGTGAGGGCCATATCTTTGCAAGTATTAATTTTGCAGTCAGGAGTCCCTAGGTATGTTTTTTACTAGCAGCTTTAACTTTTTTTTTCAAAAAAAGAATGTGGATGATCCGGAATTATCATTGTAATGGAATTTGAAGTTCTCCAGTTATTAAATTTTTCTCCTTTTGCATAAGAAACTATGTCTTCTCAAACTTACTTCTTTAGAGTCATACTAGCACACTGTAGCTTCTCCAGTATATTTTTTGCTTAGATGTACAACTTCAATGAGTTTTACTTTTTGGTAGAAAGCTGCATGTTGACAGAAAACCGAAAATGTTAATGTCTTCTGTTGCAAGTAACAAACTGCACTATATATGCTAGAGTTGTTCTTTTATTTCTCCCCTTTTTTCATCCTAACACTTCAAGAACAAATTGTGAAGATAAAAGTAAGGGCAAAGAGGTGGCTTGAGCCAACTACCTCAAGGATTAAAGACGTTCAGTTTTGCAGGCAATACAGTTTTAACTGTGCCTTTGGGAAATAAGATGAAAGGAAGTCTAAAGATTATGGTAAAACCAAAAGAGAATAAATTACTTGAGGCCAATTGTGGAGAAAAAAAGCGATATTTTAAGAGACAAAAAAGGAAGTGATGAAAAAGAATGGAGTGAGAGAATAAATGTATGGGGTTCTGTAAATCCTCTCGATTTTTTGCTAGCATCCATAAAATTCAGATCTACATTGAGACTATTCTGAAGGCATGTGTATAGGTGTATCTACATTTCAGAATTATGCAGGAAAAAACGTTCACAAATAATCTCACTGAGAATACTAATAATTTTCTAAGAGGTGCTAATTCTCAGATTGCTATAGCCATACTGTTTGCTGTTCTTAAAAATTGACTTAAAAATGAGCTATATTTTAAACACAATAAAATGCAAAATGTGTTGCTCCTGTAATCATACATTTTTTTTGTACAGTATCGCTGTTTGAGTAGAAACTTTATCACAGCCAAAAATGTTACATTATGAGAAATAATAATCTCAAAGTTTTCACAGGAGACAGGGACATCTGAGAGCTGCCGTTGTGTGTGTGTATTCACAGTGCAAGAAGACACTCCTATTGAAAAGGTTCACGATCCTTCAGCTTTTTGAATTGTCTCATGTTATGACAAAAATCTCAGACAAAAAAATGATACATTGAAAGAATTTTGCAGATATGCTGTAATCACAGCATTATTAATTTTTTACAGAAATCTGTTTCTGCACAGATATAGAAGTGTAGATTTAGGGCTACCAACCTCTCTTTACCCTATAATCGTTAGCCTTTCCATATTCCAAAGTTGCTGGATTGCTGTGTATAAACCTATGTTCCAGCATTTTTCTAAAGAAACAGTATTTGTAAATATCTGTCTTCATCTGCTGTGTCTTCCTAGTAATGTTTGAGCAGACAACTTCAGCCAAATCTGACACAAGAATATAGGTTTTAAAGAGAGAAAAATCCTTGAAGGACAGATGATATAATTGGTACCAGAGCAGAGGAGATAACCGGAATGAGTGTTCGCGCGAAAGGAAAGACTGTAGCATGGCTTCAACACGTGCTGCTGTTTGCTGGGCTGACTGATCAGCCAAGCACACCCGCAGTGGTCAGACAGCACATGTAGCTTGCAACTAGTTGCAGACCTGTGGGATTTCTTGTGTGGTGGCAGACAGCTGGAAAATGGAAAGATAGAAGGAAAAGGAGCTGGAGACTCTTTAAGAGGAGCAGTGATGAGAGAACACAGAAGAATGCAAAATGAATATAAATGTGGTTGAAACAAAACTTCACGTGAAATCAGGCTGCATTTGTTAAGTACTTATAGAATAACTGGTTAATTTTTAGGACTGTTTTTCCATATTGTTCTTCAGAAATTAAGGTTTCTTCCAAATGTAATTTAAAGTATAGCTGTAGTGGTCATCACAAAAAAGCTTTTGACCACGAGTGAAAATTTTAATATGAATTGTTTTTAAAGAGACTTTTTACTTTCCTTTTAACCACCAGTCATAAGGTTACTGATGAGAATAGAGAAGGTACCGTAAATGCTCTATGTCAGCATTTTTAGATTCTGTAAGTTTAGCTTTAATGGTGAACTTTTGACAACATACAATTGCAAGCCATTTTTAGTCTCTTCTACCCAAAATCCAAGTGTAGTGTAGGTCGGCAGAAGGCCTTTTGTGATTGCAGCAGATTAAAGACACCATAGTGCATTTTAATAAAGCTCAGTTATGATGCAAGAACCATGTCCCACAAAGATCATATTCTGTCTTTCTGCTTTTTGAGAACTTCAGTAGTTGTTCAAATGAGAATAAAGTTGGCGTTAATGTCTTGTCATGGAAGTATTAAAGGTACTGCAATGCGTTGGTGGAATATACTTACAGGGGGATGAGAAGGGAGAAGAATGAAAATTTGAACAGTATATGGTTCTGAAATGCAGGGTTTTTTCCCCCCCCAGGATATCACCTTTTATGGAGTTGTCAGTAAAATTATTTTCTTGAGTCCAGGACAATAAGGAACTAATAAGGAAAACAAAAACAATCTCTATGGTGGTGTACAAATGGATTATTTCACATACTACTTTATCTAGAAAGCATTATTAGGAGCTACCCTACCTTATAGATGACTTTTAAATGGATTGTGACAGTATTGAATAGTGTTCTAAAGCATAATATAATCTTTAGTGCTTCGTTTCTTGCAATATGATTAACAACCATTTTGACACTGATTTAAGATGTGTATTATTTCAAATGAGTGAGTGAGTTTTGGAGAATATAGCTGTCTAAGGTTAGTTTTTCATGGTTTATTGCTCAAACTATGGTGACTGAAAAATACAAGCCAAATTGTGACATTGGTGGGAGAAATGCTCTTCTCATGGCATATGCGGTCTGTAAAATAACAATTATATTTACATATTTTCATATTATTTATTAAATACACATGCATTTTTAGACTTACGTCCTCTTAAAGTTGCGAAGGTTGCAGAAAATTCTCCTGACATGACTAGAAAGTGATGTTTGCAAAAGTTTTCCTCATTTTTAGTATAGTTCAATGAGAAGTTTTCCAAATTACACTTTAAATATTTTTTTCATCAATTATCAAAAACTGCATTGTCAGAAACGTGAAAAAAGAATAACAATGATGAGTAAGAAAAGTAAGGGGTAACTGTGCTGTATTTTCAATAATTTTCAGTATATCTAGGCTTCTTTACTCTTAATGATTTCTGTGGTACTCTATATTTATTTTTAAAGGCATGTTTACAAATTTTACTAAAGATATAACTACAAATAACTTCATTTATAATGGAAAGATAACATAACCTATTAGGGTTAGGACTTAAATAATTTTTTTTTTCTTTCAGTATGGAAGGTCACTTGTTATGGGCTGTCCCTTGTAAAAGCATGGTGAGAACTGACTTTTCATTCTGTGCAGATGTGTATGGTGTGGTTTTTTATTAAGTGTGGATGTTGGGACTGCAATGGTAAAAACTCATTCTTGATATACTCTGCATATTTATGCTAAAACATGTTTTCAGAAATGTGTAATCGAGTTAAAACTAATTTCTGGAATATTTCAGTAGGTTAAATCCTTGCCAAATTTCAGCCTATCCTACAGTATCCTTTAGTATTTTGCAAAGTATTTTGCAACAGGTTAATATTGCAGAAATAATCAAGGCATATCAGAGCATTCCTGATAATTAAACCTTTCTCTTTTGATTGCGATCATCCTTTCTAGTAATCCTTGTTATTTGCTGGAGAAGTCGTATCAAAAGAGAATTTGTAGAGGAATGCATATGTTCATTACAGTTGAATTGATAGCATTAGGCCGGAGGCTGCTAACTACCTCCTTGTTGGAATCCCAGAATGTAGTATTTCCGTTTGTAGACTCGTGCATGGTGGGTGCTCTTTCTTGGTGTCATTCATTTCAAGCAATTTGGAAGCAGACATTATCGTGAATACCCAGTGGATGGTTCCCTCTTTCTAAGAACACAGAATTGGCTGACAGGCAAAGTTTCCCTGTTCTTTGTTTTGGAAGTAATTCACCTTTGAATTCATGAGATATTCTTTCTATGAGGAACATAAAAAAGTCTTCTGCGATCCTGCATGTCTTGTGTTTTATTTATGCTTTGATCACTGATCTCATCAGTTAGGTGAACACCTGTACATATACTTGACCTAGCAAAGTAGTCTCTAGAGGTGACCCCTGTATGAAATAACCCAATATGCTTAGTTTCTTCATCTCAAAAGGCAGTGTACATGAATCTTCATCTAGATGGTAGATCTTAATTTTACCTGTGAGCAGAACAAAGTGGAATAACTTCAAAGCATTTGCAATAAAAGCCTAAATATGGTGAATATGTATATAGATGTATAATTCATATGATAAAATGAATAATATTTTATTATATGATAATCTTTTTTCTTTCACTATATTCATCTTAATGCATTATGTTCCTTATTCTTACAAGGTAACACAAAAGGGGAGGAGATTAAGCAGTTGTATTGGTTAAGTATGAGCATGTGGGCAGAGTGAACAGCAGGACTATGTGTGATCTGGCACGTCTCTTCTGTTTTCTTCATCGTTGCTGCTGAAGGAATGAAATAACCCAGTACCTTTGTTTTACTTAGTAGAAGGATAAGCTTTGTAAATATTGGTGGCTGGCAATCTGGTTATTCCTTGAAGGCATATTACTATATTTCTGGTTTATATCAATATGAGAGTGCTTGTTTTGTGATTCTCCACTGGTATAAACTGCATTATGATTAATAATTTCCTGTGTTCTGTACCCTAAACAGTTCTTTATTCACTCAGTATAGGGAGGAAATGAAAGAGATTTGGCGCTCTTTTGTTGTTGTTTTGTACTTTATCATTTCACTAAAAGATCTTACTGTTAAAATTCATATCTGGAAAAAACCCAGAAGAGTCTAAGGATCGGTTCTTATTCTTTTGATGGATGATTTTCAGTACTGTTGCTCTGAGCATCATTTCTGCTTTAAGCTAACATTATTCTATTTGAAAATTTCAGTAATGCAAATTACAACCAGATTCTCCTTGCCTGTGAGGGAGTGTAAAGGCGAGCCTCATGTGGCTCTTCACATCTTCCGCCATAGCATGGGACCAGTGCACCCTTTTTTTACATCACTGCATTCTGCCAACTTTCTAAAGGAATAAAGAGTAACCAGTTGAGAAACTGATTGAATTGTAAATTTATTTTTTACTCCTCTCTGAAGTTTTGGGAAGTAGAACTCTTCTAGCACAGTAGGGAAAGATTCCTACATCAAGTGTTTAGGTATAGTCCTAAGACTGTGAACAAAATCGTAGTGGATTTCCCAGTACACTGTTGAAACGTCATAGTTTAGCTAAGACAAAATCACAAATAATCTTTCATTAATCATTTTATTTATAAAATAATTATTCATAGAGTCATAGAATCATTAAGGTTGGAAAAGACCTCTAAGATCATCAAGTCCAACCGTCAACCAAACACCACCATGCCTGCTAAACCATGTCCCAAAGTGCCATATCTACACATTTTTGAACACCTCCAGGGATGGTGACTCCACCACTTTCCTGGGCAGCCTGTTCCAATGCCTGACCACTCTTTCAGTAAGGAAATTTTTCCTAATATCCAACCTAAACCTCCAATGATGCAGCTTGAGGCCATTTCTTCTCGTCTTCTTGCTAGTTGGTTGGGAGAAGAGACCACCCACCTCACTACAACCTCCTTTCAGGTAGTTGTAGAGAGCAATAAGGTCTCCCCTCAGCCTCCTCCAAACTAAACAATCCCAGTTCCATCAGCCCCTCCTCATAAGACTTGTTCTCTAGACCATTCACCAGCCCCATTGCCCTTCTTTGGACATGCTCCAGCACCTCAATGTCCTTCTTGTAGTGAAGTGCCCAAAAGTGAACACAGTACTCCAGGTGTGGCCTCACCAGTGCCGAGTACAGGAGCACAATCACCTCCCTACTCCTGCTGGCCACACTATTCCTGACACAAGCCAGGATGCCGTTGGCCTGCTTGGCCACCTGGGCACACTGCTGGCTCATGTTCAGCCGGCTGTTGACCAGCAACCCCAAGGTCCTTTTCCGCTCGGCAGCTTTCCAGCCGCTCTTCCCCAAGCCTGTAGCATTGCATGGGGTTGTTGTGACCCAAGTGCAGGACCCGGCACTTGGCCTTGTTGAACCTTATACAGCTGGCCTTGGCCCATCAATCCAGCCTGTCCAGATCCCTCTGCAGAGCCTTCCTACCCTCGAGCAGATCGACACTCCCGCCCAACTTGGTGTCATCTGCAAGCTTCCTGAGGGAGCACTCAATCCCCTCATCCAGATCATTGGTAAAGATGTTAAACAAGACTGGACCTGAAACTAGCCTTGGGGAACACCACTCGTGACCAGCCACCAGCCAGATTTAACTCCATTCACCACCACTTTCTGTGCTCGGCCATTCAGCCAGTTCTTTATCCAGTGAAGAGTACACCCTTCCAGACCATGGGCAGCTAGTTTCTCCTGGAGGATGCTGTGGGGAACAGTGTCAAAGGCCTTCCTAAAGTCCAGGTAGATGACGTGCACAGCCTTTCCCTCATCCACTAGGTGGGTCACCTGGTCACAGAAGGAGATCAGGTTGGTCAAGCAGGACCTGCCTTTCATGAACCCATGCTGTCTGGGCCTGATCCCCTGGTTGTCCTTCACATGCCCAGTGAGTGCACTCAAGAGGAATCGCTCCATAATCTTAACCGGCACCAAGGTCAGGCTGACAGGTCTGTAGTTCCCAGGATCCTCCTTCCAGCCCTTCTTGCAGATGGGTTTTACACTGGTGATCCTCCAGTCATCTGGGACCTCCCCTGTTAGCCAGCACTGCTGACAGATGATGGAGAGTAGCTTGGCCAGCTCCTCCGCCAGCTCTCTCAGTACTCCCTACACAACATTTTCGTATATGACTGATAAGGAATATGGGAACTCTGTTAAAGTTTAGTAAGAAAATGGTAGCATGAATCTAGAATGTTTCCACAATACAAATGGTGAAAATAACACATACCCTTCTGAATAGGATTTTTCATTTATAAATTTTAAACCACTCTGCAAAAAGGTTTTGTGTTCACATTCCCATTTTACATATTGTCCAGATGTACATGTAAATCTGTAATTAAATAAAGCCAGAAACTTTGGGAAGGAGTCTTGACAGAACTTGGAGAATTTGTTAGTGTGACCCAGTCCCTAAACTTTCATTGAGGCTTTGATTCATGAATAGGCAGAATAAAATGAAAGATAAGGTTGTTCCCTGTCTCTTCCACTACAACTGTTTTCGATGCTATGGTAGGAAATTCAAAGACCGGCTCTAGCTGTATTAAGCTCGGCTGTTGAAATTTTGTGGCATATACTTAAAATTCACAAGCTTTCTTTTAATAAATTGGGTGGAGGGGGCTGGTGTTGAAATTTGTAGTCTTGTATCAGGCTTTTTAACTTTTTTATGTGATGATCAAGTAGCCTAGAAAGTGGTTTAATTTAGATGAAATCTGAGAGATTCTCATAATCATATGATCATATAAGTTGAGACTTCTGCAAAGGAGCAATGAAGTTGATGATAAAATAGAAACTGGTAAAGTAGGTTGCTGTTGCAATGTATGCCTACAATCAAATGTCCTTCATCCCAGTCTTTGAGGAGTACAACAGAGATACTCTATTAGGCTCTGGCCTCAACCTCCCTTTGCATTTGAAATTTTTTTCTCCTTTTGGTGGAGAGCTGCTGTGAAGGCCTGATCTTTAAACAGCTTTATTCTTAAAGAAGGACGTTGTGAGAAGGCTAGGAGAACTTATTTCATGTAACCTGAGCCTCAAAATTATTGAAAATACAAAATGAAAGAAGCAAACTAAGGTCATGAAGAGAATTAAGCTAGTTTATTATTCCAGGTGCAAGATGACATCTCTAAATTGTGAGTTGGTATGTCATTTTTAATCATTGCCTCAGAGCAGAGCTAATTAGTTTTGTAGAATTAGTTTAGGACTACGGTAATATTTAAGTAGGAAGTCCTGTTAACGCTTCTTCTATCGATTTCTTTGTATAGAATACCCACTTTGACTTCTCCAGTTAATTCGCCATTTCGGGGAAGCTACTGAAGGTGAAGGGTTCTGGAGCAGAGGCTCGCGCCGAGGGACCCTTTCTCCGGTGGCAAAACCGCAGCGGCGAGGCGGCAAAAAGCGCCGAGAGAGAGAGAGGA
>Ga0065711_1043159_pt1 | contig 14900 bp, 7 predicted proteins | sample Hoacrofraction12_FD_59098 | JGI IMG/M metagenome (GOLD analysis project Ga0065711, IMG submission 59098) | Hoatzin crop microbial communities from Cojedes, Venezuela - Epithelial fraction 12 v2 (version 2) | ecosystem: Host-associated > Birds > Digestive system > Esophagus > Crop | place... | reverse complement strand
GTTTTTTAAAGACGTGGCTCAGCAAGGTTTTCCACTGGCTTCTTGTCTAGATACCATGTCAATATGGAGCCTGTCGTCGAGAGGTGGCTCCAGTAAAGAAGTGGCCAAGGTCCCAAGCATAAATATGCTTGAATTTCTCTATTGGAGATGAGCTCGGCCTTTGAAGCTGGAGGTCAGGGCAATTTGTGCAGAAGGTGCAAAGCAAGGTGGAGCTAGGAAAGGAAACCTCATTTATTAGTTACAGAACAGAAACTGGGGCAAAGGAACAACACGGGTTGTTTCATTTGATAAGTGGATTACCATTTCTGGTGAAGAGGAAGCTGTCACAGGCTGGCTTCACCACCGGCCCCTTGTCGGCCGCCTGCAGCGCAGCCCGGGGCTGGACAGGCTGGAGGAGCGGACTCCCTGCAGGGGAGGCAGCCTGGCCTTGGCAGGAGGGTCGTGGGGCGGCTGTGGGGAGAAGCTTGGTCAGCTGCTGCTTGTGTTCAAGGTCTGTAGTTTAAAAAGGGAGGGGGAAAAAGGTTTGTTTCCGAGAGTTTTCATCTGGCAACTTTAATACTCATCCTAATGTTGTAGAAATTTCCATATGTTTTACCACAGGCTCTGTTAAAATTAAAACAAACTGATTTAAAAAAAAAAAAAATCTTTTTAGAGTTGGGGCATAACACAAAAACGTTGGTTAAACTATTGAGTAAAAGGTGCCTGTTTTTATTAGCTCATGTCACCGAACTCTTCAGAACCCTTTGCGTGGTCAACACCACCAGGTACTTTAAAAGCACATTTTAAGGTCTGTGCTTGGTATTGCTCATGGGCTTTTTACCAGTCGTGATACCACAAAGATGATGCATTTCGAGACAAACATGTCTAGAAATCTTCCAAGCAGAAGGGTCTTGGAATGATGGCGACGTTTAATGAAAACAACTGCTAACTGCTCTCGCTGTCCCCATTCCTTCCTCAGGATAGTGTAGAGCACTGCATCATAGGAGTGACAATCCTGTCCCAACTAACGAATGAAATTAATCAAGTAAGTGCTACAGCCTTCCTCAGTGAAGTAAGTGTCCAATTTTCTCATTCATATTGTTGTGTCCTGCTGTGTGTCTGTGCATTGTTTGGGTTTTTTTTGGTGGGGAGGGGGTGTTGTGTGGGGGTGTTTTGTTGTTTTGTTTGGTGGGTTGTTTTTTTTTTGTTGTTATTTTTACGCAGTCTCTTACTGTTGTGGTAAGCTGCTGAAACCTCCTGTCCTGAGGAACTGTTTTGTTTCACTGGCATCTTCCATCTTCTCTCATATTTTGATGTAACCTTCTGAGATGAAAAAGGGAAGAGCAATGCTAAGCAGCTAGCCAAGTCTACCTAGTGAGGACAGAGCCCCGAGCGCGAGGACATCCCTGGCACCTTCTGTTGTCAGTCCCTGTGCGTTGTTTCAGCTTACAGAGTTCCTGTGCCAAGAAGCGAATGGAGCACGCCCTCCTCCGCGTCGACCAGGGAGACGAAACAAAGGATTTGTTGAATCGTGCTGATTTTTAAAGCATCCTTTTCATTAAGTACTGAATTTCATAGCGTTCCCGGCAGGTAGTTCTCAAATTCTGCTGGTTTATCAGGGCTCAGTCCCTCACACAGCCCCGGCCCTGGGTGGCTGGCAGAAGAAAGACTGGGCACGCTGAGTCTGGGGTGCTCCAGCACAGCACCCAGTCCTGCCAGCTGCTGCGAGTCTTTCCAGGTTAGATAGTTCAGTGGTTCGTAGAGCCCTCTAACGTCAGGCTGCCTCTCGGTGTTCATGCTGAAAGCTGGAACAAGTGGCTTTACTTGGTGCTGTCTAAGTTTACATCGTTTTCCTAATCAGTCAGGCAGACTTTGCTGTAGCACCATCGATGGCTGCCACAGCGTGAGAGTTGCAGTGTATGTAAATGCCTCTAATTTTGCCAAGAGGACCAAGTGTAACGAAGTATTTTGATTTTAATATATTGTTAAGGAAACTAACCTTTCATTTTGGTATACTGACTAATCCAGGCATTGGAACAGAGAGATCCGTGAGTGGGATTTGAAGGATGGTTACAAATTGTTTTCAGAACTGGAAATGGAGGAGAAGGTTTTGTCCTGGCCAGGGCAAAGCACTGATTTCTTCTGCTGGACTTCAAGTTCAGCACCTCTGAACCCCCAGAAGCCTGCACTGTGATCAGAATGGCTTCTGCATCCATTTCAGACCCCAAATTCACCCTATTTCTTCAAGAATGGTTTCTTCTGGCCTGAGCAGTAAACTCTAACCCATAGAACTCCTCCTAACTCTTAAGCCGTGTCTTGTTACTGTTTTCTTGCCCAGACTTTTGTACAGCCTAACGCCCATCTCTGCAGAGGGATGGTCCTTCACTTCCTTGTATCAAGGGTGACAGCAGGTCTGGTCACCTCTGTGAAACAGTGTCTGTCGACATCATCTACAGGGCCGCAGCTGCTGCTTGCAGGAGAGTGGTCGGCACAGAAACTGTCGCCTATCCCAGTCCCAGAGTCTCCACAGGCTGATACTGAAATAAGCAATGAAGTTAGAGACTGATCAAAAAGCTCTTCCTGATATCTTGGATATTAAACCTGCCACATTTTACTGCTCAATCCTAAATGTGCTTTGTACCAGCAATTGTACGGGGCTGGATTCAGTGACTCATCTTGGAAAGTCTAAAACTGCCATTACTTGCAAAATAATAGATCTGCCAACATGCCCACTTGTCAGAGTGGGGTCATGTACGTGTACATAGCAAAAAAAACACCCAAATCCCCCTTCTGGGGATTCTCTTCAGGCTTTTTTTGATAACTATTTAAACTTCCAACTATGTTGCGTGACAGGCGAATTTTCTAGAGCTCTGTTTACCACAGCTTTAGTTCCAAAAGCTCACAGTACAAATAAAAGAGAGTGCTAGTAACTGTTTTGAAGTATCAGTTTTCATCCTGTAAGTACTGCACAGACTTGCCCAGAGGTACTGAGTGTCCACTGCGTTGTAGAAGTTCACTGATTTTAAGCCGCATGACCTCATGGTGAAGAAGGCGGCAATCCTCGTTTGCCACAAGCCCAGAAATAAGTCAGATTTGTAATAACGATGGCGAGAGTAAATAATGCTCATTTTCTTAAAGGACCCTGAAATCTAGAGGAAAAAAAAACCCTCAGCCTGAGCTGAGGAATGATAATTCAGTCATTAGAGCACTTGATAAACTTAGATCCAATTTTTATCTGCCACCAGCTGCTGGGTGAGGCAGGGCTTCTCCTTCTCACCTGTAAGATAGGAGAGAAGAGTGTTTACATCCTCTGCGGGGTTGTTGTGAAGGTTAGGACATTAAAGTGAGGTGTGCCATGGTCAGAGCTGTACCGGTGCCTGCAATACCGGGTGAGATGTGTGCGTATTTTCAGGTTAATGGAGGTGTAATACCAAAAGCATAAAGAAAATTAAGATTGACATTGTGCGGGCCGCAGGAAGGCTCCATCCCAGATGCACTGTGCTAACCAGCTGCCTGTCAGATAACTCACCTGGGCAAGTGGAATTTTGCCAGCCTGTGTTCAAGTAAATGGCAAAGATGTGAAGTATCGCTTCGCTTTTCTCCTCTTCCTAGAAAACACTCTCTGAAGTGGCATAAGTTGTGCTGCTGTTCTCCTGTGCTAGAATGTGTTGGTTGAATCAGCTGGAGACTTTGTTGTCCAGTAGAAAGCAATATGTATGTATTTGCCCCTGACATCATATGTCAGCTTTTTATTCTGACATGGTGAGAGGTCCAGAACTGGAGTTTATAGTAGATACAGCAAAGTCCAAACTGGCTGTCACTGGTTAACTCTCCTTCTAGTTTTCTTCTCGTCTGTGCAGGTTCAGGAGGGGAATTACAGTTGTTGGTAGTTGACCATGTGTCTGCCCAGCGGCTTCAGGTAGGAGTGAACTCTTAGGAGTTCAGAGCACTTCAGAAAGCAGCATTGAAGCGTCTAAAATGACCAAAGTGCTGTTGAAAATACGGCTCTTGATCCTGCTTTGGAAGAGATTTGAATGAACTTGATTATAAAGCCAACCCTGCCTTCTGGCAGAGGTACAGTGAAGCTGCATAGTGAGTATTGTAGGTGGCAAGTCCTGTCACCAGCCAGCAAGGTGACTTTCTCCGTGGAAGAAGCCCTGTTCTGCAGTGCGTCCCCTGGTTTAGCCAGCTGCTGAGACATCGCTCTGGGGGGGGAGCATTCACATCCCAGTGCTCAGCGGGGTTCCTACAGGTTCTGCTGGTCTTGTTCCACTTCTGCCGTCAGTTCTAAGCGCTGCTTTTCTCTCTGCTCAGGCGGATACTACCCATCCACTGACCAAGCACAGGAAAATAGCCTCTTCCTTCCGAGATTCATCCTTGTTTGATATTTTCACACTGTCATGCAATTTACTGAAACAGGTAAGGAAACTGTCGTGTGTCGTCTCTCTCGGGGGCTGTATGTTGGGGCAGCAGACTCTGGGCTGAAGTTCCCTCGGATGTAACTCTCCTGGAATGAGCCCTGTTGTTCTAAAAGCTGTGTTCTGGGCTTGTTTTTCAGGAAAGCTTTGACTTAGGTTTGTGTTAAGGAAGAAAAATGAATATGACACAAATACAGAAATATAACTCTTTTCAACAGTTTTGATTGAACATACATGCCTGGTCCATGAGGCTAAACTTTCCTGTCTTAAAGCATCAGGAAAGAGATGAGATGTTTGTTCTAGATTTTAAATATCTTTGATTTACAGTACTGGCAGAGAGGTTTCCTGTAAAGTAAGTCCTTGTCTCGTTTTTAACCTCAGTTTAAAACCCACATGGTGAGAGAAAAAATGTTAGCGAAGATATGTCTAGTAGATGGAGACTATAGATTGTCCTTGATATTTTAACGTATGATAAATATTAGATGGTCTTGTGTTTCTCAGGGCTTTATTTTGTGCTAATTATCACATGAGTTAACGTGCTTTAAAAATACTTATCCTGGGACAAGGCAGCAATGCTCTGCTAGTAGGGTTGGTTTTTCCCCTCCAAAAAAGCAGTTTTTCTTTCAGCAGAAGTAGCACTGGTGTGTTTTGTAAGCAGGTAGATTATCTGAACAAAATTCTTTATTCTGCATAAGGTTTCTCTGCTAAAAAGCTAATCTGGAGTTCTAATGGTGCCTTGAAGAATAGCCCTTTATGGAAGAGGCTACCCCAATAAACTGAGCTGCAGTAGCACAGATTTGATTAGTTTAACTTTTATCCTTCCAGCTGAGTGAAGTGTCAAAGTTGACAAATAGCACAAAGAGTGAGAAGGAAATTTTATTTTAAAGATATTTCAAAATGAGCAGCTCTGGTTCTGTCAGTAATAAAGGTGGGTACGTGGGTGTAATTTGATCTTTTTTCTCCTCCTGGTTTCTAAAGGAAGCAAGGCTTGTGCAATTATGCTCGTGATCCTTTCCCATGCACCCGTCCTCCTGAACCAGAACAGCCCTGGTAACTTTTGAATTCATTGCCTGGTTTCAGGTGCATTTGATGGTCAATTAGAGGTCTCGGAGATAAAAAGACTCCTCTAGTTTTGTGAAAAGCAGCGCCCGGGGAGGTGCAGGCAGGACAGGGTCCTTAGAACTGCCCAGGCTTGCTGGAGAAAATTCAGCAAGTGCTTGTGCTCAGCCAGGAGGCACAAACCAGAGCTTCTGAACCTGCTGTCCCCGGCACTGCACTCTCGCTGGCGGCCTGTACAGATAGCTCTGGCTGAGCCGTGGCCCACGCTACTGCTGCTGCAGGGCCGTGGGGTCGGAGAGACGAGAAAGGCACAGCTTGTCTCAGGAGGAAGCCTCTAGTTTTCCACCCTAGCTCTTACTCGTCTTGCTTTTGTTGCTTGGGATGCTGTGGTTTAAGACAGGTTGGAATGTTTTCTGTGGTGTCATGCAATGTCCTTGTTTTGCTGTGGTTAAACACCTGCTACCCAAGTTATGTCTTGTCTTTTTTCTCTAATAGTAGCTGCCTCAAGCTTCTGTATCTAAAGCAGAAGTTTCCAAGGTGATGTTTCTGAGTGGGGAAGATTGGGCTGTGAGAAACCACTGCTCACATCTGTATCCCTGCCTGTGAAACAGGGTGCGTTGAGGCAGCCCCAGAAGAATCAGGCTTTGTGATACAGTGGAGGGAGTGAGCAAGACATTCCAGCAACCACTGGCGCTGGTCTTGGCAGCGGCGTCGCGGTGCGATGTGTTATTTGCAGTAGACTTAAGCTGGAAGAAGTTAGTTTTAAGTACAGAGCACTAATGCAAAGGCTGGACGGGCTGTCCTGTCCCTGGAGTACAGACCAGGGTGCTACACTTAAACTACCGTGAAATGACCTGGCATTTTGTGTCCCTCGAGTTCCCTGCGTTACCTGAGAGTATCCCTGTTTTCCCTGCCCGGAGCAGAGTGTTGTAACTGGAGCAGGACTCGTAGAGATCATCGGCGCGACAAAGGCGACGGCGCTCATTTCCATGCGAGGCTTAGGTGGAGCAACAGGATTCCCTGCTGCTGGGTGCTCGTCAGGCAGAAAGTATATTCTTGTGTTGAACCTTAATAAGAACTTCCTTATCTTCTGAATCTCACAGTATAATTGCAAGCTGGCAAGCCTGCCTGCTTTTCTCCTGTGCGGTACAAGCCGAGTGAAAAAGAAAGCGCTGTCTGTTTGTCCATCGCGTGTAAATACGCCAGCTGTCTGGAAGAGTGTGTGATAGCTGGGGCTGGTCCTTGTGGGATACGATCCCTATGGCTGCCACATCCTGTTTCAAGTTGAATTACTGCCTCAAATTCAGCTGTCACCTCTTTTTCTTTGTCTCTTTACTTTTTTCATGCGATGTGTTTTATAGGCTTCTGGGAAGAACCTGAATCTAAATGATGAAAGCCAGCATGGTCTGCTCATGCAGCTCCTTAAGCTTACTCATAACTGCCTGAACTTTGATTTCATCGGCACATCAACAGACGAGTCCTCAGATGATCTTTGCACTGTGCAGATCCCAACCAGCTGGAGATCAGGTAATGTTGCTGGAGGAAGAGGGCTGATCTGCGGCACACCGGCTGAAAGCATGGGGGGCCTGCTAAAGCCCCCTCTGTGCTTAACAAACCAACTCTGCGTACGATGCCAGAGTCCTTGGTGCGAATACAAACGCCGTTCAGTTTGCGTGGGCCACTGTGAGCTACAAAGATACTCCTCTACCCTTTCAGTCTTACACCTGCCAATTCAAGAAACAGTAAACTGTGGGTTTTTTAAAAAAAAATGTAAATAACAAAGAACTTGGCACCTGTCCTCAGCAGCCTTGCTGTTCTCGCCAGTCACTCTGCAGGCAGTTTCTACAGATTGTGTTCTTACAATGTTTTCCTGTTATTTTGTCTCAGGACCGAGTACCAGTGGGTTTACTTTATTTCTGAGAAAGGCAGTTGTGTAAAAATGTAAAATCCTTTGGAAATGTTCTTATACTGTGGTACTTCACATGACAAGTGCACATGCCGCTGTTGATAAGATAAGCATTAGACCTATGGACAGCAGCAGATGGAGGTATTCTCACTAAAAAGCTCCTTTCTCTTGCAGCATTCTTGGATTCTTCGACCCTTCAGTTGTTTTTTGATCTTTATCATTCCATCCCTCCTTCGTTTTCTCCTCTGGTAAGTTTAATGTTTGTTTTGCTTACAGATTCTGCTACCTGAAAGTGTTTGTAGGATTCATCTGGGAGACTCACTGTTGGTTAAAGTGCCCTAGGCTGACTTCAGACAGCTCCCTGTGCTTTGATGGCACTGCTTTGTGCAGTAGCCACAAAGGGGAGGCTGCTCCGGCGCTGCTGCTGAGAGTTTTGATGCATCTGCAGGTTTGGGATTTGACCTAAGGCCAGACTACTTCTTTGTCCTTGCGTAGCTTGGAGTCTGCCTGCTCGCTCTTCAGTAAACCCTTTTTGGGTGATGCAGCTTATGTCGTTTCCGCTGTACTGCGAAGCTGATCCCAAAACCGTCCTGCGAGTAGGTAGCGAGTCTGGGAGCGCAGCCGAGGAATGCAATTTCTCCTTCCACGCCTTAAAACTAGGCCATGTCCCAGTTGGATGACATGGCCAATAGCACAACTGAACTAAAAGTTGGATTATTTCTTCGTGAAAAAAATTGCCTGCCAGGCATTTATCTATCTGATAAATATTTTTCATAATTAATGCTACAATGAATATAGGCCCTTTGGCTAGGGTGGGAAGGGTCCTTCAGAAGTATTTCTTCCGCTGAGACACAGCACTGTTCGTTATGTCGAAGGGTTACTTGCTAATTCTGAATTTAGAGCCTCAAATATTCATGAGAGGATTTTAACAGTGTGAGACTCTGCTTTTGTTACTGAATAGAAATCTGAAGCAATTACGCCTTTAATTGTCCTGCCTCTTTGATCAGTAAATGTAAGAGCCAGCGTGAGCAAGAGGCTTAGGAGTTGAGCAGGTCGTCCTTAGGCTGGGCAGAGGGAATGGGGCTTTGCCCCTGGGTGAGGATTGCCGGGTGCTCGTCGTAGCTGACTGCCGCTGCTCTGCAAAAGCCTGTTTACCAGCCTGATACTACTGCAGCTGCACCCTGGGAATTTACTCTCGATTTAATTTTCAGAGGTTTGGGCTGAGAACAGTTTCATCTTTTTTTTCTTGCCAGTCTTCTGTCTTCTGCGATACTTTTCCAAGTCTGTGTTAAGTTCACGGACTTTCCCTGCCAGTCCCCAGTGTATTTTCAGTCTTACACGATCTGTGTTCTCCGTCTGAAGAAATCCCAGCATTTTTAGGAGCAGAGTTTGGAACACACCTTTGAACGTCAGGATGGAGACGTTCCTTTGGGGGGTGATGTTTTTGTCTCTGCTGTCACTTGTTTCTACACTTTTACATAGACCACACAGAATGGCAGAGATGAAGCAGCTGTTGTGTCGCATGCAAAGGAGCTTCGGGCTTAAATACTTTGTTCTGTCACAAAAAGGAAACATGCCGTTCATTTTGTTGTTCTGATTCCTCCCTTGCTATTTATTTTCTTTGCACCTTTTAGGTTTTATCCTGCTTAGTGCAGATAGCCTCTGTACGCAGATCCCTCTTCAACAATGCGGAAAGAGCAAAGTTTTTATCTCATCTCGTTGATGGAGTTAAACGAATACTGGAAAACCCACAGGTGAGCATTTCAGATGGAATTGTGTCTCTGCTTCCTCTGCAGCAAGGTTCTTCACCAAAAATACTTTGATGTTCGTGTCCCTCTTGTGGCAGTGGGGAGGAGGGCGCAGCATCTTGCTGCTCCTTTCCTTTTCCTACCGTGCCACCATAAATCTGCACCTCTTGTAGCTCGCTGCCGTGTGTTGTGAAGTAGTGCTGTTTCTCAGCTGTTCTCCTCTTTCTCTCCTCTCAGAGTTTGTCAGACCCAAATAACTACCATGAGTTCTGCCGATTGCTGGCCCGATTGAAAAGCAATTACCAACTGGGAGAGCTGGTGAAGGTGGAGAACTACCCCGAGGTCATCCGACTCATTGCCAACTTCACCGTGACCAGCCTGCAGGTACAAAATGGTTTGACTTACCCTCAAAGGGTGCTTGTGCCCCTTGTGTTATTTTGGCACAAAATTATAACCCCCTTGTCTGTTCTTTGCCCCTTAATTCGCTGTGTGTTATTTTTACCAAAAAACCCTGCAGACTCTGTACCAGAATCCTGCGGTGTGGCATTGATTGTTCTGTGAATTCCTGCTGAATGGAACAGGAGCATATGTGGGGGAAGGCAGGGTTGCTATGCCTCCAGTCTTTCCATGTCCTAGCAGGGGGAGAAAAAAAAAAAGAAAAAACTTGTTAACTGAGGCTTATTTTTAGAATTATGTATCACTTCACTATTAAAATGCAGTTGCAGGAATTGCTAGTAATATGAATATCATGCCATATCCCCACTGAGTCTTCCACTGGTGTGCAGCCTGTAACTACACCCCTGCACAGAATATGGTTAAAAGTAATTTGTATAGCTTACATAATGCCTTTGTTTGTTAAACTTTAATATTTATCTGGAAAACAGAATATACAGTTTAAAGCTATCTGGGGAGCTGTCTGCAGCATGCTACAGCGGGAGCTCGGCAGTTGTCTGGGACCCAAGGCTTTGGCTCAGCTGCGCAGCGTAGGAACTCGGGAGTGTCGTTCAGTCTTTGCTGAACGCCGATAACGCCCACTGAATTCAGGTGTGAACTGAAATTCGTGGTTAAAACTGGCAACCAGATCACTAAAGCTTCTAGATGTTGGAATACCTAGTGCTAGTCAAAATAATATGGATAAAATAATGAAGGCCGCAACTCACTGGTTTCCTTTCCTTTCCACTCTCTTGGCTCCTGGTAGCACTGGGAGTTCGCGCCGAACAGCGTTCACTATCTCCTAAGCCTGTGGCAGCGACTGGCTGCGTCGGTGCCCTACGTTAAAGCCACAGAGCCTCACATGCTGGAAACATACACACCAGAGGTCACAAAAGCTTACATCACGTCCAGGCTGGAGTCTGTGCACATCATCCTGAGGTGAGAAAAGCAGAGAGATGGCAGCACTGCTGCCTGTCGGCACCGGAGTCCAGCGCAGGAGGCTCCGGCGTGAATCTCTTCTGAGTTTGATTTCAGAAGTGGGCATGACTGCAGGAAGTTTTGTGAGTCACCAAAGGGTTTCTAAGGGAGGCTTTTTTAAGCTGGGTGTTTTTAGACCTTGCTCAGTCTCAAATGGCTGAGATTGATCTGAGTGGACTCCAGTGTGTTATGGGTATCTGCAGCGTACTGTTTACACTCTGAATTGCCATCATAACAGAGAGGAAGAAGTATGCAAAGTATGATTCACTTAATTTTTCGATCTCTGCTGTAGGGTTGTGCAAATTGTACCTGAAAGTACCTTTTTTTTTTTTTCCTCCTTCCTTTGAGGGTAGGAGCAGCCTGCAGGACTCTATTGCAGTGCCTGAGTTTGTGTGGGATGAAGTCCACCTTGTGTGCGTTTGTATGCGATGAAAACAGATGTTCAAGTATAGAAAAATAATGCCTCTCTTAAGGAAGACTGGTTGGCTTATCCCTTTTTAGGTATCCAGCAATGTAAGGGAGGAACAGCAGGTTTAGCTAGTTCTGGAGTTTGCGATAAACTTATTGTTGAGGTTAGTGTATTTGGAGGAAAAACTGAAATTTTGAGAAAGATGGAAAGCATTGTTATACAAAGATGACCAATGACCTTGTTCTGGGCGCTGCACATTCTCTTCAAAGACCTGGATAAACGTTAAAGACCCAAGACGAGCTTACTCATCCCTGGTCCTGATGGCCTTTCCGCCCGAACCGCTGCTGTTGTGATTTGTGGCCTCAGTAATGATCAGGTGGTTGTGTCAGTCTGCGTAGCTCTCCATCGTGACAGACAGTAGAGGCAGGGACTTCAGTCACTGGAATTGCTGGATGCCTGCGAAAGCATCCTCTACCTGACAGAAAGAAGCTTATGTTATGGTTTAAGCTATCTTTGCATTTGAAGTTCTTTCTTAATCTGCTTTCTTGCTACTTAGGGATGGTTTGGAGGATCCACTGGATGACACTGGCCTTGTGCAACAGCAGTTGGATCAGCTCTCCACCATCGGCCGGTGCGAGTATGAGAAGACCTGCGCTCTGCTTGTGCAGCTCTTCGACCAGTCAGCCCAGTCCTACCAGGAGCTGCTGCAGAGTGCCACCGCCAGCCCCATGGATGTTGCTGTGCAAGAAGGTGAGCGTGTCTGGAGGAGTGCGGACTGTGGGCTTGCAGTAGGTTGCCTGTTCTCAAAAGTACCGTTTCTGAAGCCTGCATTTCTGGTGAAATCTGTAAATGGGGAGGCAGATCTCACAAACGTTCCCTTGGAGAGGTGCCTGTATGGTGTAGAATATTTTTGGCTGTGGCCAGACACTCCCAATACACACAGCAGTGCCGGCTGAAGATATCGCTGTCCTACAACTGACTCCATTCCTTTTTTGAGGAAATATCATGCAGTTTCTTGCCCAGTCTTTCAGAGACAAGTCTTGAGGATGTTCCCCCATCTACAGCTGGGTCAGCACTGCCTGCCCCATCCCTTTTTTGTCCGAGGCAGGATACAGAATGCTCATTTGAACCTCCCCACTGGCTGTGTGGTAGAAATCTCCAGCTGGTTGTTGGCAATGAGTAACTGGGAGCGGGGTTTGCAGCCGTTGCCGCTGTCTGAAGGAGGGTGGCTGTGCACCCACAGCATTCGGTGGGTTCTGCATGGAGGTTCTGCACTTGCTCATCTGGTTGGTTTAAGAATTGCTAAACACTGGCTGTAAAGAAGCAGCTCCTTTGGAGGTTCAGGTGTAGCTGTGTTATGCCCCCTCTCTAATAACGTGGCTGGCTTCCCCTTCATGGAGGAGTTGGGCATAGCAGCACAAGTATGGAAACTGTTGCTCTTCCACCTGAAGCATTATTGTCTGATCTAACACAGCACACTTTTTTTTGTGTGGGCAAAACTCCATATGATGATGACTTCTCCACCAGCCACATGTACTTTGAAAGAATAAACGCTGCCTGCTGGCATCTGCACATGTTTAAATACATAGAACACAGTTTTACAAGCAAGTGGCTTTCTGCAGTGTATCAGTTTTAAATAATGAAAATCTTCCAGGCAGACCTGGCGTTCTTATTTCTTTCTAAGTCATGCCTGTTCTCCACCAAGGGGAGAATTGAGTAATTCTGATAAAGATGGGCATTAAATCAAAAAGATACTCCTTTTGAATCGTGTCTTGGCTGAAATAAAATGCAAATCTCCTCAGCTTCCTTCGTGTGATGTGTGACCTGCTTGGTTCTGATGTCCTCTGTTGGTTGCAGGGCGCCTGACGTGGCTCGTCTATATTATCGGGGCAGTGATTGGTGGTAGGGTCTCGTTCGCCAGCACCGATGAGCAGGATGCGATGGATGGCGAGTTGGTTTGTCGGTAGGGATGCTGACTCTATTCTAGCTGCACCGCTGCTGAAGTCAACAAAAGAATTGCTATCATGAAGCTGCCAGCATGTTCTTCCCCTCTTTTTGCTGAAAGGAACAGTGTGGAATTGGCCATCCTGCAAGAAGAGATTGGCGGCTCTGGTTAGAGCCAGTCAGCAAACTTCTGCTAAATTGGGCAATCTGGGTTATAAGCAAGAGAACGAGAGGGGAAGAGCATGTAAGAGGGGAATTATACCAGGCTTAAATGCATGCATTGGAGTAGAACCAAATGCATGATGGTTCTGTGCTGGGTTGGGGGGAAAAGCCTTTATCCTAGTTAATAATCTAAAGTGGGTTTTGTCCTGAAATACGTTGTGAATATTGTAGTTCTGTTATAAGTGTCAAAACTTGATACTGTCTTCTAACAAGTGCTGGATTTTCGGGATTATAAATCCTCTCCAGTGCAAGCTTTATGTGCTGGGTGTGAGAACGTGTGGCTTACTACTCACCAGCAACCTTGAGTCACACTGAACGCTTTGTGGTCCAGAGCCTAATTGCTCTGCTTGGAATCCAGGGTATACAGGGGGGTATATATCCCCCAGGAGCTATACTGGGAATGTATGGAAGCTGGCCTGGGGGTGAGCCGGTAGATAACATCAAGTGCTGGCTTCCCGTGTAGCTGAGTTTCTGAAGAGGAAATGGTGAGACCCCGAATATATTTCAGCTACCTGTAGTGCCAGCATATATGGCAGATGTTCACAGAAGTGTATTTATGTTTTATTTTCTTTCCCACTCTGTGTTTCGTGGCACTTGCCAAAAAGAATATCGTTGCTTTTGCCCCGCTGTTCTGCTCCGTGTGTTACTTACCCTAAAACCCCTCCACGGCTTCCTTGCCAGCAAGCTCTGCTCATGGAGCCCGTGCGCGGGTCGCAGCGTTGTTTCTGCAGGGCTGACCACAAAAGCCAAACCGAAGTGGGAATGTCGTGTAGAGTCTGGCTCTTGTGAGGGCAGCAGGTAGTGGTTTCTCAGGTGGGTTTGAGAACATGATGGACCAGTCAGTGGGTAAATGTGCTAAAGCATCCGAATCTCACTTCTACAGCAAAGTAAAACCCAGGCCTTGCCATCCCTGTTAGAAGGGATGTAGGAGCCTTATAATGGCCTTGAACAGAAGCAGAATGTGCCCTGCTCAGTGTTTTGGGTTAGTTTTGTCAGTTCTCGACCCAAAAAGGCAATGCCCACAGAAAGTAAAAAATACTGTTGCACGCAGCCTGGAAGCAGCACCATGTGCCAGCAATGCCTCGTTCCTCCCAGTGTCCATCAGCAAGGTGTGTTTTTTCCCACCTCTCTCCAGAGTGCTGCAGCTGATGAACCTGACGGACTCTCGGCTGGCGCAGGCTGGGAATGAGAAGCTGGAGCTTGCCATGCTGAGCTTCTTTGAGCAGTTCCGGAAGATCTATATTGGAGATCAGGTGCAGAAGTCATCCAAGGTAATCAGTCCCCTTGGCTGTGTCTCTTTGATACAAAGTCCAGTAATAGCTTTCCTCTGTAAATGAAAGCAAGTGGCACTACTTGTTTTTTCTTCTTTATAGCTGAAAATACTTAAGAGACCTGTCTGCTGTGTTTTCTAGGTATATGTCCAGTGTTAACACTGCAAACCCTGCCCTGTTTTTGAAATACTGTATTCCATGTGCATCAGGAAGGAGCCAGTGACTATTGACAGTAGCCTAGAACTGGAGACCTGGGTTCAGTTCTGTTACCTACCAGGTTCCTGCTGTGACTTCAGAGGAGTCCCCTGAGCCTATATAGCTGTGGAAGCGTGCCAGTCGCACTACCTCGTGCACCCAGGAGGAGCCTTAGCATCTGTGCCTTGCTCCCTCGGCTCTAAAGTGAAGATAAATATCCATTCTCTTCATCACAGAATAGTAGGGGTTGGAAGGGACCTCTGTGGGTCATCTAGTCCAACCCCCCTGCCGAAGCAGGGTCACCCAGAGCAGGCTGCACAGGATCTTGTCCAGGCGGGT
>Ga0065711_1043152_pt1 | contig 14900 bp, 7 predicted proteins | sample Hoacrofraction12_FD_59098 | JGI IMG/M metagenome (GOLD analysis project Ga0065711, IMG submission 59098) | Hoatzin crop microbial communities from Cojedes, Venezuela - Epithelial fraction 12 v2 (version 2) | ecosystem: Host-associated > Birds > Digestive system > Esophagus > Crop | place... | reverse complement strand
AAGGTCAGGTTGGATGGGGTTTTGAGCAACCTGGTCTAGTGGAAGGTGTCCCTGCTTATGGCAGGGAGGTTGGACTAGATGATCTTTAAAGGTCCCTTCTGACCCAAACCATTCTGTGGTTCTGTGGAAGGTGCGTACTTCTGAGAAGATAAAATACGACCTATTCTGCTACCAAACGCCTACAAGGCATTACATGTTGCTGCTTGGAAATTTTAGGGGTTTTTTTCCCCCTCCAGCAATTCTTTTTATGCCACCTTTGTTCTGGTGGACCTGTTATGGACTGACACAGAGAAATAGCATGTAAGACCAGCGGGGGTGCCTTGCCAGGCTGTTGCTCAGGAGATGGGAGAGGGTTGCGTAGCGAGTAGAATGATACGATTTAAATGGGAAGAGTCAACAGGTTGGAAACCAACCAACCAACCAACCCAACCCCCTGGCCCCTGCGATGTAACTTCTGGCACGTCATCCTCTCTGGGCACTTGTTGCCCGAGTCAAGCTGTGCTATCCCAGCCTGGTGTTCCAGGGGAGGGGAGGGCAAAGCCCGTGGGTTTTTTTTTTTTAAATAAGTAACTTTCCAAGAACAAATCAGTTGAGGAAAACAAACAAATAAAAAGAGCAAAACCCCAAACCAGCTAAATAAGACATGAACGCTGTTGCCACTGCTATTAAGCACTTTTTTCCTTTGACTAGCTGCTTTGCTGGTCCTGGCTGATGGCATACAAGAGGCTAGAGACCTAGTCTACTAGAGACCTCTACTACTAGAGACCGTATCTGCGTGGTACCTTGAAAGATGCGTTCTACATCTGTAGTAGCTTCTCTGCTCTTGAGCCTGAGACCTGGTACTTAGGCCAGGTCACTAACACAGGGATTCAGCCGAGTGCAATGCCGCTAGAGGGAGCGTTGCCACAGCCGATACGAAAAAAGGGTTTGAAGGAAGAGCAAACCGTTCTCACGAGGGCGTGTGAACTTCTGGCTCGTGCTGACATCCCGTGAGCAGCAGCCGCGTACCTTGGCATGGATTTGTTTCCTCCATTTGTTCTCACCAGCCCTCCGCTTTGGCCTCCCTCAGCGAATGATCCAGCGGTGCTTTGTGGCAGGGATGCCAGGAGGCGCAGAGCAGTGCTCAGCACAGGGTTTTCACAGATAATCCTGGCTGTAGGACCACTGAAGTAACCCAAGGGCTTCGTCTTCACAGGCACCTCCAGCGAATTTTGAAGGTGATCACCAAATTGTGTTGCAAATAATTGATGACCTGAATTTGCTGCAAGTGCGTGGGTCCCAGCTCTGTTTCTGCCAGGAGCAGGAGCCAGATGACCATTCCTGCCGTGCTGGTGGAGGGTTTGGCCTGCTGGGCACCGCAGGGCTGCAGTGCCACGTGCGGAGCGCAGCGCAGAGCTGCCCGGTGCAGTCGCTGCGCACCCACGGAGGCGGCGAGGGACACGGGGTGCGTGTAGGGTGACTGCCCCCGGCCCCACAGAGCTGCGCACGGTGAGTAGCGGGTCCGTAACAGCCCAGTGAACATCCTAATCGTGTTTGATACCGAACAAAGTATTTAATGGCCTAGATAAAAGCGTTCTGGTTGTTTAATTGGAAACGTCTTGCTGTTTTACATAGACCTAGTGCCCTATTTTTATAAGATTTAGAATTGCGCTGAGAAATTGTTTCCATGGAAGCAGAAATCACTGAAGAAAGAATGCACTCCACATTTCCTACAGGATTATTCCTTTTACAGCCTGCTGTTCTACTTAATTAACTCTTGTAGTGCCATTACAGCTTAGCATGGATTAAGGAAATAATACTTTTTATTTTTTTAGTGTTACAGAGGCATTACATATACATTTTTATGTATATACAAATATATATACATATATAGATGTTTGGAAATACTTTTGTCATTAAAATAAGTCTGTTCTCTCCTCCTTTGTAGAGGGAGAAATCCACCAGTGCAAAAAAGTGAATGGAAAACCACACTTTTATTTTGGCAATTGATGCGGCTGTTGGGGAAACCTTAAATTATGCTGCCTTTGCCCTTCTCTTGCCACTGCTCCACACTTCTTGCTTGGTGATGGGTCTTTTCTAAAACTGTTGTCATGCTTCTGGCCGCCTGTGAGGGAAGAGACAATGAATGCAGTTTTTAATTAAGGTGACAGCAATGAGAATGTTCCACCAGCAGGAAAGGCAGATGATGCCGTATCGTTACCTAGGGTTCTTCTTCCATGTATTACTTTCAACAATCCCCTTTTACTCTGCTTCACTGGAAGCGTCTGTAAGAAGGGGAGACTCTCAGATGATAACGTAAGGCTGAGACCAGGCTAATCATCATAAAAGCAAACTACTGTTTACCAAAAAGTCCTGTTACTGCCCCTCCATAGGGCGCTTTCTAAGCACAAGGGCAGCGCAGCTCAGCCATACAGAAATTGCCATCGCTTCGCGGAAGCCGGTTGTGAGCTGTAAGTTTACAGCAGTTGAGGCTCTGTTCTCCAGGGAGAAGAAAAGCAAAACCTACTCTCTCGGAAGTTCATAAAGTGAAATAAAATTAAGACAACGTGTGAGTATGTAGGTGACAGTTAAATGGATTTTGACTTTGAAGGAGGGACGTGAAATTTTAAAACGGATTACTGTAGGTAAATGACGTTAGGAATTAGAAATGGGAAAAGTTACTGAACTATTACCAAAGAATTGTCAGTGTGACAACTTGAAATACCTAGCAATTTTTATAATCATTTTAACTGTAGATCTCTATTTTCTAAGAAAGTGACTACAGTTATCTTTATCTGAAGGAAGGGGAAATGGAGAGGTGTCATAATGAGCTATAAAGGAGCCAGCAATGATTTGAAGAGCTTGTCTCATCTTTGCTCCCTCAAGTAGCGTGTGTTTCTGTGGCTTATTTAGAAATCGGTCGGCTCTAGACTGTGCCCTTCTCTAGTGGCAGCGGGTATTTACCTCTGGAGCTCTAATTTTAAACCTATCCTGTGTTATAAATACTCACTGGCACCCAGGGTGGCTGCCCACTGCTCACACGGACAGAAGGCATCGCTGCAAGCAGCCCGGCTGGCATTGATTTGGAGCAGGGCAGGCCCTCGGGGAAACAGCAGCTCAGGTAAAGGAGCAGTGTGCAACCTGGGTGGGTGGGAAAACAGCACATACACCGTTCTGTGGTCATTACTGGTCCCAAAATAATTTATAAAGTGTCTGACAGTGTTTGACAAATCAGATGAATGGGACTTGCTTAATGCAAACGGGAAAATACCTTTCAGCAGCTGCCAAAACACAAGGAAATGGTAACTCATGCTTTGTAGATCATTAGGGCACATGGGAGCTACTGGAGTGTACTGCGAAAGGCATTACTCGAAGTTCAAACTGACAAATTTCTTCAGAAATGGCTAACAACTTTGTAAGGGTAATGCAAGCATGAAAATCATCATTCCTAGTGCTGCCTTGGGATAAGTATGTGCCAAAGGAAAGCGGGGAGAGAAGCTTTCCGTGCTGGATGATGAGACTGCGCTTGTGCTCTGCAAGTAGGAGAGCAGCCATCAATCTGACAAACAAACTGACAAACAGTTCCTCCTGAACTGGCAGCTGCTCCAGGCAGCATACGTAAAACTCCAAAAGGCTGTATTCTATAAATACGTGAAAGTAGAAAGGAGGAAGTCCATAACTGCTAAGAATTGAGACAGTGGAATGATAGAGAAGCTGTGTGAGCGAAGAGGCAGGAAAAAACCACGATGGAAGCAGAGGAGTAGGATTTCTTCCAACAGAAAAGGGAGAAGTTCCTTAAACGTGCATTTACACAGTCCATAACGAGTCTAAAGAAGGAAAAGGGCAACCTGCTGGTGCCTTCATCCATAAGGGAAGCCCAAGGTAGCAGCTGTGCTTCAGGTTGTCTTTTGTCTCTTTGCTGTTGTTTCTTCACCGAGTCAGAGGGATGGCAGGCATCGGTGCCGCTCCCCGAGAAGGAATAGATGTAAGCGCAGCTTGTTGCCTCCTCCAGGATTTGGGTCCGAGATGCCAGCTGTGGAGGAAGAACCTGTTTGGTGGGTTGGATTTGAATCTTGATAAAGGGAGCAGCACACCAGCGTGTAGAAACGAGTAGACTCCGTGAATGGATGAAAGCTTCAGGTGTTGGCTGCTGTCACTCGGGACTCTATCCACGCTTTGCACCTGCAGTATGGAGCATCTCTTTGGGGTTTTGCTGGGTTTGATGCTGGCGGTAGCTTCATCAGTGCAGAGCAACTCTACCTGTGCGACCAACAAGTGTGCCCAGGGCGCATCTGGGAACTGCACCTGCACACTGGCAGGTTCAAATCACAAGGCAGACTGTTCAATGCTGACTTCAGAATGCTTGCTGATGAAGGCAGAGATGATCCCCCTGAAGGAGAAGCACTTCTGGGCCCGTCCCTGTGCACTGTTGGATAATGACAGCATTTACAATCCAGACTGCGAGGACAGTGTTGTCTTCAAAGCCAGGCAGTGCGATCAAACCAGTATTTGCTGGGGTGTGAACACTCCTGCAGTAAGAAGAACTGAAAAGGGTGACAAACGCCCGAGTTGCGGTGAAGGGGTTAGAACAAGCTGGATCTACATTGAGATCAAGCACAAAAAAAGGTCCAGTGCCTTTGATGTTCCCGATGTAGCAAACGCCCCGAAACATCCGTCTGAGAGCCAGTGCAAACTGCACCCCAAGTACATTGCAGCCATTCAGTATGATTCCCCATTTATCCAGATCTGCCTGAACCAGAATGAGAAATCTCAGTGTCATGTAGATACAGCCGATGCAGCCTCTTACTTTGGAGAAGATACAGAAGACAACTCCCTATTTCATTCTAACAGCACACTGACTGCCAGTGGAGATGCTCTGGATATTGAAAAACTACGGATTTACTACATTGCCAAAAAGCCACCCGAGTTACGCGTGAGACAAATGATTGCTGGTGGCAGTGGTGATACTGACTGCTGGCTTTGGCATCACGTGCTGGTTATTCTGAGCTGGCTGTGGGCAAGAGAATACAAGAAAGCTGAGGTTAAAGAGATGGGCGAAACAAGAGCACCAAGCTTACAGCTTCCCTGATCTGAAAAAAGGCGACAACAGGAAGGAACAAAAAAAAAAAAAAAAGGCACAAAATACAAACAGCAAACAGACTTCATGTATGTGGATGGATTTGGAGAGGGTTTTTTCCTTTCTACAGGAATTTGTACAGTGACTGTCTGAATTATTCTACTTTAATAAGAATGACTTTTTGGGTTTGGGTATAAACTAATTTGGGAGTCTGTTACCTAAATATTTTAAATGAGTCCCACTCGAGGCTAAGAAAACTGTCACGGCTGTCTATTGAGCATAACACAGAGCGCTCTCAGTAGTACTGCAGGCCTGGTTCAGGTTGCCGAAATACGCTTTGAACAGTTCTTGCTGTATCTACTTACTGAAACTCAAATACTTGCCTTGGCATCGTTGGGTTATGTAGCTGCTTTTCTGTTGGTAAAGACTTCTTTTTTTCAATGTGGGTTTATTTTTGGGGTTTTCTTAAGTTTCTGGAACATTTTTAGTCAACAAATAATTTCATAAATATTACTAAATAACCAAATAAGGTTGTGATAAGATACACTACAGCAGCAGAGGCTTTTACACAGAGTCATTTGTTAGGAAACAGCCCTGTGGTCCTTTCCAGATGCGGAGATCCCAAATTTCCAAGTTTGTATTCAGGCAGCGCAGCAAGCTATTCCCACTTGTGCTCTTTAGCAAGGGGCTGCCACTCCTAGTCAGCAAAGTTCCCTTGTTCCCAACACAAGTGTAAGTTAACCTTGGTGTTCTGCCCAAACTCAAACTCTGGGTAATAGCTTTCTGTCTACCCAAATTCCCCTTGCAATTTTAATGGGAAGAGATATTTTTCAGTGTTGTACAGCTTCACAGAAATACTACACAATGCTTCAGGACAAACTGAAAAAGAGCTTTATTCTAGTAGAGCTGCGGGAGGAATTTAAGAGCAAAGTGTAATTACTGAAGCTGGAATTTGGCCAAGATGCTACAACTGGACTTCTTTGCTACCTCCTCATCTGCTGCATTCCTTGTTTGGGAGGTCACATCCACCATGAAGGACATGTTTAAGAAAATAATGCTAGTTGTTAAATGTTGAAATATTGGCAGTTATATTCTCGGTACAGTGTATGGATGTCTGACGTCCCATCAGTCTAATCTGCTTACGCTCAAAATGAAACCGCTACACATAGGCACTGCAGCAGGGTCAGCTCTTTTGTTCTGTTAATTAGTTTACACGTTACTAGTTTGTAATTCAAATAACAGTCAGTAATGTGCTACTTCTAGGGCAAAACTATTAAATATGCATCTCTGACTCTACTGAATGAATAGGATACCAGGAAAAAAGCGAAGATGCTTTCATTCTGTTTCTGCCTTTGTTTATTTTAGAAGAGGAAGCGACTTGCTGGTTGGGGGGTGGGGGGTGGGGAAGAGTATTTGTTTAATATTTTCTGGCTCAACACACACCATTTCCATTTAACCTCATTCTCATTCACTTACTTGCTGGAAAAATTTGGGCTTTGGATACCTAGAATGGCATGGATGCATCATGTTTCCAAAAAATAAGATTTTTATGCAATTGCATCAGCAGTATCAATACATGAAAAAAGTTTTAGAGCAGGGTCTGTAATTCATGATGTGGCTTACAGCAACACGTCCAAGCAGGTTGTTTTTCAGTCATGTATATATATTAGTACTGATAGAAGATGAAGTGAGAATTTAGTAGCTAAGCTGAATTTTGCTAAGTCATAGGAAAATGCAGAACTTAGCCCACACAATTTTGCAGTTACGCTTTTATACAATGGATTAAATTAAAAATCTGGAGCTGAGTAGCCCTCAGAGCTGAAGAAATGTAGGATGAGAATAAAAGTTTTCCAAGTACATTGCTTCACCACTTCCTTAACTTACGCAGAGCTGATAAACGCTGTGCGTTCGAGAGGTCGGTGCTGTCCTTCCATCAGCGATCGTGAGATGTGCAGCCTCTTCTGGGGATCTACTGTGGCTGTCAACATTCTTTTAAAATCACTCCATTTTTCTCATTTCTGTCATAAGAAAAAACAAATATTTTCAAGGTGAATTATGAGATTTTTTTATTAAAATAGAATATAAACATGTAGACATCATTCTGATTAGGACAGGCAAAAATGACTGTTGAAAAAATCGTAACAGAGAACAGTTTCAGCGTCTTTCTTTGGCTCCTGCTTTTCGTTTTAGAAACTGAGATGGACAAGAGAGGCTGTTGTGGTACCATTCATATTTTTATGAATCATTAAAGGACTGCCCCATGAAAATCATGTGTTGTGGTCAGTTATTTCCTCGCTAGTCACCAAGCACCAGTAGGCTGCGTGCTGCTAGGGGACTGGAAATGGACCAGGGTCATTTAATAGGAGTGATAAGGTACGTGTCTGCAATTAATCAAAAGAATGGAAAGATTAATTGCAGTGCAGATCTCGGAGAACCTCTCTTTGGACTAGCTCATTCTACTTGAATAAAGCTCTGTAAAGCCACTGTAGGATCTGGACTTTGATAAACCAAACACACTCATTGCTCCTAAGTACTCGTTTCTCTCCTGCTGCTCCAGTCATAGTGCCTCTCGAGCTATGTGTTAGTATCTTTTTTGCACCTGGTAGATCAAGTATTTTACTGCAACAGTCCCCGATGGCCGGCTTGTTTGACTTTCTGTCCACTGCTGATGTTCTCACTGAAAAGGAGAAAGTGAACTCCTTGTCAGCATTAAATTTTGCAAAATTAAAATACTTTCTGTAATTCATTCTAACTTAGAAATTTCTAATGCTTAAATTTCTAGTTATCCTTCTCCTGATTACATCATCCTGTTTTAATGGCATGTTTGTTCATTGTAATTTAAGTAGTGAGGCTTTATACTCTCTGCAGTGGGTTCTGTGGGTGCAGCCAGGATGGTGATAGTGATGGCGGGTTTATGTTCTAGGCAGCACTGGTTGACAGCTTTCAAGCAGTGCCCCAAATAAAGTGATTAACATCAATCCTGTATCGGTTTCTGTGGGGTCTGCTCAGGCATAAGCAAATTCAGAGGATTATTTTCTTTTGGAATGCTGTTTTAATACTCTGTAGGTCTAAAATAAATACATATTTATGCATCTGTCTGTGGGCAGATACAGAAATAAAGCCATAGATGATATGAAAGAGTACCTTTGTGCTATTACCTACCTGTATTATGTAACAGCGGGTATGCTGGCTTTAACGATGGCAGAGCTGTCTGTTGCCTCAGTGATGTTCTGCAATTCCAGCTGGTGAAGGGCTGCCTTAGAGAGCTCAGAACAACCTCCAGCAGAGAAAAAAATCCTGTCTCTGTGCTACGACTCTGAGGAGCAGAGTGCTGCCCTTTCCGTACAGCCCTACTACCTTTGTGCAACTGGTTTGGGCCTTCCCTTTTAATTTTTAGTTGAAATTTTTTTAAGCACTCAAGATCCGAGGTCAGTGCCAGAAGCAATGCCAGCACTGCAGCAAGGAAATGAAAGATATGGATTCATGGAAGGATTAAAACCCTCTTAAACTCTGTTCCCTCTATTCCCCCTGGTAAAATCCATGCCTGTTTATATATGCAAGCATGTATTCTCCAACGCATTGACACAAAATCCCTGCATTAATTTGCAAATGACTGGTGTGTGTGCAGACACGTGCGTTCCCACACCTATACTTAAAAACACACGCATCACTATTTCCGTTTGAGCAGGCAAACCCTAGGGAAAGCTTTGTGGCAGCAGATCCTACGCCTCCAGTCAGCTTCCAGTCTGCTCTAACTCGTATCAGTGGCAAAATAGCCCAAACCTGCTGCTGTTCTGGAACAACAAAGAGAATCCTCTTCTTGTCCTGTCTTCCCCCGATTAAGAATAATCTCTTTATGGATGTTTAGACTGGGATTATGGCCAGGTTAGGTTAACGATGTGAAACAAAACACCTGCCAGATAAACTGTTCTTGTTTAGATGCTAAAACACCAGCATCTCTGTGATGTTAAGCACTTAATGACAACTAGATACAAGATCCCCCCAACAGTCCTTAAAATATTTAAACCTCAGGGAATCACCTTAGAAAAAACAAACCACTTTTTCAGAGAACGGTTAAAGAAGTAACAAATTTGCCCTTCCTCCACTTCTCCTTAATTGCACCAGTCAATGCTATTAAACAGACAGCATTCTTCATACAGGTATAATTATCCTTTCCAAAGCATTTCCACTGATTTGCCTCAGGGTTTTAAGTACCGCAATTACCTCTTTTTTTAATGCTAAAATTAATCTTGAGTCATTACAATTGCTATCAGAGCAGGAAAAATCAACTTCCAGAACTTTTATAATTATTATTCAGCAATTCTAACAAAATTCCTTGTACCAGAATTTATCTAGTTAAAATTTCATACACACCAGGCAGCCTGACAAGATTCACATCTCATTTTCACGACGATCCCTATTCCCCAAGGAATAACACTCTTACGGTCCTACTCCAGCACAAATCAAGCACCACAGAAACAATTAGGGAGCCTTTGTATTATCTAAATGAAAAACTGAATGAGACTGCATTTCTAATTTTCCACTGCCATTGTTACATGTGGGCCCAACAATACTGGTGGCATATGCACCCAACCTTTTTCAGCTAAGTTTTGTTTGAAATAAATGTCTGTCCTTGTAAGGCCTGAAATGAGAAATCTCAGCATTTTTGCTAGTCTGGTTGCACCCAGAAAAGCTAAGTGGAACAAACAGAAAGTAATTGGATGTGGCTATGCTGTGAAACACCCTCATTTTTAGCACTGCTCTGCTGAGTTCTTTTTCTTTCCCATCTTCATGTGCTGTTTTCTGTTGCTGGAAATCAGATAGCTTTAGAATTGTCTCAGTTCTGCTGAAGGACTTAAGCAAAATCTGTAGAGTATAGAAAGTTAATTAATGCTCCCTTTTTCCAATCTCTCCCAATAAATTTTGAATTTTAGAGCTCTAGTAGAAGAATTGTCATATTTACTATTTTCACTTATGTTTTTATGCAGGTCAGCTGCTTCAAAAGCAGTTTACAAATCATGTACAAGAATTAGAAAGACAGGAGAATAATGACTAATAAGTGATAGATTCTCACAATTTCTGCCAGTTTTGCAACTATTAAGCGTCCAAGTTGCCCTCTAAAGTGCAATGGTTGTCAGATCTGGCAAGCTGAAAGCATTGCTGGAGTTCATTTTCATTACTTCATATGAAGGCCCTCAAAATCAGAAGTTCCTAAAACATATTTCATCTGAATGTTTGTACACCTGGTTCCTTAACTCACAGTATCTTGTCTGTATTTACCTTACCCCAGAGAAAAATCAAAATAGCTAAGGCACTGAACTCTGGGTTGACTAGCGTCCTGGGCCAGCAAGGTACTCCGCACTGGTGCAAGCCAGCGTCAGATTGGCAGCACTAAGTGATTCCCAGGAATGCCAGTGCTGAATAAATGGCACCAACAAACTGGACATCTGGGATGCCAACATCAGTTCTTTAGCAGGAAGGGATCCAATAGTCTTTTGACTGATGGCTGTTACTGACAGTCATTAAAATACTGTAAAATAGCAAGCAAAGACCACTCTTACTTACAACCTCTTCACGCAGGTTTTGTAAAGGACTGTACTGAAATTTCTGACAACACTTAGAGGAACAGTTTTGCAGTAAACTTCTGCTTGGTTGAGTAACTTCATCTTCTGGATTTTGAATCTACTTTTTTTTTTTACATCAACAAAGATAATAAGCAGTAATAGTTACTACCTATTAACAAATTCTTAAATAGTTTCTACTATGTGGTATGTCAGCGGGGCAAGGTGGGGCAAGGGACAGTTAGTACACAATACAATACGCTCAGTGGATCAAGACAGAATATTCTAGTGAACAAGATTTGGATAAATCTTGATATTTATAAGAAATGTTGCCTAGTCTTTTGAGTGTGAACTTCTGAGATTTCAACTGGCCAAACAGTCTAAGTGGCATTAAATCCAGTTTCTGACTTGCAGAAGGCTGATGGAGTGCACTGTTTCTGCCAAGATTTTAGCCCAATACTAGTGAGAAGTGAATTACACTGAAACTTCAGTGACAAACCCATCAATTAATACTTCGGTTTTGCTTGGATTTATATAAAAGACAAATATTTTAGAGTAAGTGTTTTTCATTTGAAGCTGAAGACTGTACATTTAACTGACAACTTTATAATTGTGATGATCAAAATTGGTAGTAAGAAGACCTCAGTACCAAATTGTTTCCACCTGAATATACACAAAAATATTTTTTATATTTACAGTTTAACTGTTTTTCATTACTTTTATTTGCTTGTGTGAATAATTTCATACATATATAAAATATCATTCAGTTCAGTACAATTACTTTCTGATATAGAGAGATACACAAATACTAACGGACACATCTACACAGGAAAATTCTACCTGTTAAAGTGTTAATTGGTTAATTGTGCTAAGGACTACTGCATAGTGTATTTGTACAGTGCATGTGGAGAGCAAAAGCTTTGATGAGCTCGCATCTAGTCAGTCAAGGAGTTTTGATATTGTTTCCTCCACAGCAAGTTGAAGCAAAGGTCTGGGGACTGGCAATAAAAATGACTCTGTGAGCTCCATCCTACCATGTACAGAGTTCACAAGGGTTTCATATGCATTTCATCTTTGAAAAAAAACAGCCATGAAAAGACAGCTTCACAACCTGAACTCGCTCTACAGATCAGTTTTTCAGCAATGAAATTCAGTGCCATGCTGAGGTTCACTGGGAAACTTCTACATCACTTATGACCTCTAAGCAGGTCCTATGCAGTCTTAAAGCATGAAAGCTTGCCTTCTGGTCTTGTTCAGAAACGTGAATTACGGTCTTGTTTTGAAGAAGAGATGAGGCTAGTAAGCAAAATCTCAGCTACAAAACAAGCCTTAACCTAGCTCTTTAAAGCACAGAAAAAAATAGTTATATGCATATATATTCATTAAAATTCAAGAGGAGCCACGGTAAACTGACTAGCTGGAAGGTTTTTTTCACTATATGTCTATTTAGAGAAAAACACCACTTTATAACTATCCAATTGCTCAACTGGTTACCACATTTTCGTATAGACAGACAGCTAGTGTTGGCATCTGACAGAGAAATCCTATAAATATCTGTGCTGTATTTGCTGCTTGTCAGCTTTGAAGTTTTAATTGTAGGTGATGCCACTTGAGGAGACTTTAGAAGTGCAGAATGTAGGACACAATTTTTAGCCCCATCCTTGCACACTCAAAACATCCATTGAGTTTAACATGGATTTAGGTGAGTCAGGAATGCAGAAAAAGCTCCTATACCCTCTGTGCAGACAGAGTTAAATAATGCAATTGGAGAAGCAAATAATAGCAAAAAGAAATACGTAAAGAAAATAAAAACATTTTTCAGCAGACTTGAAATAAAGCAGAGACTCTGTGAGGTGGAAGAATGACATTCGCTCTGTGGAAGAAATGGCAGAAAGCCTTCACGCTTGGCTTAGGAACGGAGAATGCTAGAGAGAAGACAAGAAAAGCAAGCGAATACAAAGTGTAGGAAATAAGGACATTAAGCAGCAGGAGACATTCATGAGAGCTTCCATTTCAGTTCTTCATTTCTTGACAGCTGGGACACACACAGGCCTCAGGTTAGACAAAGTGTTTTTCTGCTGCTACAGCTCAGCTGTTTTTGTGACTGGAGCTGACAGTCACAAAAATTAATGCTATGCTAATTGACTGACAGATTTTACTCTTCATGCCTCTTATGATAGTGGAGGCTGGGCAGGTCTTAAAGTCATCGTGTCTAATGAAAACAGACTTTCTATCTATCACTGTGATACTTGTGAAAGTAGCAAATGTAGATAAAAGTTATCACTTTAGGTCTCAGAATCATTGCACAACAGATTAATTAAAACCAAAGCACATCTTGGTTCTTTTTGAATAACTGGGAAGGTTGTACAATAAGAGACTCCTGAATAATCCCACTTAGACAGCTCGGCCTTGGGAGAGCAGACATGCAGGTCCATGAAGATAAGGAGGTTACAAAGTGACCATAAGCCTGTAATGAAGCAACCTTGAAGGACATGGTATAGGTGATCTTAGAACTGAGTTTGCACAGAAGCAAAGCTCGACCAGCAGATGCCGTGATGAAGAGTACAAGCCTTCATCTGAAGACCCCCAACAACTACCTGGTGCCACCAACAGACATGCATGAAGGCCATTAACATATGCTAATGAGTTATCGGAAAAAATGTGAAGCATTTTTCAGGAATGTAATGAATATGTATATTAACATAGCATAAATACCTGTGTCTTTTCGGTACACACATTTGGGTGGAGCTACCCCCTGTGCATCCAGCGCGGCAATAAAGAATGCCCGCTTTCTAAAGCTCCAAACTGAAGTTTTAGAGAATGAATTATTTGCCGCTTTCCGGTAGCAACTACATAAGGTTTCTTCTTGGCTTGGACTCCAAGATCTGGTCAGCTTGTATTTTCCTTGGTAGCAGACATTAATGCTAAAGAACTGTCACAGGAGAGGGCCTCGATTATTAATGAAAACAGATGGACTAATGCAGATCTCAGCAAACACTGAACAATACTTGACTTTGCTCATATTTAGAGTATGTGACTGCTGAAGGCAGAGATCTGTGTTCCTTTACCTTTCGCAATGAGAGTGCCTTAGTTTACATAGAAGGCCCCAGGGCTTGTATGAACCCTGGGCCGCCCTCTCATTACCACACATCCCAGCCTCACCCTTTCATTCCACAAATAACCTGTTTTTCACATCACATCATTGAGTAGGCCAAAACTTACATATTAGATTAGCAGCTTGACATTTCACTGGATTTGGGAAAAGCCAAACATCACCTCCCCACCTACCACTGTCACAGCAGAGCTGACCGCTCCCTTCCACAGGAGCATCACCAGCCCTCTCAGCTAGCGAGAAGCACTTCAACACTTCCAAGTCTTCAAAAACTGCAGCAAGCCCAAGGCATAACACCCATGAGCTCTGAAAGCAGAAGGGCTCTAAAGCTCTGGCTCGGGACCTCTTAACAGCCAGGCCCAGCAACACAGGAGTCGGGGCCAACCCCAGCGGTGAGGTGAGGTGAGGCAGAGCACAGGCCTCAGAAACACCAGGGACAAGGCCTCACAGGCGCAGCGACACCCCCACCCTGCTCCCTCCGCGGGCACAAAATGGCGCCGCCTCGCGCCGTGTCTGCCTCCCTCGTCCCGCGCGCCGGGGCTCGAGGGCGGGGGGCGGGGCCTGCGCAAGGGCGGCGGTGACGGGGCGCGAGGCGGAGGCCGCCGCCTGAGGAAAAGGGCGCGGAGCGGCGGCCACCGCCAGGCCCGTTCCGCCTCCCGCCCCGACTCCTCCGACTCCTCCTCCGCCTCCCGCCCCGGCCCGACCTGACCCCTCCTTCTCTTCCGCCTCCAGGGTAGGTGAGCCCGCTGGAGGAGGGCTGGCCCGAAGCAGATCCCAAGGGCGTCCAGCTGCGACGGCGGCCAGAGCTGCCCGTCCCCCCTCCCCTCCTCCCCGGTGGGCGCCGCCGTGACACGTCTCCCTCCCACTCCTCCCTCCCGCGCCTCCTCACGTCTGCCCGTATCACGATAGTCGCGCCAGCACCGAGGCCGGGGTTTTTTCCGCCAGCGGGATGCTGGGCTCTGAGGGCCGGCAGCCGAGGTCAGCACCCGCGGGCAGCTCGGGGCGCCCGGCCGCTGCCAGGAAGGGCGGGCAGGAGGCGGTGGGCCGGGCCGGCGGGGCCGTTCCTCTCTCTGAGGGGAGCGGCGCGGGGAGCGGAGGCCGCCGTTAGAGCCCGCGGGTGGAGGTGACCGCTGCGGGGCCCGGCGGGCGGGGGGGGCCGGGGCCTGCCCGG
>Ga0065711_1043158_pt1 | contig 14901 bp, 11 predicted proteins | sample Hoacrofraction12_FD_59098 | JGI IMG/M metagenome (GOLD analysis project Ga0065711, IMG submission 59098) | Hoatzin crop microbial communities from Cojedes, Venezuela - Epithelial fraction 12 v2 (version 2) | ecosystem: Host-associated > Birds > Digestive system > Esophagus > Crop | place... | reverse complement strand
GCCCAGGGCAGTGGTGGAGTCCCCATCCCTGGAGGGGTTCAAAGACCGTGTAGACGTGGCACTTCAGGACGTGGTTTCGCAGGCACGGGGGTGTTGGGGTGACGGTTGGACTTGATGATCTTAGAGGTCTTTTCCAACCTAAATGATTCTGTGATTCTACTTAACAGGCGCCACTATAGCACCCTGGACTGGGAAATTTAAGAAGTGAACAGGTAAACTAGACCCTTCTCCCTCTTTTTTGGGGGGAGAATAAGAAGCACAGGTATAACTTGAGCCGTGTCGTGTGCTGATTGGGTTCAGCCTGGCATCTCCCTCCGCCTCTCCCCTCTTCCACAGCAACGTACCTTGCAATCATCAGCTGCCACTTCTGGCCTGAGCTGCCCGTCCGCCTCAAACATCTGCCCGTTCCAGGCCCTGAAGCGCACGGCGTTTTCCGAAGGTTTCTCGGACGAGCCCTCCCGCCAGACGGAGGTGTTGAGGCAGTGGATGGTGATGTGCTGCACCACCTCTGAGCTCAGGAGCCGGAGGAAGTTCATCTGCACTCTGCCGATGTCAAAATCCAGCTGCGAAGGTGACAGAGGCGTTAGGGCAAGACACAACAGCAGAGGTGGTCCCTGCGCTCTGCTGAGGTCTGGAGGTGGCCACACATGCATGTCCAGAACTGGACCTGGCATGAGTATGGGCAAAAGGGGCAGATGCCAAGTCAACCTGGAAAGTTTTCACAGGGACACAGCAGGTCCTTTATTTTTCAGAACAAACTGGCAGGTCCTTAAGCAGTAGGAAAGTAATGTAAACTTTGAATTCAATATATGCTTCTGCAAAGAAGCAGAGCAGCAAAGCAGGAGGTTCTAGTTCACCTGCAGATGAACCCAGATACTGTTATTGGTATTTTTGGTACAAATCATGCTTCCTCAAGAAAAATCCTGTAGCATTAAATTTGCTGGAAACGTATATTTAAGCTGACCTTACTTTTTCAGGTGGCAGAAAACAAAATGCAAGAGTGACCTGAACGTGAGTTCATTCTACAAAGCATTTGGGAGGAGCATGTTTGCAAAATTACTGGCCTCTGTTAAGGTTATGGGTTAATTAAACATTGCTGGAAATGTACTGCTTTGTCTTGACAAGAGTCAACAACAGTCTTACGTATATTTTTTAGCTGCATGAGAGCAGTTCTGCATGTTTCAGCTACACTGCCTGCCTCGAGGAGCAGCCAGTGTGCTGTGTCACAGTTGTCACTGTCCAGTGTCCCAGGACAACACAGCCCTGGGTAAATATTTCATAACAGTAATATGTGAAATGCCGTGCTGAGGTTGAGCTGTGCGTACCTTGGAGACAGTGATGGGGCTGAGACAGGTCTGTCCACCATTGGTGAAGTTACAGATGACCTGTATGGTGTCCGAGGAACAGCCGAGATTTGGGTCAATCCAGTAGATACCTGAACAAATGGAGGATTTGGGGATTAACAAGGACACTTAACCTTTTCTTGTCATTGAGAAAAGGAATGTTTTGATTTCTGCATTACTGGTCCCAGGGAAGGAGACCAGTTTGGGCCATGTGAAATGGCCCTATGGAGGATGCAGCCTTTGCTTATTCAGGGCTTCCTACCATCGTTCATCTTCTGTTCACAGTTCATGAGGTCTCGACAGATGCGTGCAGGGTTTTCCTTGGTTCCCAGGGGTCTTTTGATGCTCTGAATGAGGTTGCTGAGGTAGTGTAGAGTCTTAAAGATCTCCCCTCCGTGGTCCAGCATGAGAAGGTCTGGATGTTGGTAATCCTGGAGAGCAAAGGAGGCAAAGTCAGGTGCCTTGGGGGTGCTGTAACCGCAGGGGTTTCTGCTTTATTTGTGGGAACACTCAGTAGGTCAAAGCCAGGCTGTGCTGGCTGGGATCCAGCGAGCTACAGCCCTTGCACTGTGCTGAATGGGCCATCTCTGCAGCAATGGCAAAGTCATGATGGCAATGTTATGAAGTTTGAAGCTTCACAACCGAGTAACGCAACAGAACCACATCCTTTAACCGGGTCTTTGCATGCATAAACCCCAGTTATTCCACGAGAACAGCGACAAACCAGAGCTCTGTGTATTTAAACTTTAAGCACACAGAAAGAACAAGCAACGCTGTGACTGTTCCCAGCCTCCAGCTCCAGTAAAGACCAGTGAGTTCAAAAGTACCCTCATACCTCCATCTTGAGCGCAGTGTTCGAGTCGATTACTGTCCGGAAAGCTGCTCCAAAGCCATCTTGTTGCTGATGTGGGGGGGAAAAAGATGGTCACTGAGATTCTTAGAAGCTGAACATGCCCTGATGCAAGCAAATGCTTCTTGGTCTAGGGCTGCAATTCAAGCATTGCTCTGCTAACACAGCATCTCTTGCTGGACATGAGTGTGTGTCTTCGGGGTCCCAGCAGCTCTTTCTGGGTGTCCCAGCAGCACCTCGGCTCTGCATGGGCTATTATCATAATTAACAAACGTACAGAAAACGGCAACTTACAAATGAGGCTGGAATTCCTGGTGGTCCCTAGAAATCAAAGTAAAAAAGGAGCATCAGCCAGAAAGATGGGCAGTCACTACTGCAAAGATATTCAGTCATGTCCTTTTGCAGTCCTCTTTCCCCTTGAGTCCCTCAATGCAGACAAGCGAGAGAGGCAACAATGCTGTCTCTATAAAATACTTGGAGATGGTTTGGACTGAAGTGCAAGAAACACTGGGCCATTCACACACACATTTTTTTGCATAGGAGGAATGGGGCTAAGCTATAACTTCCAGTGAGTGAAGAGTCCCCCTGGAGAATATCACAGCAATAATTTTAGCTTGTTTCAATAATGTCTTTGAACTCTTTCCACATATACGTACCGGAGGGCCAGGGTGTCCTCGTGGGCCTGGAGGACCCTAAAGACAGAGTGGCATTAGTTAGTGAAATGTCTTCAGTTGTATTTCCATTTCTCATGGCTGTCACCAGCATGAGTCTGTTCCCTGCTGACATTCTCCAGATTTTTGACATCTTACAGCATCTTCCCCCTCAAACCCTCCTGGAGACAGGAGGTGGCCCCATTTTGTCCATCTCCCAACTTTGGGTGCATTTGTCTGCACCTGGTCCATTCCTACTGCATCCCTTGCTCCATTGTTCCCAGCCCTTAACTCCTTAACTGTCATTAATGCCATATCCCCAGGTACTTATCACATTCCTTGTAAACACAAGTACCCACCCTGCAGTTTTACATTTGCTAAAAGCAACTGTTTTATTTAAATTAAAGCTATTAGTCAGAAAAAGTGATTTCAAATACTTACCCTTGGACCTTGCAGACCCTGGAGGCAAAAAAAAAAGAAAAGGAAAAAAAAGAAAAGGAAGATGCTGTCAGAAGCTGCTCATTAATAAATCAAATCTCTCCCTGTACAGCCAGGTGCTGGTCGCAAGGTGCCTGCGCAAGAGCTGGGTGCTGCACTGGAAGGACAGTGAAAACTGGGGCACAGAGAGGTTATGGCAGCAAAGGATGCTCATGGCCCTGCCACCAGCAAATGCTTGCTCTGGGGCTCAGGTTCCTGCCAGCAAGATGTCCTCTGCTATCCCATGGAGGTGGAAAATGGTGAGCAAAAAGAAACAGCGGCAGCACCCTGGCTGGTTAGAAATGTGCACTGCAGTTGTGGGTATCTGTGGGGCATTTGCTTATAAGAGGTCTTATTTGATGAAGGCACAAACGAGTCTTCTGCACGAGCCACACAGCCGTGTTTGCTGGGCTCCGATGCCTGGACCAAGCCCCTGCACGCACGACTAACCACTGGTTGTGAAAGGAAGCAACCTGGAGAGCAGGGGACCCATCTTATGGTAACACAGAGGATGAGCAACACCTATCCAGCACAGCCCACACTCCCCCTGAATGGTGAGAACACCAAGCAGCTACGAGAAGGTGTAAAAGTCCATTAGAGCCCCCGCAAGAAGGGGACCAGAGGAAGAGCAAAAGGCAAGAAGGTGCCTTGGCACTGCTCCCCGAGCACCCGGGCACTGCTGCTACTTAGCCCTGTGCCCCTGGCAGGGACAGCCGGTGGCTTTCTGAGCTGCCAAGCACTGCGGTTTGTTCCTGGAGACACCCCAGGCAACTGTGAAGTGTTAGCTTCTGCTGCGTACCTGGGTTAAGTAAAGGGAAATTTTAACTGCAGAGCAGGCGTGTATGTGCACGGGGGACGTGTGTGCGCGTACATGTGTGGATGTGCAGGTCTTGCCCTCGTGACACCGAGCCAGAGCCCAGGCGGGTGCAGTGGAGCCCAGGGCGAGGTGGTTGCTCATCGAGAGGGACCCTCTCAATGGCAGAACGCACCCAAGGGGTGCAGAGCAGCACTTACCACTTCTCCACGGCTGCCTTTGTCTCCCTTGGGCCCCTGGTAAAGCAGAGGAGGTGGCTGTCAGTGACCGATAGCAAGCTGCCCTGCTGGGAGCTGCTGCCGCCCAGCAGCTCCTGGCAGGGACCCCAGTGCCTCTCTGAACAAATCAGCTCAGGTTGTCGCATTGGCCCACCCATCCCAAGGCAAAAAAAATAGCCATTACTGGATGGTTCAGCAGTATCCGAGTTCATCTTACTGGTTTTCATCTCTGCCAGTAGCAGCCTCTGTACCAAACTCTGAGTAATGTTGTGCTCATGCTTTTATGAAGCACTGACCCAAACTTCAGCCTGCGCTCAGCGCCTTTGGCGTTTTGGGGTAGGCAGGGACTTTCAACACTTCCCAGAATCAAGCTGTTCCCAGTTTAATATATTTATCAGTTTTTTTTGTCATCCCCCACCCCCGCTATGTTTTTTTGCTCCCCCCAGGGCAAGTTCTTTGGAAAATCTGGCAGCTTGCTTTTAAAAAACTGCAGTAACATTCTTGTCTTCCGGTCTGAGCCAATCTATCAAAAAACTTGCACTTCGGTAGAGTTGCTCCTCACTTTTAAGCTAAAATCTCCCTGCAACTATATATGCAGCCAGAGTCTAAACCTGCACTTCTTTCAAGCTGCTCAGCTTACAGACCGTTCTGTTTCCCTCATTTCAGCAGGACATGGGGTTTACTTATGCTAGCCTCAAGCATCTCGGATCTCAAACACTATGCTCTTCTAAAAAATACAGGCAGAAAAAAGCAGATACTTACTGGGCTTCCCGTGGGACCCTGAATGCCAAGTGGACCAATAATTCCTTCTTTTCCCTAGAAAAGAAAAGATACGCATAAACCATCACATGCAGACTGACGGTCGCTTTTACCACGGCAGAGCCAGTAAAGACACTGCATCTCTTTGCTGCTTTTCAGTAATGCGATCGTGGTATTCGCTGTAGCTAAAATAAAACTGTTTCAAAATACAAGTCCAAAGACAGAAGCCCTCCCAGTACAGTTGTCGGGACCCTTGTAAAACCTCAGAAATTCCAGAAATAGAAAGATGTCAGTGTAGCTGGAGTGCCTGCGCAGGGGTCATAGCAGCATGCCTGTCTCCAAGGCAGAAGCGAGCTGTGCACACGTGGTTACCTACAGACGTGTTGGGGTGGCTCGGAGGTGGTACCATGGCCGTGGCTCGTCTGCCGGGCATGCGGTGAACAGTGCGCTCTGCTCCTTATAGCACCCTGTAGCCTCACAGAAATAAAGGATGGAGGAAGGCAGAAAATCCTCCCAAACCAAACAAACTGAAAAACTGCTCACCATGAGACCAGGTGGCCCACGTGGTCCCTGAATGCCTTTGAAACCAAGGTCTCCTGGGGGGCCCTGCAAGGGAAAATGAGATGCCAGGTCCGCTTAATAAACATACCCCGTGTTTGTGCCCTTGCCTACAGCTCTGCTGCGAGGACAGAGGTGCGGGCTCTTGCATATGGGAATGGGAAGGTCCAATTCTTTAAAGATTCTTTCCCCACTCCTGTTCTGCAAGCCCTTTACTTTCTACAGATAATGAGCTGGTACCCCTTCACCAGGAAAATTATATGGGATAAAATGAGTCTAAATTTCAAGTCAAGGCTCTCAACATTAGGAACACATATTGGTGTCTTGGGTACAGACTGATGACTGATGCTGGAAATGCGAGTGTCGGAAAGACGTTCAAGTGGGGAAAACAGCTCCAGGGTTGACAGGGCAGCCCTTTTCCCTCTACCATCTGCCCATTTTAACAGGAATAAGCTCCAACAAAGCATATGTAGACGCACACTCCTTTAACAAATGAAGATGCATAAACTAAAGAAAGTTGGAATCAATTCAATTTCAATAGTTTCTGCAGAGCTGCTAACAAAGTCTTTGCAGCAAGCATTGCACTGTCTGTCCCCAGCAAAGCCAGGCTAGGGAGCCAAGTGGTCACAAGACAGCCTCTTACCTTTGGCCCAAACATGCCCGCGACCCCTGGAAATCCTGCCTCGCCAAAGTCTCCCTGCAAAGAACAGCCAAGATAAATACAAGAACAAAAAGCAGCGGTAAGTTCACATTGAACGGCTGGTCACTCCAAGATGCACCAAGAATTCAGCAGCTTCAGAGAAAAAGAAATCCATTAGTATTCTCCAGTCTAAGCAGGCCCAATGAGAAAGCAGTACAAAGAAAATACGAAGGAAGAATTACTCAAACACGAGGCTAGAAGCAACTCCAGATCTCACAGATCACTCATAGATTAAGATTTTTGCCCACAAGACAAGAGGCATAACTACACTATTTCTAGCAGATGCTTGTCCAGGCTGGACCACAGTCAGCAGAAGCAGGACGGAGAGCATCTACTCTTGAGATTGATCCTGGAAGCTTATGCTGCAAAAACCAGTCTCAGAGCCCTTTAAAATAAGCTCTTCTTTTACTTGCAGTACCAACTGGAGTGACCTACTAAAGGATAATTTCAAACTATGCTCATTCAGGCTGTCAAAAAAGTGCATGTTCCTACAACATAACCTCCCACTCAAACTCAGGAAAACTGTGCATATACCCTAATTCTTTTCCTACTCAACCCTGCAGGGATTTTTGCTCAATTTCTTAAGAAAAATAATAATAAAATATTTGGAAGGCCATCAAGCTTGGATTAGCACATAGCATGCACTCTGAGAATGAAAAATCCACACTGGGTAGCATGTTCTTATGTAAACACCCTCATTTCACCGTGTTGGAGATGTATGTCCTTTGACATTACTGGGCTTCTCAGATATCAAAATGCACAGTGATTCAGCATTAAAAAATGGGTCAGAAACATACACCAGATGATTCATCTAGTCTTAGGAACACCAGAGATGGAAAAGGCTTGTTTGGACTCTCTACAGGACTATGTGACCCATGCTGGATTGTACTTTGTGGGATGTTTTACAATGTCTTGTTCAGCCCAGCTGTAAATGACTCAAGCGATGGGGTTTCCACCACCTCTACTACAAGGCTATTCCAGAATCAGTCTTGAGACCTCACTGTTAGGAAGTTTTTCTTGCCACGACAATGAGAAACTGCTTGGCAAGAAAGGGCTTCATTGGACTCGGTGGAGCGTAAGAAACTTTCCAAGGATACAAATTGATTTAACTGCCCATTTATGGATCCTGGAAAGGAAAACTGCTACTAATGGGGGACTAAGGTCTTCTCTGCATTAGCAGAACCAACCATGCCCTTTTTCTAGAGGAATTTTGGGCAAAAGTGAGTGGAAAGTCAGAAGGGTTTAAATGAGATGGAGTCATCTCAGCTAAGGGGACCTGATCACTAGTTATGCAGCAAGAGAGGCAATGGCAATACTGGGGAAATGACCCTGCCACTTGTGGACACAAGAGGCAAAATGAAATTGTTATTATGTTGTCAGCACTATCTTTCAGCTTGAATACTGCTGTCACAAGGTTTCACATGAAATACACGAACAAGTATATTTTAATTAAGGTAGTTGGGCATATTAATCTTGTCCCTTGTTTTGTATTAGTCCTAATCTCTCTTTTCCTCATGTTAGTTTTATATCTGTAGCCTAACTAGACCTTCTGACGGTGGTCATGCTCTTGGCATGCTTAACCTGTCTTGGAAGAAGGACAGCTGCACAATGTCCTTGTGCATGAGACGGCTGGAAATCCCACTGACACAAAGATGCTGAGCAGATAGAGGGTATCTTAAAAGAGCTTTGAAAAGGACCCTGCTTAGGGGTTTCTAAAAGAATCATAGTAAGCAAATCTACAGAATTTAAATAGTTATAGCCTTGTGAGATTCTGTGAAAGCATCTTCTGGCCTAAGAAGCTCCCACTCTGAATAGCTTAAGTATTCTCAATATAGCTTCAGCATACATCACAAATAAAGCGTGATGTATCAGTGCTAAAATGGGCAATCCCACCAGTACTATAACGAAAAGCAGTAAGGATTAGGAACCTGCCTTGGAGACAGGTGAAGGAATTAACTTCTGCTTTCAGCAGGGGCTCTCAGTGTTTCTCCCACAACATGCCCTGAACTCACAGCTCCACTGCCCTCAGAACTGCGGTGATGATGCCTGCTCCTGCACCTCCTGCATGTCCCAGCGGAGCTACAGACCCGCCTTTGCACCTTTTGGATGACTTGAAGTGCGTAGGTCACCTTGTATACGCAACACCTCGGACAGGCTCCGTGCACCGCTCTCCTAACAGCTTTGTCGAAGCCACTGCTGAGGGTGGTCTGAGATGGCTCTGCAGCCCGGCTGCCAGCACACACCATGGCTTGTAACCACAGGCGCAAGGATGACGGGAGCAGTCATGAAGTTGTGGGGATGCAGGCGTGGATTAAACATCTCTGTGCACGAGTGAGCAGCGAAGCGCAGGGAAGCGTGCAAGCAGGAGAGCTGTGCCGATGCTCCTGCACTCATGCACAAGCTGGTGATGGGTTCCCCCTAGAAGACCCTCCCAGGTTTCACTCTGCTACCCCAGCCTGTGGCTCTGCACCCTCTCCTGCAGGAGACAACTTGGAGTCGGGGCTGCTCAGCTCTGTTCATCACTAACCGGCTGTCCTTTGGGTCCCGGATCGCCGGGGCTCCCTGGAAGGCCGGTTCCTCCTGATGATCCTCGCTTCCCTGTTTGGCCAGTCTGTCCAGGCAATCCTCTTTCACCCTAAAAATAACAGAATTCAAATAATTCCAAAGGACGGGAGCTAAATATAACAACACACAGCCGAAATAGCCATAGATGGCAAGCTAGAGAAGAGTGGCTCATTGGGATAAGGAATGTGGTTTCATCAGGAGATGCCTCAGGTCTGCTAAAGCGGGTTGCCACAGGATGCACAGCGCGAGGCCAGCGGCAGGCATGGCTGCGTCCCCTCCTGAGCTTCATGCAGAACGGGAGCTTCAGCAGAGCTGTACTGCCTGCATCGGGGCTGAGGACAGCAAGGGGGTGAAATGTCTTCTCTTTGCACTCCTGTACGCTGTCTGCCCTGCCCTGCAGTTTCTCATAATCTCTTCTCCCCAGCAGGCTACCAATTGATGATTAATCCATCTAAAATGTTGAAGACATGCCAAGACTTCAGCTAGAGGACTTCAATCCGGAGGCTGCAAAGCCAACGTTTTCCCCAGCACCAACTCTGCAACTTAAGGACAAGACAGGGTCTTCTGAGACCCAGCACCACCCTTTGCTCCCCACCTCTTCCCACTGCCAAGCACCAGGAGCGGCACAAGCCCCTGCTGCTCGATCTGGGGCAGACTGGGAGAGAGGAGCAAAGGTGGTGAGAGCCTAGGATGGCTGAGCAGCTGGAAAAGGAGCAACAAGTCTCCCCGGAGCCCGGGTATGAGTCTATCATAACGACACAAGGGTCTTTCAGTCATTTGTGGTAACAGCCTGTTATTCTACCCAAGGCAGCTTGAGGGCAGCAAGTGACAGTTCAAGAGTGATGTGTTATGGGAGGCATAATTTAAATCAGACCTGATAACCTCTCCATCCCAGCTGGAGTCTTCCTATTTACAGAGTCTTTCTACAAACTGCTGAATTGCTGTTGGTCCAGCTTAGACTCTGTGGCCAGCCTGGACCAGAGGAAGGACCTGGAAGAAACCCCAAGGTCACTATAGCCGTTGTCCCTGTTTCCACCCAGAGTGACGTCCAAGCCCATACTGGTTGCAGCTGTTCCCAGTAAATATATCCTAAGAAACAAGTGGCACACATTTCCCTTCAGCCATTCAGGCCTGGCAGGGCATCAGGTAGAGAACACACAAATTTCCCATGGAGTCATCCACCCCGGACATCCTACAGGCAGACTGTAGCAGTTCCTTTGCAACTTCTCCAAGGCCGTGTGTTTTTCAGCCAGGTTTCTAATGAAAAAAAGGCTAAAGTGTTCTTAGTGTGGGTATGTGTATCTGTAGGCTCCTGAGCTCAGTGATCTTCGACAAAGGAAGAAAGGTCTCTGTGACATTCAGCTGCTATGAATGTCATGAAAATGGATGGATGGATGGATGGATGGATGGAGAGAAAGACTGAGCCTCTAGGTAAGCGAAAGATGGCAGCAGTAATTGAGACTTTATCAGACCCTGGAGAATCCAAGCTCTAGAGACACCAGGCTCACAGACTGGATTGCTCGTAGCAGTATCTTAGGGAGTCACAAACTCACCTTGAATCCTGGTGGTCCCTGTGCCCCGGGGAGTCCCGGTATGCCAGGGTTCCCTCTTTTGCCTGACATCCCTGTCACACCTTCTTCCCCATCGTCACCCTGCTCTCCCTAGAAAAGAAACCCAGAAGAGGTTATGAAATGAGAAACTCTTTCCACCTCTGCACAGCTTCTGGGGGGACAGCGGAGCGGTGTGATTCTGCCCTCAGCAAGCACCATGCATCCAGGCATGGGTGGATTTCAAGAGACGTACATAGGAGTCTGTGCATGCAAATATCAGTCAGGCTAGAAAGACTGCTTTATTTACAGACTTGGCCATGCAAAGGCAGCTGCGTGCCTCTATGTGGATGTGAGATATGAAGAGGAGCATACAATCCACTTTGGGTACATGTAAACTGGAATATCTATAGCTGGACTACATCCATTTCTCCTGTGCTACCTTTTAGTTTTCCAGCTCCTAAGTTGCGTTTGCTGTTGATGCTATAAGGTTACAATTGCAAACTCACCAGCATCCCAGCCACACCATCCTTCCCAGGCACTCCGTCCACTCCAGGGGCACCCTCTTGACCCTGCCTTCCTACCACTCCTCGAGGACCTGGTAGCCCAAGGATGCCCTAAAATCAGAAAGGTGTTAGTGATGGAGCTCCCAGACAGCACTTGCTGAGGCAGAAAATTGAATTTTTACCTACCGGTGAGCCTCTGCTCCCTGCATTGCCCCGTGCTCCTTGTTTTCCTTTTTGACCCTGCAAGTAAAAACCGAAAGACATCTAAAATTGCAGCAGTTCTAGCACAACTGCACTTGGGAGTCTGACTTCAGGGTGTGCTTTTGGATAATGGTTGGAAAGAGTGTTATAAAAAGGAGATTTATAAAGTCAGTTGCCCCAACACTGGGACATGAACTGCTATTTCGTTTTATTACAAGCATTTCTTCGTATGTCTTGAGAGTTCTAGGGCAGGAATGAATCGCTAGAAGGCAAGGACCTACATTTTTCCTAATACAGAGCAGATGAGGACAAATAAAGCAGGATGAACTCGAAGGAGGACTCATTGCACTGGCAAACATTAGAACAAGATGCTTAAAACCTGCATCTTCCATCAGTCCACTGACAGCACAGTGCCGAACCAGGACCCGGCAAGCCTTCTGCAGGGCGGTCAGGAAGAGCTTTTCTCTGTGATGTAGCTCCCTCTATTTTGGAAAGTCAATGGAAATGAAAAAGGTATCTTGTGTATAAAATTTGCAATGCTGCTTTGTGAATAAAGATGTAAAAGAAATACTCCTGAGGTCTATTAGCTGTAAAAAGGGTCAATTTCTGCAGAATGAATGGAAAACTCAGCCTCATCACCTTCACTAGAGCTCACTTAGTGAGGTCATGTACTGAAGCACTTTTAAATTGAAGCACCGCTTTTTGTGTACATTGTTTCTCCATCTGCAGAGGACTGGGCAGGCCAGCTACAAGAACAAAATACTCCTGGGGGTGCTTTCTCTGCTATTCATTAGAGCCAAAGGCAGTTCCAGATTGCCCGTCGATGGGTAGAGTTTATCTCTCTTATTGCCTGGTACGCTTTTTGCCAAGAACACCTACTGTAGGTTAAACTATCTTCTGGCACTAGCCCAGCAGAGTCAGATTAAAAATCCTGACATCTGCCAAAAGGGAGCAGGAATTTGCTGAGTACTGCGGTCACATACTTGTGTTTTAGCAAATAAAGTCCCTGATCTGTGAGAATCATTAGCAAGCTGTCATTATGGCCAGATGTGGAGGTAGGAGTAGGTATGAAGTACCCCAATGAACCTTGAAGGACCCATGTGTGCTATGTTTTCTTGCTCAATAAGGGCAAGAAGTTAGAGGGACTCTTCCAAGAAACATAACTGCATGGATAAATGGACTCCAAATCTGGAAGGTTTCAAGCCAGAAAAGCTTACAGTTCAAGTGAGAGACACTTGCCTGGCTCAGACCTCCTTAGGGACAGACGAGCCAACTGTGGCTAGAGGCACCACAAACAAGGGTATGGGAAAGAGACACAACCCATGGCAATGACTAAAGACCTGCCCAAGATTCACCCATCATGCTGGAGCTGTAATTGTCTTGATCTTCTCCAGCTCCACAAAGCCAACAAACTATTGGGCTTGGACACCCAACTACATGTTCACAGCCCTCCCACTAGGTTCTCCACAGTCTTCCAAAGCGCAGACCATAGGGCCAAATCACACATGCTGGGGAAAAACACGAGAGTCCTCTTAGTTAGACATTTTCTTTAAACTTCAGACATTGTAAATCCACTCTGCTGAAACCTACCACATCACCTTTGGATCCCTTTGCTCCTGGCTGGCCTGGTGGTCCAGGATCCCCCTACAAAACATAAGAAAAATGTGCTTGAAATTCTCTTCTGGTTGTATCTTGCATGAAGTACAAAGAATAGCATTTTTTTGTGCCCTAACAGCACTGATCGTATGGAAACAATTCAGGGGAACAGCCTGTGCTCAGACAGGCCTCCTGGGGAAAAAAGGAGCAAGGAACTGTCTCCAGAGAGCATTTAACAGGGTGTCAGTCGGGGAAGAAGCAAGGCTACCCCCTCACTTGGGTGGTGTTTGTATTTGCGGAAATCATTCACTAAATTCCAGATGGCACCTGGAAAACAGCGCTGGAAGTGGGCAGGAAGGAGCCTGTTCTGAGAAAGATGCTGCAGAAGCTATATGCAGAATGAGTAGTTTATACAGTGACTACATCTTTGGTGTTGGTACTATCTCCCTTTTGCATGCTGCCGCTCTTTCCTTGGTTGCTCCTGGATGTCAGATAGTAGAGAGCTACCTATGGAGGAGTAGAGCAGAGAGGATACACCACTACTCCTTTACTGGTCTGTTCCCCATCACACATCTCCATCTTTTCTTCTGGGTTTTTTTGAGTGTATTTGTGTCAGGGGCAATTTCTGGACTAGCATCAAAGAAATGGTAAGTCAGGAGACACCTGCAGAGCTCTCCTTCAGCTTGTTTCTGACCCATGTGTTTCTAATGGCTCTTTACTGAAGACAATCCAAAGCTCCTGCTTCCATCTGAAACACTGACATCAGCGGGGCTACCACCCCTCAGAATAAACTACACCCACTGGGGAATGCAGCAGCTCTACTCATTTCTAGGCCGTGTGATAGAGCACTAACATTTTACCCCAAAACAGAATCTGTTGTTCTTCCCAGCAGCCCTACAAAGAATGGGAATTGATGCAAATTTTGCTCCCAATACAAACTCCACTTAATGTGCTGCTGCACTCACAGTTGCAATAGTCACATATACAAATTAGATGCTGTCTTATATAGTAAAGGAATAAAAAAGTCCTTCCCTTAAATTTAGATCTAATTTAGTCTTTCATAAATGCACTGGTTTGAGAGGAAAAACCATGCAGGCAGAATAATATGGCCTCGCCTCGCTGGACCAGCTCTCAGCAGCAGCATACCAAAAGTCTCATTTCCAAGAGTCATCGTCATCTCTCACTGTCCATCTCCTAAGATTTCTAGTCCCTCTTGGATCATTCAGAAAAGACAGTTTTGGAGACAGGCTTCTGGGAACACCCCTGTTCCTGCACCCATTTATATTCTCAAAATGCTCATTCTATAGGCCTGGCTTAAGGAAATGCACACGGTGCATTTCACAGCTCACCACGCGTTCGTTACTGCAGCCCTTCCTACCTTCCTTCCTCTTTGCATCTGTTTTTCACATGCACATGACATTGGGTAGCTTACAATAAGTAAAGCAGCATCTCTTACAGGTAAGCCTTGCTGTCCGGGTTTTCCTCTTTCTCCATCAAGCCCGTCTTGTCCCTTAAATAAAAAACAGAGAGGGAACAGGTGTTTGTTCTTGAGTACTTTTGTGGCAATGAGAGACAAAAATGGCTGTAACATGCCGTATGGGGCAGGAGAAGATATACGTGTCTGCATTCTGCTAATACAGAAATGTTGAAGCTTGCGGGTAGCGTGCATATACCCATGTATATGCACTGGAAAGAAATAGCTAATAGGAACTGCTAATCACCACCTAAGCAGTAAAGAAGGCTCTCTAACATGTCCCTAAATACATACAGCACTAACGTAAGTGAACAGTTCACAACTGCTGTCCTACAAAATAAGGCAGCAGCACTGCTACCCTGGTGAATTTAAACTCTTCTGTACATTGCTGTAATGGGTCACTGTCCATCTGCTTTTGGATGGAGATAAGCCTTAGTCCATAGAGCCTTTGCAAGTCTACACCAATCAGCTGGAGATGTGCTGCAAAGAGGGCTTCAGGAGCACACAGGAATAAGGCAGAAGAGAAAGGTCCATGGAATGTGGAAAGAGGGGCAGGCCACTTGGGAAGAGTACAGAAACGTGGTGAGAGCATGCAGGGATGCGACGAGGAAGGCCAAGGCTCACCTGGAATTGAAGCTGGCAA
>Ga0065711_1014343_pt1 | contig 14901 bp, 9 predicted proteins | sample Hoacrofraction12_FD_59098 | JGI IMG/M metagenome (GOLD analysis project Ga0065711, IMG submission 59098) | Hoatzin crop microbial communities from Cojedes, Venezuela - Epithelial fraction 12 v2 (version 2) | ecosystem: Host-associated > Birds > Digestive system > Esophagus > Crop | place... | reverse complement strand
TAGCCAAGGAACACTTAGTAACAATAATTAATTTTGATTATTAAGAATATAAAAAAATATTATTTTAGGAAGAGCAGGAAACATTTCATCCAGGTTTGAAATCCCCACCCACCAAATGATTTGGTTGAATTTGACCCAGAGGTTCCTTGCAGTCCCAGCTGGGGGGAAGACACACGGGCTGATTTCCCAAGCTCAGGGCCTCCTGGGAAGCCATGCCCGCGGGTGTCCCTGCCTGCCGCCTGGCTCGCCATGTGCCGCTCTCTCTCAGGCTCTGGCTGCAGAAGTGGAGAGGAGGAGGAGGAGGAAATGCAGATCCCAGAACGCGCTGGAGCTGTGGTTAGGAATGCAGTTCTTGTGAGTTGGAACAAGCATTCAGAAGTCCCTGAACCGATTGGTTGCTTTTAGGAAACGTGATAGTTTTTTACAAGACACAATCTTTTGAAAAAAATTAATGTATCAAGAAAAATACATTGAACTAAACCAGAATTTTAATTTTAACTAGCTCTTATAAGGTTATAGGTATCTGTACATACATAAAGATCTGATGAAGTGGCTGGGGAGAGATTTTTCTCTGTTGCAAACCTGTACACATCTCATTGTCATTCCAGAGGTTCCCACAGAATTACAGCAGAAGCCCAAGAAACACCTTCAAGGAAACCTTGCTCCCTGCTAGCAGGCCAGCTGGACCACGGAAAGAAAGAGGACGTATTCTAGCTGTTCAGTTATCTGTGTGAAAGCAGAACTGTCAGAACTAGCAGCCAGACCTTCCAGATCTGCCTCTCTTGATCAGGTAGCACAAAGATCCGATGGGTACAATACGTTGCATTAACCTTCGCAAAACCCCTTCTCCATACCTTTTAGAAAGCCACGCCTGGCATTCGACACTCAAAATAACTGCTTGGGAAAACCCCAAAATCCTGAATATTGCTGCAAGTAGCGTAGTCAATGTCAGAGCAGACAAAGAAAGAAAGAAAAATGTTAGGAGGTAGCAAATGAGGAACAAACTAGATGATGTCTGTGATGAAAATTATTGTAATAAGGAGCTTTTCTTGGGATGTCGCGCTCATTTCTGATCTGCCTGTTCCAAAGACAGGACAGAGGCAGTGGGATTGAGAAACTGGTGTTAAAAATATTAAATACGTGATGAGGTTCAAGAAGTTTGGGGCTATTTCAAGCATGCCCAAAACAGGAAAGAAACTCCGATAAATGAATGAATTACATGTTGTAGAGCTATGCTTCTATATAAATTTTCCGACAATAGAAGAAGAAAAGGGTATTCAAAAGTATTAAAAAGCAACAGATTTAAAATGTATTAAGACATTTTTACAAAGCATATAATTAACCTGTGGGACTTGTTGCCATAGGGTAGCACTGCGGCCAAGAATTTAGCGGGATTTAGAAACAGCAGACGTTTTTACGAATAAGCAGAAGCCACCATGTTATATTAGAGAGCATAAAGTGTTTTTATAGAGGACATAAAGCCCGGTACTTCGGGCCGTAAGGCAGCCACTGACGGAGGGGGGTTAGGAGGAAGCGCTTTCAGCTGGCAGCTCGCTCTGCAGCGGGCGCTGCTGGGCGCCTTGGAGCTCCTGCCGCGCTTTGGCCGCGGTCGAAGAGGTCGGCTGCCAGTCTGAGGTGGCACCCGGGTCTGCGTCGCGTCCCTGCTCTCCCTCTGGCTTTTATTTTCATCCCTTTACTGCTTTGTAATAATGTTTTGCTAACAACGCAGATTTGATACAGGGGAAGCCTGTCTGGCAGTCTTGTGTATCTCTGCTCCGCGAAGGGGAGCAGCTCTGATTTCCTCCGTAACGTTCCTCTTCTCAAAGCGAGCGAGTTGGTGACACCAGGCAGATGCTACAGGCTTGGTTTCGCTCTTTGCGGAGGGAGCCGGCACGTTTCCTTTCAGGGGAGTACTTTGAAACCACCTCGTTCTTCCATTAATTCAACATAACTGATTGTAAGAACTATGTTGGTAAAATTAATATTTCAGAGCAGCACTGTGAGGGATATTTTTAACATGCAGCGCCGCAGCCCCTGTCTCTTGTCACTTGTGTCATCCTGTCATCGTGTACGCCTTCAGACATAGGCAGGCTGGTACTAATGAGCTCACCGCTCCGTGTTCCTCGATCATGAAGTTCAGGACTAATGAGAAAAAATTCCCAGACTGCACTCACACTCTAAATCAATTTGGCAAGATTGATCAAAATATTCATTAAAGCAGTTTGCTCTGCAGCTCAGCCTGAACCCTGCGGGCATTCCTGTCTGGCTGCGGTGGGCTTTGGCGTGTCACTCTGTGGGCACCTATGTAAGCGTGTGAAAGTTAAAAAAAAAAACCCCTCAGTTGTTTTTCCTCCTCGTGTGATTCAAGCGCTACTTTTAGAAGAAAAAAGCCAAGGCTGAGTTCTCGTCAGTTTTTTCTCCTTGGGAAGTGCCTAGGAGTCTAGAAATGCCGAGGACAACATTCCGCACCCCTCTTCTGGCGTGCCTGTCGGCAGAAGGCCCGCAAGGGACGGACGCGAAGCAGCAAATTACCGTCACGAGGGCCACAAGCCAAACAGCAAATGGGGATCTGTCAGAGAGAGAGAGACATCACTGGCCACGCAACCCTGGGAGTCGAATATATCTTCTGCACGTGAAATTTCCCTGTCTCCCTTCAGCAGGATTTCCTCCCGCCGCCTCGGCCGTGAGAAGCGTGGGTCCGCTCTCACGCTCTGCTTTTGCACACGCGTTTCGAGATAGAACACGGTCCGCAGAGCCGAGGGTGACATCGGCCGGGTCACGCTTGACCAGCTGGACGCTGCGCTCGGAAGGGTCTAAACACGGACTCAGCGCTGCGCAGCTTGCAGTGAGCAGGGGACAGATCTCCAGGTCTCAGCCATGATGTGATCTGTCCCTCCGAAGGGACAAGAATAAGTCATCTTGGTACCAGTTTCAAAGGCAGACGTCCCGACTGGTCGTACAGCGCGTTCTTCTGGTTCTGGTCGGAGATAGAGAAGGTTGCTGCTGAGCATCTGAATTCCCCGTTCATCGCTTACAAACGAGGAGCTTCTTTCAAAGGGCTAAGAGGAGAACTCGGGCAAACTTTAGCCACACGTGGTTTTAAAATACTTGGTGTCCTGTTTTTCACAACGCTGCAGACCCACTTTAGTTTACAATGTTAAATACAGAAACTGCATTCCTAACAGCCTGTTTCTTAGATATACTGTGTGCTGTAAAATGAGAGAATGCTATTCCAGGAAGTTTTCAGCGGGGTTACGAGCCCAATCACTCGGAAATTGGGGAATAAACTCCGCAGACAGCGTCGTGCTGTGCGGCAGCGGCAGGCTGCTGGTGGGGCTCCCGCACTGGAGGGGCTGGAGGACCTCTGTCCTGGCTCGGGGTGCAGAGCCTCAGCAGTTCAAACTAAACCAGACGTGAAGGATTCCTCTGAAAGCTGGCAGTGGCACGCAAAGACGTGGTCCGCAGTTCTTTGGAGAACTTATTTCCGTGGCTTTTATGCAAGCCCTGAGAAACGAGACCGCTCTTTAAATTGCAGTGCTGCACACCTCCATCTCAAGAGCAGCCCAAGCTCTGCTGATGCAGAAAGCTGTTTTTTTCTTTGCAACACAAAGTGACACCGCTATGAAGCACAAAACCCCCGGTCGTGTTGTCCAGAGGGGTTCTCAGGAGATGAGATAAGGTGTTATTAAGCAAAGGCTCGTTTACAGGCGCGTCATCTGCCCTAGAGAGCGAGGAGCAGCTCGTATCACTTTCTTTTCACAGTGCAAGCCGCTGGTTTTAATGTGCTGCCCACTTTTATCTGCCTGATGAGGCTTATTTCTCTTGACAGAAGCTTTCCCCAGGCGTCTCTTTCCACAAATAGAGGGAAGAGCAGACACTGGAAGCGTTTGACTCTGTTCAGTGGACAGACTCAACTGAGGGCCATTGAAATTTTCGTGAAAGGAGGAGTTTTAGGCAACCCAGACGCTAACATGCTTTTAAAATTTTTTTCCATATCTATGGAAGACAATGGCTTTCAGGAATGAGTTAGAATTTAATTTATTCAGTTATTCAAAATGTTTCTGCTGACATCTTTAATCAAAAGTAAAAAAAAAATAATTGAAAACATAGCGTTGCCTAATAACTGGTGTGTGTCTCAGGCAGGTTATGTGAAGATTTTTCTTCTTCACTGGATTAATAATTGCATAGACAGCAGAGAAAGTTTAACATACGGTACCTCCTTTCTCTTGTTTGATCTTAATAGGCTGACCCATTTGTTTTAAAATCATGTAGGGAGAAAAACTAATGAAAGTTGTCTGTTCAGAAGAGTGAGACCTTTGATTTGCAAGAGACTTCTGAAACCCTCCATACTCCTATTTTTAATGAAATTACCATCTTTCTTCTTCTGTAGCTTCGCAGCATCTCAGACATTTTCAGCATCGGTTGAAGATTCCTTTGCTTAGTGCAGGTTTTTATTTATAACTTTTTTTTTCCTAAGAACCTTAGGCAGTCGGTACAGGAGGAGGTGCAGATGTTTGGTACGGTGACAGAAAACGCCCTGGGATTCCTTGCCGTAGGTATGGAGACGATGCTTTGCAGTGTTCTCTCTCCTTTTTCCCCTCTCACCTCCCACCGGTGCCAGACTGTTCCAGCAGAGCTGCTGCTGCCGCAGCCCATGTCTGGAGGAACAGGAGAAGGAAGGAAGGAAAAGGCACTGGAGCATGCGGTGCCTTTTCAGCTGCCTTCATCTCCAGTTCTCTGTACAAACTGAAATAAGGCCGTTGCTCTTTCTGGAGCCCCAGCAGATGTTTCCAATAGACAAAACCCCACATCCAGGTATTTCTGTTCGTGTGTAACAGAGAAGACAAGTCAGGTTTGAGTCTGCTGTTATTAGTGGGGCTTTTCAAGATCTCTGTCTTTGTGCAGTGTTTGGATTCAGCTGTGGCTACAGTATGACCGGAGTTATTTTACAATTTCTTGGTCAAGTTGGATGAGTTGCCAGTGGACNGGCNTTTGGTTTGAGATCGTAGNGAGGGCTGNTTAGCTGAAAGATTGCCTGGCTGCCAGCTGCCAGGAGCAGCGGTCCAGCTCCCATATCTTCAGCTCCTTGTGTCAGCAGCAGGGTTTTTCGGAGGCTGCGTGAGAGATCTGCAAGTTTTCTTCCACTCCTGAAATCTCGTGGTAGGATCAGGAGAACTGCAGTGCGGAGGAAGGGACAAGAACTCGTACGGAGAGACGAGAAGAGTTAAACTACCTTTCAGGTTGCAGCAAGCTGCGCTTGAGTGTTTTTTCTGTGAAACTTTTCCGTGGCTCCCCATCTGTTTGAAGCTGAAAACCCTCCTATCACTCAGAAATCTCAGAACTTTAATTCATTGACATTTGTGAAATGCTTCGAATTTACAATCTAGGACATCGCTGTCATCAGGACGGATGATGTATTTACCAAAAGAAATCCATATTAAAAACAAGCCAGTATACTAAGATTGTGCATCCTTCTCTTGTTTGCTCTTTGAGGAACATCTGATATGCCAAAGGAAAGCACAGTTGTTACTGAAGTTCTTATTGTAAGGCTGTGATTGCATTTGATTAAAGTAGTTTTCAGCAAAGTATGTGCTCCTTGTCCAAAGGAAGCCAAACCACAAGACAAAAATAGGCTTGGGAGAGCCTAAAATTTCATCAGACCAAGCCCAGTAAGTGACATCCCGATCGTTTCTTACGCTTCCTTCTTTCTGCTGATCAATAACGTGTGCTGCTCTGTCCTGATGTCTAGGGAATGGTTACGGGACTGGGAACTGTTGGGGAATGCTTTGTCTTTTCTCTCTGTGAGAGAGAGAAATCCAGGGAACTCAGGGTATGTAAAAACACCATTGCATTGATCAAATAATTATAGTCGTACCTTTGAAAAATTCATTCTAGTCCCTTAAACTTCATGTCTACATGCCCTGGAAAGAGGTGGCACATTTTCCAAAAGCCGGAGGCGTGGGGTCTCGCCTGCTTGCTGAGGCACCGCTCCGGGCTGTAGGTGACCCTGCTTGGGCAGGAGGGTTGGACTAGATGACCCACAGAGGTCCCTTCCAACCCCTACCATTCTGTGATTCTGTGATTCTGTGGGCTCAGCGCGATGCGGGGCCGTGCCGGGCTGGCGGGAGCTCTTGGGGAAGCAGAGTCTGGAGATGGGGTACGCGCCGCGGAGCCGCCGGCGGGTCCCTGCTCGAAGCACTTCACTTTGTGCAAGCTAAGGAGGGTGCGTTTGTCACCGGTTGATTCACGGACGTTGTTTCTAAGAGCCTGTTCCTTAGTTTCTTACGACTGCTATGTATTTGGACTCTTTCAAAATAAAGTTGCTATATAGTCTTGAGACATCGCTACTCTTAATGGCTGTCATGGGGTTATAATTGGGCTTATAATTGCCTGATGTATTAGTGTATAGTCATAACAATTATTAATAACAACAAACTCTAGCCCATGGCACGTTCTTGTTATTGGTCTTATTTCAAGCAGCATCTCCCTTTCCAGCAGCTTTTCAATGCAATAGGCTTGATAAATCCTCCTCTCAGTGTTTAGCTTGAACTACCACAGGCAAATTTGTTTGTTAATTAAATATAACACTTTCAATTGGATGCTTTCTTGATATGAACACACAACGGAGGTAGAAAGAGAATATTGGGTTTGAATGACAATGATGAACCATATTAATATTTACCTGCTGTTGGAATCTGGAGCTGCTCCAATGAGCTACAGAGTCTTAAAATCTTAATTAAAGGTTAATGGAAGAAAATATTGAAAAATCTACTCAAGGAACAAGAAGTGAGGGAACAGGGTACTCTAACTCATCCACAGTACTGCTGTTCTCAAGCACAGAAGTTGCATGAGGCTGATCTACGTAGCGTGTGTAGCTTTGAATTCACCTTGTGGCTGTCAGACCTCCCAGGCTGCAGGTACGGTCCCACGGTCAGTTTTCCTTTTTGCACAAACATCCTTCTGCTAAAGGCAAAGATGGGTTTGCGATATATTCATGTCTCTCCAGGAGGTCGGTTAGAAAATACTACTGAGACTCACAGGAAAGGTTGGCAACATTATGATCAGATCTACAAACCAAAATATTCAAGGAGTATTGATTCTGTTCCTTTTGAACTCTGAAGAAAATTAGGGCAGATTTTTCAGCACAAAACAGTGGAATGATATAATTGGTTTAAAGTCGGAGACTGCATCTTCATTTCATTCCTAATATATGATACTTATTACGTGTTAATAACACCTTATTATCTCTTGTCATGTATAATAAATATAGCATCTGAATATTAACTTAGTGGTTTATGCCAGCTCAGAAGGTTGGAAAACAGAAGCTCTGATTTCTTGCACAGCTCAGATGTTCTTTCAGGGTTAGACAGCACTCTTAGGGAATAGTAAATTTATAGACCTCGGGGTATGTCAGCTTGGACACACGTAAAAGACCAGTTTATCATTAAATACTTTGTAATTAAAACTGAACTTTAGGAGAAAGTTTGTGTTTATGTAAACATTAGAGGACTGTACATTTATTGGTGTGGTTTGTGTTGGAAGCTCAGCTTTAATGCTGCTGCTGTGTTTGAAATAGCCCAAGACTAATCCCATTTAAATCTGCAGAACTACCACTCATGCTGCAGAAGTAAAACTCTTGGGAAGTTCACCCTTATGATTATACATTTTTCCCTCTGGCTTTTGCATCATGACTAATCAGATGCAAAAAATGTGTTATTATCAATTCGGTACTGCACATGAATATGTACACAGCAGAATTACACAGTAAAATGTACAAGGTGTCACTGCTGCTTACGCTGCAGACTTTTGAAAGGCTCAGGAGCTTCGTATTTATAGCAGGTTGCCAGCTGTGATGGTGTCTACCCTGCAGCCACATGTGAGTCAATATTTTTTTTTAAAAAACACTGATAATTGAGTGCTTCTGTGGCTGCTTAATTTACTAATCTTTCATACAGCCCTGCTTGTGAAGAGTTAAACAGTAACCCTCTGATGGACAGCCCTCTGTAAGGCTTCTTGAAATCACAAAATAGACTTTACCAATCACTTTGGAAGACCTTGGTTTGTCCCCTAATTGCAGAAGGAGCAGTAGGCATAATCGTTACAGTGATGCCATCGACACTAATATCAGTAAACATGAAATTGTTAATTGATGTAGATGTGAGAGGCAAAGGTCAGGGGAAATTTATGCTGACAACGTAGATATGTGATTAGAAACTAATCTGTGTAGGGGAGTTCTTCAAAATACTTTCACCAGCTTCGTAATGCCTCGTAGTGTCCCTGATGTATCTGTGAGTCACATCTGCTAATTCCTTGTAGGCAAGCGATGGGTTTTTTCAGCATCCCCGAAAGACATGCTCTATAAGCTCCCTAACAGAAGCATGCTCTGGTATCCATCACGAAGTGCAGCTAGCTTAGACAAAGTTTGTCTCATGGGTATGACTACTGGCTCGCTCACCATTAGTTCCTTTTCTTTCGCTTAAAAGGAATTCACTGGGGTTCATAAAATATGTATTTTCCATTCTTATTCCGAAAACTGTTATTTGAAGAATGGTCCAGTGGAAATTCAATTAATTAAGGACAGACTCACTTAATTACTTGAGAGCGTGGAAGTAAAGGTACGAGTCTAATTAGCCAAATAGTTCAGTGCTATACATCTCATAGGCAAAGAGCTTGACCTAAGCCAGTCCTTGTCACATGTGGCATAGTTAGTTGTCGTCGGGTGTTACTACCCTTGAAAACTGGAGGTTGTATTGGAGAGATATTTTTTGGTGTGTCTGTATCTTGGAAGATATCGCACCAGAGGCTGTTTTGATCATGATAAACAAGTTATGGTAAGATTCTTGCCGGGTCTAGTTATTTTAAAACCTGATATTACGGTGAGAAGGAAGGTGTGAACTGCTGCCAGAGGCCGAAAGGACCTTCAGATTGTCTCGGTAATGTTCACAACCCGGCCATGATGCCAAACGAATGCTTCTACCTCTGCAGTGATGCTTCTTCAGAGGAGGCATACCTCACAGGTCCTCTCTGACACGCTGGTCAGCTTTTAAATCTGTGGCTAGCACAAGACAAAAACTCCCCTCTATTTCAAAACAACTCGCCTGAAAATAGCGTGTCATATACTTTTGGGAATAGCCTCTGTTTCTAGTAAATTCTAAATGTCTCAGAGCCTTGCTGGTCAGACAAGAGTCAGAAATACGATGGCACAGACTGCCTTTTAAGTGACTTTCCTTGGTGGGATAAGTTGAACGGATTGTGGAAATTCTGATTTTTTTCTGCTGAATTTAGTAGATTTTTTTTAAATTATTGTGCATGACGTTTCTGTTTAAGGGGTGACCGAATCAAGGTGACTGGCTTGAATTTCTTGAACTTATCTATTAGAAGTGAACCTGACTTTCAGCCTCATGGTCAAAAGCTGTGTGATCTTTAATCTTCATAAATGGAAGACAGAAAGTGCAAAACAGTTTTTTCCTTCATTAGAGTCAATAGAAATGTAGCAATAATATGAGATCAGCCCTTCACACCAAAAAAGAACAACACTGTGGATATTATTAAAAGCTCTTCAGTCTTTCAACTTAAAAATAACTAAAAAGGTTTCCACTTATTCCAGAGAAAATACCAGCCCATTAAAAAATGTAAAAGAATCTGTGAACTACCCAATTCCAAAGGGTGGTTATACTGAAATGCCTTCATTAGTTGTATTTTTTCTTTAACCTGTCTGTCCCCCTCCAGTAGAGGCGATGATAGAAGATTAAACTGCAAAGTGGAGATCCCCCGTTATGTGGATGTCGGAAAGTGAGAACTGTACGTTTGGGGTAGATGGATAGCAAAGCCCTCCTTACTTACCACCTTAGTGGCGTACGCTGGTGGCATGCAGAAGACAAACTCAACCTGTAACACTGAACATCTGGTTTTAGCTGGCCGGTTTGTGTTCTTTAACAATTCTCTTCCCAGTTAGAGCAGAGCAGAGAAGGGCAGCTGGAATTCGGGGAGGTTTGTGCGGTGGGTAGGAGTTCTAGCTGGATACATTGCCGGGTGACGTGGCTGTGGTGTACGCATACTGGGGTAGGAGGTTGTCTAACGAGAAGTAAACAGCTCACCTCTCCCAAAGGAGATGTGGCCTTCCTGTCCATTAGGGACAGCCAACCTCATACATGATTACACTCACTGGTCTGCACACAGCTATTCACATCCGCAGCGATTTGCTTCAGCTGTCAAATACTGTCCACCAGCAATATTTTTCAACAAAGCCCTACCTTGAAGTACGTTCTTAGACTACAAAACCCAGCCACGTGAGTCCCACCAGCTTCGACCCAGCAGCTGTCCGTGCTGTACAGACAGCTCACGGGGCGTACAGACAGCAGAGCGGTGGAGCAGTAGCACAGTGGTGGGGAGAATAAATTTCAAAGTCAGCAACATATTTCTCTCTTGACTATTTCTAACTTGTTAGTCTGCCTACTGTGAAAAGGCTGTGTATTTTTATTTGTGCAAACCTATCCCTGTTTTGAGATGAAACAGAAGTGTAATGGAAAACTCTGAACTCTACAACAGCAGAAAGACAGAGAATATTTCTGAATGTTTTGGTAGTAGCAATAATAATAACAATGTATTTTCTAACATCTCTGGAAGCCCCCAGCTACAGGATAGGTAAATCATTATGATTAGCTTGTAATTAATGTGTTAAATCTGTGCAACTTAATTATAGGCTCCTGTTATCTTGGAGCATCCTTTTCAGCTTGTTTTAGAGCTAAGCTAATCACAGTAGCATTTGAATAGTCTTGCTGTTGGAGATCTATTATATTTACCAAGATTTTTACGGTAGACTCCTACTTCTTGCAAAGTTTGGGTGAACCCCGATCCTGTTTGAGGAGCGACCCAATGATCCGACCTTTGAATCATGGCTCTAGCTTTTTGTCTTACTGATTTTCATTCACGCTATTAAGCACCTAAAATATTTGTGCTGCACATCTCTTAAACTAACAAAAAATCCCCCAAATCAAACCTGCGTGGCCTTTTTTTTGGTAGAAAACCGGTCGCCAGTCCATTAAAGTGGTCAGGATCCTAATAAAGCATTCATACATCCTTCTGAGGTCATCGTACATCCTTCCATATATGTTTTCATCAACTTCTTTTTTTCTTTTTTTTTTTTTGTTATGGGCTGCAGTAGTGTGGAAATTAAAACCTACTCAACAACACAATTACATTTCCCTGAGAAATAATCTAAGCGGATTTAACTGTAATTTTATCAGACTTATGTTCTTAAGATCCCATCAGTAAGTATATAACACTGTACACAATTTCTCATAAATTGGTTACCCCATATATTTTTGTAGACACAAGAGACCTTTTTGTTTGTCCAATTCCCGCATATGTCCCATCAGATAAATACATTTCTGTATGCATTTAGCAGGCTCTAAAAAAATCACTTTATGCAAATTCATTTTTCATTTTCTTGGCGTTATCAGACATTTATTTAAAAGCAACTTGCTATGAAAACAAGATGTATGTAGGCCAGTGTATTCTAAATTAGTTTTTGAGAGCCCCAGTACGATATAACTACTCATCGAAAAGGACGCTGATAAATGTCCACTTTGATCTGCAAGGCTGGTGCGATACTCGAAATGGAAATGTGAACCCATTGGAAGAAGCCTGGTTGAACCAGATACACCAGAAAGAAATTAAGATGCAAGAGATGTGGCTTAATCAGGCTGCAGCTGCACTAACTGAACCCCTCTGGGAAGCGCAGGGCCATCACTTGGACAGTGCAGATCAGGGCTATTTCTTTAATCATTTCCACCCGGTCGGAGGTAATGACTCTCTCCTCCCTGCAGCTGCTCCCGTGCCTGCTCATGGAGGAGACCTTCAGGCTGCAGCAGAAGTGGACGCTCTCCCCAAACGGGTGGGCTGCCCGAGGGTGCCACTGCCCTCGGACATAGCAGCGGGAACCCAGCTCTACTCCAGTACCTCTAAAATGCCGACGTTGAAAAAATAAACCACTTTGCGCCTGTCAGTGCTATTTTAAAAGATTTCTGATCTTTGATAAGCTCACTCTGGCATGGAAACTGATGCCACGTTGATTCTAGGATGGGGATGCTGAGAGTTGCTGTTCTGAGTGCGAGGGGACTCACACTTCAGGGCCCGTGGTTCGTTATACTTAATACAACTTACATATGCAAACTGTGAGTCAATGATTTGCGGAGAAATCATTCCTCTCTCTGTGCCTTAACGTATGTCTCCATCAATAAATCTGCTTTAGGTGTCCTCCATCCCCTCTGGTGTCTTAGAAGTTCCCTGTTTGTCCCCACCTTTGAGCAACACTGTACAGTAACAACCCCACGAAAAAGTGTACCAGCGCAGCTGGGGGGAAAAGGAACGGTGACGTGGGTCAAAATAGGGGTAGGACCTGGGTGCTGGCTTTGTTGTGGAAAAAACGTAGGTGATTGCAACCCCGGGCTCCAGTTTTCCCACTCTTTGAAGTACCTTCTAATGTATTTTCCACACCCGTCCCGTAGAACACCCCCCTCCCCGTTCTGCGCTGGTGGGGAGCGCACTGTCTGCGTCAGCCTGGCATCTTTTCCTGTCTGATGTCCGACGTGGGAGAATTTATTGTCCTACTGATGTTCTTCCTTATCCACATCCCAGCGGGGTCATTGTTTATAAACTTCTTCCTTCAGTGGAAAAGGAAGTATTTGTGTGCAGAAAGCGAGTTGTTACGAATGCAGTAGGATAGTCCTGTGAAATGGGGGGGGAAGCAGTGGCTGAAAGCTGCTTTCCACCAAGCTGTCACTTTTCTGGAATGAATCTGGGGACGTGCTGAAGCCAGTAGCAAAGTTCCCCTGATATTTTGGAATGCGGAGTAATGGCAAATGAAAACTGTTTCATTTCGTTTGACAATTATCTCATTTCAAGTGACAAACGTGTGCATCATGACAGTAGGTATCTTCTCAGTATACAATAGTGAAAAAGTCCGAAATGGCAGCCTGTGCAGCGTAAAGCAAGGCGTCTTTGACTGCCAGTGTCTCCCCACGAACACCCCACATCTCCCAGCAGTGTCTGGGTATCAGCCATTCATTTGCTAGGAGTACAATAAAAGCTTGTTCTTTAAAGCTTTGTCCTGTGCTGTGTGAAGTCAATAGGAGTTTTGTCATTGGCTTTAAAGTGGGGTCAAAATCCCAATTAACAGTGTCAGCTCCAGCTATCAATCAAAGCTGGACTAGTCATAACGAAACATAATTACCAGAACAGGTTAAAATGCAAAGCGACTGTTAAAAGAGAGCATGTGCAGATGAAGTGTAAGACTGACGCCTGTCAGATGCCGAATACTTTCTGATACTGGATGCCTTTTGGTTATGCAGTTTATTATTTTCTATCCTGCCGAGGCTGCCTAGGCTTCTGTAGAGAAGGCGTTTGTAAGCTCCCACCGCTGGGCAGCCCTGCAATCAGCTCCCAGGCGCTGCACAGAGCTCCCGTGAGGCTCTGCTCTCTTCTGGCCCCGTGACGGTGCCGGTCAGGGGTCCTGCTGTGCGTTCGCCGTGTCGCTCTGGGCTGGAAGTTCTCAGCTAACAACTAACAGGGATTTCTCCCTCCCAGCTCCGTCAGACCTGCCTTCTCAGACTTGGGGAATCTTTAATAGACTTTTGTCTGTTAAAAAGAGTGAATAAAAAGTGAGTAAAAACAGTGGAAAGAATTTGCAGTAGTGTCGTGGTTTAATCCCAGCCAGTGGCTAAGCACCAGCCAGCCGCTCGCTCGCTCGCTCCCCNNTGGNTGGAGGNGAGAAGAGCAAGAGCGAGGAAGCTGGTGGGATGAGATGAAGACAATTTAACAGCTAAAGCAAAAGCCACACACACAAGCAAAGCAAGGAATTCCTTCCCCGCTTCCCAGGGTCGGGCCGGTGCTCAGCCATCCCAGGAAAGCAGGGCTCCATCCCGCGGAACGGGCACTCGGGAAGACAAGCGCCATCGCTCCGCACGTCCCCCCTTCCTCCTCCTTCCCCCAGCGTTACGTGCCCAGCGTGAGGCCATGTGGCATGGGATGTCCCTCGGCTCAGGAGGGGTCAGCTGTCCCCAGTGCGTCCCCCCCAGCTCTTTGTGCCCCCCCAGCCTCCTCGCTGGTGGGACGGGGCGAGGAGCAGGAAAGGCCTCGAGTCTGTGCAAGCGCTGCTCAGCGACAGCTGAAACATCCCCGTGTTATCAACTCTGTTTTCAGCAGAAACCCAAAACATAGCCCCGTAGTAGCTACTCTGAAGAAAATTAACTTTATCCCAGCCAAAAGCAGCACGAGAAGGGCAGTGCTTACTGCATGAGAAAGTGCGTAAACGTAAGCAGAAGTAGCTTAGAATAGAAATCTCCTCTTTTTGATTGCATTTTGGTTTTCTCTCTGGACTTCAAGTGCATGCACTGCAGTAACGTCCGTTCCCCTACCTCATACAGCCCAACTTTCTGTTGTTTTACATACGATCACTATTTAAATTGTTTTGATTTGTGTCTAATCCTCCAGACGTTTGATATCTCAAAAGGAGAAACAAAATGCACAGTATATAATGATTTCCCTGTAAAAATCTAAGCATAAGTCCTAAAAACTTTATGTGTGATAAAATAAGCAAAGGAATCCCAACACAGGTTTTGGGATTATTTAGGAAAAAGAAATTGGGAAAAGCATTAAAGAAAAGCCATAGGAGTTAATCTAGCAGCTCTGTGGAGAGGGACCTGGGTGTCCTGGTGGACGACAGGTTGGCCATGAGCCAGCAGTGTGCCCTGGCTGCCAAGAAGGCCAATGGGATCCTGGGGTGCATCACGAGGAGTGTGGCCAGCAGGGCGAGGGAGGTTCTCCTCCCCCTCTACTCTGCCCTGGTGAGGCCCCATCTGCAGTGCTGTGTCCAGTTCTGGGCTCCCCAGTTCAAGAAAG
>Ga0065711_1043157_pt1 | contig 14902 bp, 5 predicted proteins | sample Hoacrofraction12_FD_59098 | JGI IMG/M metagenome (GOLD analysis project Ga0065711, IMG submission 59098) | Hoatzin crop microbial communities from Cojedes, Venezuela - Epithelial fraction 12 v2 (version 2) | ecosystem: Host-associated > Birds > Digestive system > Esophagus > Crop | place... | reverse complement strand
TACAGTAGGCTGTAGAGGACCTTGTCCAGGCGGGTCTTGAATATCTCCAGAGAAGGAGACTCCACAACCTCCCTGGGCAGCCTGTTCCAGGGCTCCGTCACCCTCAGAGGGAAGAAGTTCTTCCTCATGTCCAGACAGAACTTCCTGTGCTTCAGTTTATGCCCGTTGCCCCTTGTCCTGTCACTGGGCACCACTGAAAAGAGCTTGGCCCCATCCTCATGACACCCACCCTTCAGATATCTGTAAGTATATATTAGGTCCCCTCTCAGCCCTCTCTTCTTCAGGCTGAACAAGCCCATCTCCCTCAGCCTTTCCTTGTAGGAGAGATGTTCCAGAAGACTTGCAGGCTACACATGGCAGATATTCAGTTCTGAATAATTCACAGCCAACAAAAGCAGATTTACTTGCATTAACATTTTACACACTGCATTTAAGTCTAACCTAAGAAAGTTGTTTTGAAAGGGATTAAATACTCCAAGTGGAATACCTTGTCTCGTTTTATGCTTTACAGAATTTACAGTGAAGTGATTTCTGGCTGTTTTAAAAGAGATGTGTTTGTTTATTTACCTTCTGTATTTGGTATTTAAGTATTTCTAGTAATTTACTGTAACATACATGTTTTTAAAAGTGTAGCTCGTCTCCTTTCAATGAAAGTAGGTAGCAGATGAAGTGCGGTAGGAAACTTGCAAATAGGATAGACTGAAAAGCACATATACTTGAAATCCACAGTAGTCTTATGGTGTTCAGGTGTTATTTTTAACTACAGCAGTATTGTCAAGTGGTGCCATATGGCTGTTGTATGTAATACGTCAACCCACTACGCTGTGACCTGCTGATAAGAGACAAAAAACCCTGCCAATTATGGCACTCCCTATAGAGATGGCCTGTCTTCTTCATCTGTGATCAGGATTGGGGCTGTCAAAGAGGCTGCACCAGGGTTCTTCACTCCCATTTCCCTTTAAGTAACTCTTCTTTTCCAGTGGGTAAGCAATAAAGCTAAAATCCCTCCTCTTCCTTATTATACCATTGACTTAGTTATTTGATTCCTGGCCAGAGCTTACTAAAAATCAATCCCAAGAGCAGGTGGGGTGGTTTGCTTTGGTGAAAGAAGCTGAAGCCTTCAGTCAAAGCTCTTGGTGAGACAAAAGGCTGATCTCTTCCTCACATTCTTCAGGTGCTATTACAGAGAGGGAAAAAGTCAGTTTCAGCCCATGATATTTTTGCTTTCTGTCCACCATGCTAAGCCACAAGCAAAACAGAAGGTTTTGCTCTGGCCTGGCCTTATGGCACTGGCCTCGGCATTCAGACTAGCAGTAAATCCTGTTTACAGAGAATGTATTATGCTCAGAATCCAGCCTAAGAAAGAGCAAGCCAGCCTGAAAAGGCTGGCTGGGCCTGGTACCAACTGTTGTGCAACTAATTACTAATTGTTACCAGTTACCTGTAGTTCACTTACAGGAGTCTCACTAAACTCACAGAAACAGAGTCAGGGTGAGAAACCAAGTGACATGAACAGCTTATTCAACTCTGAATACATTCACTTAAGAGGACAATACCCATAACAGAAAATTTTGTATTTTAGAATCTTTTTTAAAAGTTTATAAAAAATAGCTCTCAGTAGCCAAATATGTAGGGCTATTTCCCTACTACTTTCTCAAAAAATAACCCAAACAAAAAAAAAACAAACAAAAAACCCCACTCCACACATATTAGGGATATTTGAAAACCACATATGGAGGAGAACTGAAAATAATTTATTAGTTAATCAGAAGGCAAGCCAAAAAACCTGCACCATATCAATCTCATACAACTAGCTGTTGAATCAGTCTGCTACCAAAGACTTCACGTATCATTGTTCCAATATATGCATCATGATCCAAAACATTTAATTTGCAGACAGATCATTATACAAAGAATATAAATCATGCCTTTATTTTATTTGATTATATACTGTTAGAAATTATTTTATCCAAAATTGAATTTGATAAATTTTCAGTTACCTGTATTTTATCAGCATAAGCCATACTTCCCAACACCACTGTTGCCAAAGGTGTTTCATAACTGTAGACAGTATAAAAATACCATACTGAAAAAAAACAAAACACCACACTAAGAACAAATACTTTAAGAAATCTAAAAGGAAATACAGTATCTCGTTCAGATGGCTTGAGGCAAACCAGCTAAAAGGTATAAATCTAAATTACATGACTGTTCCTTCACTCACCCACAGAAAAACTTCAGATTGCAGGTTTAGATGTTTTAAAAATTGACAAAGACACGGTGTTATCAGAAAGGACATTCCATGAGCCTAAAGCAGTTCCACACAAACAGACAAAACCTCACTGAAATAACTAAGGAATCGAATATCACCTTGCCACTCAGTTCTACCATGCCAAGAAACAAGACGCACAAACCAGAAAATAGATAGCACCCTTCTTGCCTTATTTGTTATTATTGTTCTAAGATCTCTTAATACTCATTAATTAGGGAGATGTAGATCTTTGAAGTCTTGAGTGCTGCCTTTGTCAGCTTTGCATAGGTATTGAACTTCCATGCCCAGCCCCTCTTATTGCCTTCTTGACGCTTCTTTATACTGCTGACTTTAACATCAGCTTTCTCGTCTCTTCCTTCTTCCCTCCAGTCCTTGTGTCAGGCTGATCAGCAACAGCCTTTCATTGACATCCATAGCCTTCACTGTTAAGCAGAAGAGCCATTTGTTTTTTAAGAGTCACAAGCTTAGTTTCTTTCACATGAGCAATTTGCTTTCACATTTTAAATGCTTGAGCCAATTTAATAAGTGGGAGTGATAATCTCAAAAACTTTTTCCACTGCACAGAGCACACATGACACACTAAAGTAGAGCAAAGTTACTTCAGCTTCATACCAATGTACTTTTCAGATGATAAAAGCAGCTTCAACCACTAATTATTGAGCCTTGAAAAAACCCACGAGAATCTGAATGAGGTCCATTTATTATTCAAGGTGCTCTAAGTCACTTCTGGTGAAAAGACCTTGATCTCATTTAACACCAATCACAAGATACTGAACAGTTAATAATCATCCAGCAGGTAATCTATAAGTATAAAGCCCTTAAAGTGCTAAAAAATTTCTATAGAAAGTTCCTCTCCTATCAGCCATCCCTTTTCTTAGTATGTTTTTTAAGAGGTAGACAGTAAGTTCCTCACAAATACTACATTCCTTCTTAAAATCCCATCACAAGTATTTTCTACAGATTATATATTACATACATATCAGCAGTTTCCTTCTTGCACTCAGAAATGATGTATGACTGTGCAAGAGGAGCTGCAATAGCATGTGCTTGGCTCTACGGTTTTGATTTATTACATTAAGTTGAGAGAGAATAAAGGTTACCTCAAAGTGCTTCAGCACATATGTTCACAGAGTTATTTTTAGACTTGCATAGATTTCACCTAAGAAATAGGTTGGTGTATGCTGTGCTTTGTGTGCACCATAGTCTGTGGACCTGAACATACCTAAAGAGTCTATAAACTACGTGATTTCATTAAAAAAGTGAATTAAATATAAATGATACAACAGGGAAAGAGTTATAATTACTGCTGTATTGCCAGACATCTGCCAACAACTGTTCAATGTTCTGACAAGCACCAAGATGGCATTGACGGTACTGTTAATTAAAATTAAATTGATGTGTGCCACGTTTGCGAAATGAATTTTACTTTTAGCATCAACTGTTTGTGCTTTTGAAATCACAATATTCCAATTTAATTTTATTCTTACTTTCATTATAGACTAGCAATATCCAGTAAACATCCATTTTTGTTCTACTAAAGAATTTGGTTGTGGAAGGGAATGACATACTAATTAGCATTTCTACTAATAAACATACTCCAGGGTTGAAGAAGTGGGAATATCATTGCAAATAGGTTCGGTTCAATACATTTAGTAGAAGGCTCAAACACCTTCCTGTTTTCAGGCATTGAACTATTAAAAATTTTTGTCAGGGATACCAAAATTTTCAAACCCTATTTTTTGTTTTAAGTCAAAATTTATTTATTCACTTAGGATAAACTCATGAGAGAGGCTTTGTGGTTTTCCAGAATCAGGTTGGGAAGCCATATATCCATTGCTTTCTCAGATGGGAAGGCTTTGTATCATAATTCACTAAAACTTCTATTCTTTAAAACAGAGGCAATGCACATAACAGCAAAACAGATTCAAACAGGTACAACTAAGAGCATCGTGAAAAAGAAAAACCCACTATAATTCACACATGATCAATAGAAGCTTGCCTAGCACTTGTGTTCTCAATAATTTCCCTTTATACTGGATTTGTTCTAGTGCAGAATTTTACAGTACTTCCCTTGCAATTGTGTCAGCCAAATCCAGAAGGATTCTTTCTGCTGCTTGCTCAACAATTCAAGCCCAAAACCACAAAAGAACATACTGGGAGTAATACAGACTGAGAGGTCTTCTGAAGGACAAATACTGTGCCATGATGCACATTCATGAGAGCTTATAGACAACCTACATTATGGCTTTTTCCAATTTTGATTGCTCAATTTTGTAAAATGATATGATATCATTATAAATCAATATACTGAAGTGGAAATTTGTTCTAAAACCCCTTCATAGAAATGGCTTCTTTTTACCTATAACTGTACTTTTCAAGGGAGTTGCCAGCTATCCTGTTGTTATATCTGCATTTCTGCTTGGAAACATTGGCTGTTACACCTCTAGCTTAGGTAAAAGGAGAAACTAAGTTTAAAGCCCTAGTCTTGTAAATTCAGTTGCCTGAAAACACAGCTGTGTGGCTTGCCTTACCCCAACAATAGCAAAAACCCAGTGCCCCAGTGTTACCAAAGATATTAGCCTGGTGTTTAGTCAGTTAGCCTCAGAAAAGACAAAAAAACCTTGCTGTGGGCTCCACAGGGAAGTATACATGCTCTAGTCACTGTGCTTCTCACAAGGGATCTCAACCCAATTCCAGGCAACGTAGACAGTCATCCATGAAACAATGTCAAATGCTACTAATGATTCTAGCTCCTATCCTCAGCTCCACTACCAGCTTCCAGGCTAAGCAACAAATTCACTAGGGCAACTGGAGTGACTATACTGTTCTGTTTCTAGCTCTTTTAACATCAGCTTGGGGATATCTATTTAGTGATTTACAGAACAGCTCAGACATGCCCACAGAGACTTTGACATTGCAAAACTTATTGAGAATAACATCTAGTTAGATTAAAGTTTTATTGTCCGATTTAAAGACTGATGTATCTCAAATGTAAACAAATTAAGAATTTCTTGAATAAAACACTTCAGCACTTAAGATGACAACCGTCATCTTCCATCCCTTCAAAATTTGTTTTGTGCTGTTTAATGAACTATATTTTTCTGAATGTGCTTCTTGCTCACAGTACTTCTAATCAGTGTTTTCAGAAGCCTTACTCCATTCTATTTATGACTACACAATTACTAACATTTGTGAGAAGGAATATTTTAAAGTATCCTTTAATAATTATCAGAAGCATCATAGACATAGTGGTATTAATTTGCTAGGAAAACAGCCAGCTTCCCATTCTCTCTCCTTCGTATTTCCAAGGAAAACAGGTGAATAGTGAAATTGGTTAGAGACCCATCATGAAGGCTCCTCAGGGATAAGTTTTATTGCAATACACTGTGCTTCCTCTCAGCCCATTACTATCCTCTCCGGGTTTCAGGCCGAAAATAAACTTGAAAGGATTTCAATGACTGAATCTGATTTAGAAGTTTGTTGGATCTCCAAAAGACTAGCAGATGTGCCTGTCTCCAACTTCTCTCATCCTCCCACCACTGGTGAAGAATTTTAACAAGTTATTGCAATGAGGTATCAATTATCACATAAATATGAAAGCATTTTACAAGGCTTTAAAAATCTGTACATTCTGTGCCAAACAGTAACAGATGTTGAGCCAGCTTTCGAAAAGATCAGTGACACTGATATCAATGTTTATTTATATGTATCAGTTCTTGAACACGAATTATGTCAGACTGATCTGGTGACAATTTTTTTGACAAAATATATTGGGGCTCAGTTCTTTTTGTTTTGGGGGCAGATGGGGAAGAAATGTTAAAAAACATTAGTTCACCAAAACCTTTGCCAGAAAGTATTAACTTCAGTGAACTGGGAAATATGTTTGACAGTCAACACAAAAACTCCAGACAAAATGAGAAGTTTCTTAATTCTCAAAACAATTTCATACTCAGAAATGTCTTTTGTATGCGTTGGTGCACTATATTGACTCCACTAGCAATATGTTCTCCCTCAGTTCTGTCAAATTGCTTCATTTTTTTCTCACAATAAAATAGTATTGCAACAATATTAGAGTATTTGAATGGAAGTTCAGATCAACAAGGATAGTAAAAGGAACTTCAGAAACTCAAAGTTCAAACCAAGGCTTTCCCTATACTAAAAAACTAAGCACATTGATCATAAATGCATTCAAACCACAATGCGGCAAAAATCCTGACAATGATTTATTTTCCAGTTAAACTTAACACACTACAAGTTTTTTAAAAGCTGAAAGTTTTCAGCTACAATTTGACAACTTGTTTTTCCATATGTTCTCTTGGTTACCCAAAGACACAGTCAGCCTATTTGAGAGAGTAACACCTAGGACAATGTGCGAGTACTTCACAGCACAGCTAGCACATTTGATGGCAGTGCATGGAAGAATTTTCCATACCTTAGAGCCCCCCTCAGCACTTTCGCCTTTTTCCACTGAGCCAACCAAGCTGTATCTGCAGCTGGGCCAATGCTATTGCAGCAGTTTTGAGTGTAACTTCTGTCTGGGCCTAAACAGGGAGCTTGCTTGTTACAGCACAGGACAAAAATGATTCCCTCAAAACCAGGAGTTTGTTCAGGGTACCTATGACATTCAGTTGACTTCCTTCATCAGGTCTTCGTATCTTTATTGCTGCTTAGCACTCCAAAGCACTCTTCCATCTGTGATCCCCACACAAACCAGCTCATCCTTGTGGTACAGCTAGACAGGCATTCTTAGGTCTTAGTAGACCACATACTTGTGGTCAGCCACATGGAGGTGGCCTTCAAGTCTGCTGGCTTGGCCCAGAGTGATTTCCCTTCTCAGTTGTTCTGCCAGCAGAGCAACTTCGTTTCCAAATCAATTGCTGGGGGTGACAATGCATCAGTGCTGCAAGCTGCCTGCCATAACAGTGAGAACTTAGCTGCAACTAGCTGTTGACTGGGAAAAAAAGACATGCTTTGTGAGCGTGTGCATGATTTTGCACCCCTGTAGACTTATTTAGAGGCAATTTTCAGAAACTTAGTAGTCAACAATAATCAAAATTCATCTCATGTAATGAAGAGTCTTTGAACATCCCTTTTGGAGATTCTGAAGTCACACTATCAGGTACTGTCAACTTCCATTCTTCCATTCTTTTTTAATTCTTTTCCTAAAGAAAGACAGCCTAACTATAGGTCTTGTTCAGGTTTCAAGCCCACGGCAAGTAACTCCTTCATTTGCACTGACACATGATAGCAAAGCTGGGTAAGGCAAGTGTCACTCAGTGACATTTTTATCTTTCTATCCAGCACGATAATGCTGAAGAACATATTCAGTCAATTCTCTGGTTTCAGAAAGCATCCTAACATCAGATGGAAAGAATACTTACAATTTTGTTGGCAATTCAGAAATCAGGAAATACCCAATTGCTAGTGTCCACTATTTCACCTCACCTAAAATAGTCCCACATTCAGCAGTGAAGGTTTATCTTTCACCAAAGAGGCAATGCTAAGGAAAGCAACTATTAGAGCAAGCATGGTGGTTGTGCCATGGTTTCAGGTATGGAATTCTAGAGGCAAGGAGTGGCAATTAAATGCGCTACCACAGGTGCCATGTTGAACTGTTCACTCCTGCCTGAAAAGTGGGAAATCTTGTGAGAAAGATATTTTCATTTGACGTTAACACAGATAAGGAGAAGGAAGATGAACAAGACAGACCATTTAAAAATATCAAGATCTAGTAGTAGAGATAAGGTTTGCCCCTCATAAGAACTATACCCCCCACCAGCTATCATCTCCTCCATTTGCAGAACCCCTGAACTGTACAGCCCTTTTATTGCACAGCCTTGCACTGATGCTTCTTGTTTTACTTCAATCAACGGTACTCAATTAATGTGGCCCCACCTCAGATGTTAGAGTATCTGGGTAGAAAATCATTACTGAAAGTAATGGATGATAAAGGAAATTACATCTGGACAGGGCAAAGCAAAAATAAGAACTGCCATATCAGAAACTCTCAGACTAACAGAGCCGTTCTAAAGAGCTCTGGAAATCAGAAATACAGCCGTGCAAGCAGATGCTGTCACCCCTGCCAACACCTCTCCTCCACACCAGGAAATCTATATCTAAAGAGAAAGTGATGAGGATGAGACATGATACACCTACAGTCGGAGACTGAACCATGAAACTATTCTACCCCTGAAAGACCTCATTGCCTCTGGAATGACATGAAAAGATTACAGCAACCCTTGCTGCTGCAGAATTTTTGGTTTCATGCATTTCCATTGATAGTCTTAGTAGAATAATCTCTGGCAAGCAAGATTGAGTCAAAGAAGAGAGATTCTGTTCAACCAGCCTCTTTCGAAAGAATAGTGAAAATAAACTCATATGGGAAATGCAGACAAAAAAATAAGTCATACAGAATACTTCAGTATGGGCATGATTTCTTTATATGAAAACAGGAAATTGTCCAACAGTATCTTGTGAAGCCCAAAAGAGAGAAAACAAAAATGGTCTCAAAAGCAGCTCTCCAGTACATGCAGAAAAGACAGAAATACAAGTCTGTCAAGTAAACAAGTCTTCATGGAAAAAAGATCACATCCCACACTCTTTACCATAGGAAATAATTTTTTTTAAACAGGTATATATAATCGAACTTGATGAATCTTCCACTGCAATTGTACACAAGTTCCATATGTACTGGCAACTCAGAAAGACATACATTAGTGAAATTTCTTTAAAATGTGTCTTCTGTTAGAGTAATACAAAATGCAAATAAAACAAATGTGAAATAATATAGCTTTGTTTCACATGGACGTGTGTCACAAGTGCGAGCTCCAGTTGAAAGTGTCTCTCCTCAGAGCCCTTCTACAGCATTCTCTGCAGTGCAGTGTCTTTAGTGCCCAATAACACATACATGAAAACATCTACAATGGTGCTCTTTTTCAGTGCTGCTTGTTTTCACAGAAAATGTAGAACCTTAATTCTCCTGGATAATTTTACCTCTCTAAGGTATGGATGAAATTGACCACATTTGAAAAATCCATTAGGGAAAAGAGAAAAGCAGTCCACATAAAACAGGCGGATGTGTATATGTGAAGCCTGAGTCACACAAATGGCAGAGCAAATCAAACATGGCAGGTGCATGGGGAAGGAATGAGGTGAAGAAAATTACATGAATGACCATTAGCTGATTCCAAAAAAAAACCTAGTAATGATTAGAATGGCAAGAGACAAAAATAGCAATGCAGGAGGGAGAAAAAGAAACTGCTGCTACGTGCTAGGTCAGCACAGGCATCCCATCAGGCAGCAGCAACCACGTTGGGGTTTATTGATAAAATAATAAGCATAAAGCCCCTCACAAAAATTATTAATATCAGGAATTCCACCTACTTTGCTGCAGCAGGAGGATAGAAATCTGGGAATAATAGGAAAGAAACTCAAAGACTGGTGAGGCAGGAAAGCTAACCGTAGTTGGAGCCACTCACTCACAGGGACACTACAGCAAAGAAGGACTTAGGATAAACAGCAAGACTCACAAATTAAAAGTCTGGAGCAGACTGAGACAACAGCTTGTACCAGCAGGAGCAGGGATGCTGACTATAGTAAGTGGAATGAGACAGGTCAGAGAAAGCAAAGTTGGATGATATAACCACAGATAGAAGAATAATTTTCTCCCTAAAACTTTCCTCATCACCTCGTCACATGAGCCAAGGAAAAAATTAACAAGTATTGTTATAAATGCCAGATAAATCCTGAGAGGCAGATACCATTGTAAAAAATACAGACTGAGCATATATTCAGACCATATGACACTGTGACACCTTTAAAGGTAACACAGCATATAGTTTAACAAAAGGGACTCCCAAGTGCTGCAAGCTTGTTTACACATAGACACACTTCATCAAAGGCTGTAATTTGGGCGTGTGTGTTAATATTTCCTCACACCAGAAAAAAAAAAGCATATGCAGGTGTGCCCAAATCCCGTAACAACTCAGATTCATACCATAAAGTTTCTATGACCAAAATATTTTATCTATTACAGACCAAAGCATTTTACCTATTACCTACTTACTTTCAGAATTCCACTTACTTTGCTAAGGAACAGTAAGACACTGGGGCAAAGGACTGATTTGTGATGCAGACACATCTGACACCTTGAAAAATCCAGTTTCCAATTCGGAATTCAAGCCCTGACAGAATGTAAATGCAGTAATAGTACAGATTGCATTAACGTGAATGAGAGCTGGAAGATCTAGTAAAGTCATCCTCCTGATGTATTTTCAGAGAGTGTGAAAACATGAAGAGGTGTCTCTACATCTCCAGTGGTCAATGCTGGCTCAAAAAAAAGCGAGATTTTAATTTACGTGGCATTGCTATTGTAAGATTACCCATGTCTGGCACCTGGGCAGCTGGGTGCAGTTTATCAGACCTTTGTCAGGTGAGGAGACAGGTTATGCTCTTCTGTATGATGACAGCTCAGCACATCCTGATGGGCATTCGATTTGTTACACTATGTAAGATCAGCAAGGGTGCAGGTAGGAGTGCCCAAGCTCTCCTCTTCTGGAGGTGTAATGGCAACCCAAAGGCAGGCTGTCCCTGGCTTTCCATCATCTTAACTCTCAGAAGCATCAAAAGCTGCTGAGAGATCTCACACGACCCATACTGTCAAGCAGCTTTAGTCTATGTCAAGCACAGGAACTCATAAACCACTGCCTGAATTTAATGAGTAAGCCAAAGATCGGGTGTTGAATTTCAGGTGGAAAACACTGAGGAAGCTTTACTTATTCCTGTGTTTAATTTCTTCAGTCCCTTAATCGCTCTCATAGCTAGTCTTCTCTCTTTTCTTTATTCTGTTTTACCAGCATTTCTTTCTCTACCTCAGCTGATTCCAAGTCATGCACACAAACCGAAAGGAAGACTTGGTGTCTTGGTTGGACAGCCCTGAGAAATTCGAGGAGCAGAGATGTACAGCTGGAAGGAAAGACACTGCAGAGAGAAGGGCAACTGCTGGAGAAGGTGGATAAGGAGCTGGCTAGAGCAGTCGGGTCTGTACTTCAGAGTGCAGGCAGCCTCCCCTTGGCATATATGCACATACATACCTTCACAGAGTAAGAAGGAAAATAACGAAAATTTTAATTATGTTCTTTCCTTGAGAGGGGAAATTGTCACCTAAGACAGTTTTGCCCCCTTTGCCCTACTTATTCACAACCAAAAATGCCCAGAATCTATGGATCTAATCTTTATTTTCATTGCAATCTCTATGTTTAAAGTATGAAACTATCTTTATCATAAAAAACTCCTCTGAGGTTAAGACACCTTATTTTCCACCTAAAACTGAACATACCCTAAAGGGAAAATTCACTTCATTATTTTAAACAAATGTAAAAATACAAAATATCTTCCTAGCTGTGAAAAAAGGCTGAAATGCCTTTTTCTGCTTGTGAACTAGTATCCCCCAAAAAAAATTTCAGCTGAAGAAAACAAAAAAAAGGAACTTTTTTTTTTCCTATACCAGGAAACTGTCTTCCAGAGTGCAGTCCCTTCTTCTTTATAATGGATTTTATTACCTCTTTTTCCCAAATAGTTACATTGCACCATGTCACTACAGAGCTTGGCGGGATTTCTACCTTCCCTGTTATAGGGATCCAAGCATGAACAGAGGTGGGATTTTTTTTTTTTTTTTAAAGGATGGTGGGATGCACCTTATTCCAAAAGACCCTCTTGGTACTAGAAGTGATTCTTATTGGTATTGCCACAAATATATAAGAGTAAGCCTATAGCAAAACTAGTTTCCTCAGCTGCATTAATTTTGAAACCACCAACTTATTTCACAACAAAAAATATCTGTAGCATGCTCAATAGAAGTTTAGAAGGATGCTGTAAACCTGAACAACCTCCTGTTTCACAACATATTCTGTTCCCACCACCACTTTACCCTCTCCGGTAGCTTTTCTAGGAGGATTACTTGCACTGTCAACAACTCTGTTTACCTTGGGTGCAGAGGAAGCTTTCTAATTCAAACTTGAAACATTTCTAATTGAGTTACTCGAATTTGCCATATTACTGGGATTACATGCTACTAGAATATACCTGTTGTAGCGGATGGAATTGCGTTTTTGTGTGGTATTTTCTTCCCCTTCTGGAACTGACTGCTTAATGATTTTTTATGTTCTATTATTTAAAACATCTACAGCCTTTCTGCTGGTATTTTTGGGAGTTGCTTTATGTAGGAAAACTGATGCTGTTGAGAAGTAACAAACTGGTGCTGCTCTGCTAAATTTAATACCCATTTGCATGGTAGCTGTGGTATTCTTTTAAAACTTCTGTAATTACAGTAAGGAGAAGACACTAAGTGCATTTGTCCAGCTGGGTCAATAGCATACAGACATGTTGACTTCCCACAGCTGCACTTTTCCCCAATCAATATATTATGAACAAATGAAATTGAATGCTTATTGTCACTTGAAGCTGTTGTAAAATATATGGGTGGTGTGATGGCATATTTGAATGGAATGGAATATGGGTTTATATAAAGAAGGTCAACGTCCTCAGTGTGCTCAATGGATTGGTACATCATGCACTTCTGTTCGTTTGACATTGTCATGACAGTTGTATTTTTGAAGATCATCACATAACAATTAAAATGGAGCACACAGGATAAACTGATGAGGAACAGAGTACAGGTTTTCATCCCCAAATTCAATTTTAGATGACCACTTCATTCTAGAGCCTTCTCTACAATGCACCTTGCTAGCATCATATGGGAACAGCAACCTAATTTTCTGTTATTATTTGGAAACTTGTCCCATAATATAAACTAGTACACCACATTCACTATGCTTTAAATATGCCCTTGTAAGTGGAAAGACTGTAAAGTTACACTCATCTGTGACATTGAACTGTTTTCTGATGTCCAGGAGACTGCGGGCTTGCTCGGCGTTTTAATCTTATTTTTGTCTAATATGAATTCACAGACTCTATAACATTAAAAAAAGAATAAAAGCATCACAGGGAGAATTAGAAGATTATACTATGTAAAAGTCCATTTAGAAAAGTATTTCAGTTTTCATTATCAAAGACAACTAAAAATATCAAAAGTGTTTCTCCATAGTTCAATTCTTTCCTTCTGAGCAGTTATTTACACAAGCTGCCGGTTAAATAACCACACTTCTAAGCTCGCTTTCTAGGAGCTACAGAAGATGTGATGCATCCTTTGATTTGTTCTATAGAAGCTGATTTTCTGTCAGAGTGCCCAAGGCAGCAAATTGACAAACAGAATTCTTCAACCAACTGTATATGACCTGAGAAATACCATAAGTTGTTACAACACATTTACACACACAAATCGCAATACCAACCACCTTCTCCTCTGTGTTTTCACTACCCTTTTCCTAACAGACAACAGTAAAATAAAAAAAAAAAAGAAAAAAAAAAATCCACTCACTAATCCTTGATTAAAAAAGAAAGGCTGTGGAACATCTGTGAAAAGAGAATTACTTATTTCAGTACTTTTCTGTATAGGAGAGATTTTTTGTGAGACAGTGATTTTTGTTCTACCCCACAGCAGATACTCAACATTTTTGATGTGTGATAAATTCCCAAAGGAATAAAGTTGCAGGTTAGCCACACGGTTAAGTGAAAATTAAGTTGTTTTTCTTGATGTTGTTAAATGAGAGGAGATAAAGATATTCCAGATATCTCCAAGGAGACGTTTCCAATGCTTTTCCTTCATTAAAGACACTCCATAGTAGAGAATTCAGTTTTGATTCATATTCACTAAGTACATATCTATGACAGGCAGTAACTTTACTGGCCTTTAGCACTCTGCTACTGCTGTTTGCCATAGCGGGTAACATCTCCTCCACCTGCTGACAAGACACTACCACTAATACTGAAGTCAGCAAAGAACAACATACTCTGGTACCTCAGCTCTGCAAGGTGGGATAGAGGCTGCAGAATGGGACGGGCAGGGAGCAACAAAGTTGTTTCGAGTCCTACACGACAAGCTGCTGAAGGAGAAGGTGAATCGAGCCAGTTTGCAGAGGTGAAACACTAAACAATATTAATGGACATTTTAGAGGGATGGTCTGTAAACTAAGGAAATGGTAATTGTGTGTGTGTGTGTATATACATATAAAACTAGAAGAAGTGATATTGAGGTGTGGACTCTGGGCATGACATAGATGGTATAGAATAAGGGGTGGATAATGTCCTGGGTTCAGCTGGAATAATTTTCACAAGAAGCTGGCTGGGCTGACCCAAACAGCCAATCAAATGGGATATTCTATACCATGTGATGTCTTGCTCAGTATTTAAGTGGGGAGCTGGCTGAAGGAGAGGCTTTTGCTACTCAGGAGCAAGCTAAGGATTGGGTGGTGAGAACATTGCATGTTGTATATGCTTTTTATCAGTGTTACTGATTATTGTTTTCTTCTCCCTTTGCCATTCTGTTAAACTGTTCTCATCCCAACCCACAAGTTTTTGCCTCTTTCCTTCTGATTCTCCTCCCCGTCCCACCGGGGAGGCGGAAGGAGGGAGGAAGTAACTATGTGGTTCTTTGTTGCAAATTGAGGCAAAACCACAACAGACAGCAGACCATCTGCATCCAAAAAAAAAAGAAAAAAAAAAAAAAAAAAA
>Ga0065711_1043156_pt1 | contig 14902 bp, 14 predicted proteins | sample Hoacrofraction12_FD_59098 | JGI IMG/M metagenome (GOLD analysis project Ga0065711, IMG submission 59098) | Hoatzin crop microbial communities from Cojedes, Venezuela - Epithelial fraction 12 v2 (version 2) | ecosystem: Host-associated > Birds > Digestive system > Esophagus > Crop | place... | reverse complement strand
CTTGTCATAATAGATGAGGAACATGAGCCTGCATACAAATCAGAGACCATGCCAAAATATCATGCAAGAGAAACTGCTATCGAACTTGCAAGACTTACAAATGCAAGTGTTGTTCTTGGTAGTGCAACTCCGTCTCTGGATGCATATTATAAAGCACAAAACGGAGAAATAGAGCTTTTTAAACTTACAAAAAGACTAACCGGCGGATTTCTTCCGAAGGTGTCCGTTGTTGATTTAAGAAGTGAACTTAAAAGCGGCAACAGATCTATTTTTTCAAAACTTTTGCAGAAAAAAATAGAAGATAGATTAAATAAAAAGCAGCAAACAATGCTATTTATAAACAGAAGAGGCCTTGCAGGATTTGTATCATGCAGAAGCTGCGGATATGTATTCAAATGTCCTCATTGTGATGTATCACTTTCTGAACATAGAGGCGGCAAACTTGTATGCCACTACTGCGGATATACAGAGAATATTCGACGAATATGCCCAAAGTGCGGTTCAAAATATGTCTCTGCATTTAGAGCCGGAACACAGCAAATCGAAAATGAAGTACACAAGTTTTGGCCAAATGCGAGAGTCTTACGAATGGATGCAGATACGACCAAAAGCAAAGACAGCTACAAAAATATACTTAGCGCGTTTGCAAACGGTGAAGCCGATATCTTGGTCGGAACACAAATGATTGTAAAAGGACATGATTTTAAGAAAGTGTCACTTGTAGGCGTGCTTGCGGCAGATATGTCGCTTGCGGCAGGAGATTACAGAGCAAGCGAGAGAACATTTCAGCTTCTTACGCAGGCGGCAGGAAGAGCAGGAAGAGGAGATGTAGCAGGCGAAGTTGTTATTCAAAGCTACGATCCAGAACATTATGCTATTGAATGCGCCAAGAATCAGGATTATGAAGCTTTCTATGAAAAAGAAATCGAATATAGAAAACTTTTAAATTACCCGCCCGTATCGCATATGCTATCTATTCAGATAATGTCGCAAAACGAGGAAGAGGGCATAACATTTAGCAACAGACTAAGAGCTGTGATTGAGCAAAAAAACAATACGTTACCATCTGACATGAATGAAAGAGCTGTTATTATAGGTCCTGCGGCAGCCGGGATATCAAAAATTAATGATGTTTTTAGATTTGTTATATATGTTAAAACGTCTGATTATGGTATATTAACTTTGATAAAAGAAAAAATTGAAAATTATATAAGCTATCTCACCGATACTGGACAATATAAGGGATATTTTGTACAATTAGATTTTGATCCGATAAATGCTTTTTAAAATAAATATGTTATATGAAGGATAGGAAGGAAATTATGGCTATTAGAACAATCCGTGAATATGGTGATGAAGTACTCACAAAAAAATGCAAAGAAGTAAAGGAAATGACACCATCGCTTCAAACTTTGATTGATGATATGTTTGAAACAATGTATGAGGCAAACGGCGTAGGACTTGCTGCTCCTCAGGTAGGAATCCTTAGAAGAATAGTAGTTATAGATTGCACAGGTGAAGATCCATATACATTCATAAATCCTGTTATTTTGGAAACATCAGGCGAACAAAAAGGATATGAAGGATGTCTATCACTTCCCGGGAAAAGCGGCGTAGTAGTTAGACCCAATCACGTAAAAGTTAAAGCGCTTGATAGAGATATGAATGAATTTGTACTTGAAGCAGACGAACTACTTGCAAGAGCTATTTGTCATGAATGCGATCACCTTGACGGACATATGTACGTAGAAAAAGTCATTGGTGGTGAGAATGGCCTTGTAGATAATGAAGAGTTATATAGGGACGAAGAATAATATGAAAATAGTATATATGGGAACACCGGACTTTGCGGCATATGCCTTGCAAAAAATATATGAAGCAGGTCATGACATAGTATGTGTCGTTACACAACCGGATAAGCCAAAGGGCAGAAGCGACAAACTCATCGCATCTCCCGTAAAAGAATATGCGATTTCCAAAAACTTAACTGTTTTTCAGCCTGAAAAAATTAGGACCAAAGATAGCGTAGAATACTTAAAGTCTCTAAATGCTGATTTATATGTTGTTGCGGCATTTGGGCAGATTCTAAGTAAAGAAGTATTGGATATTCCAAAGTTTGGATGTGTTAATATCCATGCATCACTTCTGCCAAAGTATAGAGGTGCATCGCCTATTCAGCAATCGCTTCTTGACGGAAATAAAAAAACAGGCGTAACAATCATGCAGATGGATGTCGGAATGGACACAGGTGACATCCTTATGCAAGAAGAAATAGATATCACGGATGAGGATACTGCAGGAAGCCTTTTTGACAAACTGATGATACTTGGTGGCGATATGATAGTTAGGGCTATCCCTCTTATTGAAAGCGGAAGTCTTAAGAGCATAAAGCAAGATGAATCCAAGGCAACAAAGGTTGGCAAAATAAAAAAAGAAGACGGAAAAATTGATTTTTCAAACGACGCAGACTATTTGGACAGACTCATCAGAACAATGAATCCATGGCCAAGCGCATTTACAACATATAATGACAAAACATTAAAAATATGGAAAGCGCATCCTATGAATTTTGATGAAGAACATAGCGAGTATGGCGTGGTATCGGAAGTAAACAAAAATTCTTTTACAATAAATTGTAAAAAGGGCAAACTTGAAATATTGGAAGTTCAGCTTGAAGGAAAAAAGAGAATGACATCTGCAGACTTCATGAGAGGTAACAAAATTGAAGTCGGAATGAAGATAGGAGGCTGATATGTACGGATATGGATATGGATACGGATTCGACTGGACATATATACTTGTTATAATTGCGGCACTTCTAAGTATTGTGGCAAGTATAAATGTTCAAAGTACATTTAACAGATATAGCAGAATACGTAGTATGCGTGGCATGACAGGTGCAGAAGTTGCCCAGAGAATTTTGCAGGAAAATGGAATATATGATGTTAGAGTTCAGCACGTAAGCGGAAGCCTTACAGATCATTATGATCCAAGAACTCAAACGGTGAATTTGTCTGATTCTGTTTATTCATCATCATCTGTTGCTGCACTTGGCGTTGCTGCTCATGAATGCGGACACGTAGTTCAGCACGAAACAGGCTACACACCTTTGAAAATCAGAACAGCACTTGTACCGGCTGCAAATATAGGTTCAAAAATCGGAATATGGGTCGTTATACTTGGACTTATCATGGCATTTGATCCTCTTACAACTATAGGAATATGGCTTTTTTCACTTGCTGTACTCTTTCAGCTTGTGACACTTCCGGTAGAGTTTGATGCATCAAGAAGAGCACTTGTGATGCTTGGAAACTATGGAATTATGGGTGATGATGAAGTATCATCTGCAAGAAAAGTATTGTTTGCAGCCGCTCTTACATATGTTGCGGCAGCGGCCGGCTCTGTATTGCAACTCCTAAGACTTGTAATTCTTAGAAACAACAGAAGAGATTAAGCAAAAAGGTTATGTCATTATTGCAAAAGCCTTTGAGGGGTTACTAAAAATAGTAAAAGCTTGCTAAAACTTACATAATAAATTAAAATATAAACAGTTCTAATCAGTCATCAGATATGATTTATCCGATGGCTGATTTTATGTGCTGATTAATAGTTTTAGGTGAAAAGATGGTAAACGAAAGAGAAATAGCGTTAAGCATCCTCGTAGATGCTGATAAAAGCCAAAAATACATGAATTTAACAAAGGATGTACTTGATAGATATGATTATCTTTTACCAAGGCAAAAATCATTTATAAAGAGAATTGTTGACGGAACAATCGAACGCAGGATAACACTTGATTACATAATAGATAGTTATGCAAGCGTAAAAGTAAAAAAGCAAAAACCGCTTATAAGAAATATTTTGAGAATGACGGTCTATCAAATATATTACATGAATAGTGTACCTGATTCGGCGGCTATAAATGAGGCGGTGAAACTTACAGCCAAAAAGAAATTCACAAATCTTAAGGGTTTTGTAAACGGAACACTCAGAAATATATCAAGAAATAAGGAAGAATTTGATTTTCCTAAAATTGATGAAAAAGATAAAAATGTCACAGAAAATATGTCTGTTGTTTATTCGATGCCAAAAGATTTGTGTGATGAGTTTGTAAAAAATTTCGGAGTAAAGAAAAGCTGCGAAATATTTGAATTCTTTTTACAGGCAAGACCCGTAACAATAAGGTTTGATGAGAAAATGACGCAGAGCGAAACAGAAAATCTTATAGATGAAATGAAGGCATACTGCGGCGAAGATTTTGAAATAAAGAAACATGATTTTTTTGACAAAGCATATGAACTCTTTCATACAGACAATATCAGATATATTCCGGGGTTTGATGAAGGAAAATGGACAGTACAAGATGTATCTTCTATGCTTGTAACTTATTTATCCGGAATAAAGAAGGGCGACATAGTACTTGATGTGTGCAGTGCACCGGGCGGAAAGGCTTTGCATGCTGCATCTGTTCTTTCAAAATATGACGAAAAAGGATTAGTATATTCAAGAGATGTGTCCGACAAAAAAGTCATGCTCATAGAAGAAAATGCGGATAGACTTGGACTAAGTGACAGGATTATTGTATCAAAAATGGATGCGACAGTTCATGATGCAAAAAGCGAAGATATGTGCGATATACTTTTTTGCGATCTTCCATGTTCGGGGCTTGGCATAATAGGCAGAAAAGTAGACATAAAGTACACGCATGATTTAGAGAGCCTTGATGAAATAAATAAATTGCAGAAAAAGATAATAGACAGCGTTTGGAATTATGTAAAAATTGGCGGAACGCTTATGTATTCAACATGTACTTTGAATAAAAAAGAAAACGAGGACATGCTTACATATATTTGTGAAAATTATCCATTTGAAAGAGTGTCTATTGAAAAAGATATGCCGGATAAAATAAAAGAAGAAAGCGCTAAAGATGGATATATAACGCTAATCCCCGGGAAATATGATACGGATGGTTTTTTCATAGGAAAGCTCAAAAGAATAGGTTAATAGGTAAAATTAGGATACAGATATGATAAATGAAGATACAAATACATTAAAAAAAGATATAAAATCTTTCGATTTGGACGAGCTGACAGATGAGATAATAAGTCTTTCATTTCCGAAATTCCGTGCAAAGCAGTTGTACGAGTGGATGCATAAAAAGATGGTAAGAAGTTATGATGATATGACCAACATTCCAAAAAATATGAAGGAAGTTTTGGAAGAAAAATATTCATTTACATCTTTAAAACAGGTGGCCGTTCAAAAATCAAAGTTTGACGGTACTCAGAAATTTTTGTTTGGTTTATCTGACGGCAATGTGATAGAGAGTGTTTTCATGAAATATAAATTCGGAAACAGTGTATGCGTCTCATCGCAGGTCGGATGCAGAATGGGATGCAAATTCTGCGCATCTACGATTGACGGTGTAGAAAGATCACTTTTACCCGGAGAGATACTTGATCAAATATATGCGATATCAAGTATTACGGGTGAAAAAATATCTCATGTTGTAGTTATGGGATCCGGCGAGCCGCTTGATAATTTTGACAACATAGTTAAATTTATAAGATTGCTTACGGATGAAAACGGAATGAACCTTGGACAAAGGAATTTGACGATTTCAACATGCGGCATTGTTCCAAAGATGAAGGAACTTGCAGATATGCATCTTCAGATAAATCTTGCTATATCTTTGCACGGTTCGACACAGGAAAAGAGATTATCACTTATGCCTATTGCGGCAAAATATGATATTGATGAGCTTATCTCGGCATGTAAATATTATTTTGATACTACCAAAAGACAACTCACATTCGAGTATTCTCTTGTGAGCGGAGTCAATGATACGGATGAAGATGCGGCAGAGCTTGCAAAACTTTTGAAAGGGCTCAACTGCATTGTAAATCTTATTCCGGTAAACCCTATAAAAGAGCGAAATTTCAAGTCTCCAAGCAGGCAAAGCGCTATTGCTTTCAAAAATAAGCTTGAAAAAAGCCAAATAAATGTTACTATTAGAAGGGAAATGGGAAGAGATATAGATGGCGCATGCGGACAGCTTCGCAGACGTCATATTGAAGAAAAATAATAAAACCATTTTAAGCGGAGGAGAGTTTTGGTCAAAGCATTTTCCATCACCGATATAGGAAAAGAACGTGAACTTAATCAAGATTTTGCCTATGTATCCGAAGATAGAATCGGAAATCTTCCGAATGTATTCATCGTTGCGGATGGCATGGGAGGGCATAATGCGGGCGATTATGCTTCACACCTTGCGGTTGATACAATAATCAAAGAAATTAAAAATTCATTTGAACAAAGTCCCGTCAAAATTTTGCAAAATGCCATAAGCACTGCAAATGACGAGCTTATCAAAATGGCGTCGGATAATATCAAACTAAACGGCATGGGAACTACACTTGTTGCTTGTTGCGTTATTGGACGTTTTCTTCAAGTCGCTAATGTTGGGGATAGCAGGCTATATTTGATTAACCAAAATGAAATAAAACAGATAACAAGAGATCATTCACTTGTTGAAGAGATGGTTCGAATGGGCGGTATAGACAGAGAAACCGCCAAAAATCACCTTGATAAAAATGTAATAACAAGAGCTGTAGGAGCTGAAGATAAAGTTGATATAGATTTCTTTCAGGTGGAGTTACAAAATGGAGACACAATACTCATGTGTTCAGATGGTCTAACCAATATGGTTGAGGACCGGGAGATTCAAAATATCGTTACAAAGGACGGCGATATTGAAGAAAAGGCCAAAAATTTAATTGACGCAGCAAATGCTCACGGAGGAAAAGACAACATTGCTGTAATAATCATTGAACCCCTGGGAGGAAATTAAATGATAAAGATTGGTATGATCATCGGTGACAGATATGAAATCCAAGAAAAAATCGGTACCGGTGGAATGTCAGATGTATATAGATCTCTTGATCATAAATTAAACAGACCGGTTGCTGTGAAGGTCTTGAAGGCTGAGTTTTCCGAAAATCAGAATTTTGTTGCAAAATTCAGAACAGAAGCGCAAGCGGCAGCAGGACTTATGCACCCGAATATAGTAAATGTATATGATGTAGGCAATGATAAAGGCATCTACTATATAGTAATGGAACTCGTAGACGGTATAACATTAAAAAAATACATTGAAAAGAAATCAAGACTTACGGTCAGAGAAGCTGTAAGTATAGGAATACAAGTTGCGATGGGGCTTGATGCAGCTCATAAAAACGGCATCGTTCACAGAGACATCAAACCTCAGAATATAATAATAAGTAAAGACGGCAAGGTAAAGGTGACTGATTTTGGAATCGCCAAGGCGGCATCCAGCAATACTATAACAACCAATGTTATGGGATCTGTGCATTATACATCACCTGAGCAGGCGAGAGGCGGATTTTCCGATGCAAAAAGTGATATATATTCACTTGGCATAACTCTTTTTGAAATGGTAACAGGAAGAGTCCCTTATAACGGTGATACGACTGTAGCCATAGCCATAAAGCATATCCAGGAACCATTCCCGTCACCAAAGGAATATGCGCCCGATTTACCTATAAGCGTTGAAAAAATAATACTTAAATGTTGTCAAAAATCGCCGGACAGAAGATATCAAAGTGCTACGGAACTTATCAAAGATTTGAAAAAGTCTTTGATTACGCCTGATGAAGACTTCGTGGTTTTGGTAGATCCTGACGAGGAGGGGGCTACAAGAATAGCCACAGACGGAGAGCATGAACTTATAAGACATAGCTCAACGGGAAGCATAAGCCATACCGAGCAGATGAGACTTAGAGATGCTGTAGAGAAAAATTATCAAAGCAGCGACAAGGCTGATGAATGCACAAATGCCAAAACTTCAAATAACAGATATAATGAAGGCTCATCTCAAAAAAATAATAAATCTTCGGAAACAAATTATGATAACGACAAATCTCTTTACAAGAAAAATTCCAAAGAGAGTGATTTGGACAAACTGATGATAATCATGGCCGTAATTGCTGTAATTATGATATCGGTAATTATAATTTTTGCTATTAGCAGAAGCTTTTTGTCGTCATCAAGCGAAGAAGCATCATCAGTTTCAAGCGCCAGTACCTCCGAATCCGGAATCATAGTGCCAAATGTTATAGGAATGTCATACATTGAAGCTAAAACAACGCTTCAAGACAAAGGATTTGTCGTAGAAAAAATAGATGACAATGCAAGTACAGAGCCGAAAAATGTTGTAACAGGACAATCGACAGATGCAGGTGACAGACTTGAAAGCGGAAGTACCATATCTATAAATGTCAGCACGGGAAAAGCAGATGCATCACTTGATGCATCTGAGGATTCTTCATCAAGTGCGAGTGCGAGCACAAGCGAAGAGGAAGAAAAAGTTACAATGCCAAGCGTTGTCGGAATGGACGAAGCTGAGGCAAGGCTTACGCTTGTAAATATGGGATTTAGTAATGCCAATATAAATGTTATAGAAGTAAATAATGATGATACGTCTCTGGTGGACACCATAATAAAGCAAACGCCTACAGCAGGAACGAGCGTATCAGTATCATCGACTATAAGCCTTGAACTATCTATTGGACCTGAAACTTCAAGCACGCTTTATTATTACAGCGGAACAATAGAAGCACCAACAGAAGATCCGTACTATACAAGCGGCACAACTGTTAGTATCACACTTACGGCATCTGACGGAACAGCTCTTTTGTCTACTGCTACGTCAAGTTTTCCATATACAGTTCAGACTATCAGCAATATTGCTGCAAGCACGGGTACACTTGAGATGAACTTTGTAGTTACTATTCCAATCACAACGGACGAAACTACAGGTACGCAGACAGGTGGAACGACACAGACCAGAACCGTTACACGAACAATAACATTTACACCACAGTCATAAAGAAAACAGGGAGAATATGCAAGGAAGAATAATAAAAGGAATTGCAGGTTTCTACTATGTAGAAACTGCCGATGGCAAACTATATGAATGCAGAGCAAAGGGAATCTTCAGAAATCAAGGAGTAAAACCCCTTGTAGGAGACTACGTTGATATAGATATAGTATCAAGCGAAAAGCTAACAGGAAATGTCATAAACATTTATGACAGAAAAAATGAGCTACTTCGGCCACCTGTTGCAAATGTGGATCAGGCGCTTATATTGTTTGCAATCGTACATCCCAATCCTTCTTACAATCTGCTTGATAGATTTCTCATTATGATGAAGCAGCAAAATCTACCTGTTATCATATGTTTCAACAAGCAGGATATCGCAGATTCCGGCGAAATACAAGAGCTTCAAAATACCTACAGCGGATGCGGATATGATGTACATTTCATAAGCGTCAGAGAAGAAAAAGGCATTGATGAAGTAAAAGATATTCTAAGAGGGAAAACAACAGTTCTTGCAGGGCCAAGCGGAGTAGGCAAATCATCACTTATAAATTTGCTTCACCCAAAGGCAAATATGGAGACGGGGGAGCTATCCAAAAAGATTGAAAGAGGCAAGAATACAACAAGACATTCGGAGCTTTTCAGAGTTGAAAATTTAAGCAGCGACACATATCTTATGGATACACCGGGCTTTACCTCGCTTTATATGAAGAATGTTGATAAAACAACTCTTTCGCTCTATTATTCAGAGTTTGAGGACTTCGCAAATGAATGCAGATTCTCAGGATGCGCTCATATATCAGAACCTAATTGCATGGTAAAAGAAGCTGTAAAAAACGGAGAGATACCAAAAATAAGATATGAAAATTATAAGGTGTTATATGAAGAGTTAAAAGATGCCGCACCTATTTATAAGAAAAAAAGAAGATAAAATAAAGATGTATCACAAGTTTTAAACAGTTAAAAATGTGATACATCTTATTTTTTATTTTATTTTTTTGAATCTTACTTTGAAACTAACCTTGTGGTTTTTAGATTCAACCCAAATTTTTGCCTTATGAGCATTTGCTATTTCATAAGCAATTGATAGACCAAGCCCATAACTTCCGTTTAGCGAGCGTGCCTTATCCGTTCTGTAAAATCTATTGAAAATCTTTTTTTGCTCATCTTTTGAAATTTCATTCCCTGAGTTTGTGATGTCAAGTATCGCGTGATTTCGGCCATCCTTTGTAAGCGACATATGAATTGGAGTTTTTTCATCTGAATATTTTCCGGCATTATCCAAGATTATGTAGATAAGCTGGGAAATTTTCACATAATCACCTTTTATATTTATATTGTCATCTACAGTTGTAATAAGCTCATGACCTCTTTCAAAAAGTTCAACTTCCATGACGAGTGATGTTTCATTTATAAGCTTTGTAAAATCGAATTTTGCAAAATCTTTTTTGATGAAGCCCCTATCAGTTCTTGCCAAATCCAAAAGATTTTGGACAAGCGTTTTCATTTGAATTGACTCCGCGAAAATATTTTGAATATATCTGTCCTGTTGATTTTTTGATGCATCTTTTTTTAAAAGCTCAGCGTTTGTAATTATGACAGTAAGAGGGGTTTTCAGCTCATGAGATGCATCTGCCACAAACCTCTTTTGTTCTTGCCATGCTTTTTCAATAGGACGAGTTCCGAAAAGAGCCAAAATATAAGAAATCGGTATCGTGAAAATAATACTTATAACATACAAAAATCTGCACATGGATACAAGATTTTGGTATTGCATATTTTCGGAATGCGCATCCATGAGAACATACCAAGTTCCGTTTGTTGATATATCTTTTCTGAACGAATAGTAAAGCTCATACATTGGCAAATAAAATTTGGCATCGTTATTTTGGTCTTTATATATGGCTTTCAAAATTATGCTAAGTTCCGAAATGTTATAAACTGTTCCATATTTTTTGCTTATATTTCCAAGTCTATCTACATAAAAAGAACCGTAAATATCCGAAGTATTTTTGGAATCTTCCGCAAAGGCATCAGGGCGATTTAATATAACAGACAGCGTGTTTTCGACACGGCTCGACGTGTTCGATTTGTGAACATAAGGAACGCATATAAAAGGAATAGCCAAAAGAAAAGCCATCAGTATCATAAAAATAAGCATAAAACGAATTCTTAGTTTCTTAATCATTTTCTGTAGCCTCTAAATGATATCCTATATTTCTTTGCGCAACTATTTTCACAGAGCTGTTCATATTTTTTATTTTTTTTCGTAAAAAAGCTATATATACCTCTACATTATTTTCTATAGCTTCGGAATCATAACCCCAAACCTTATCAAGAATTCGCTGCTTTGGGATATTTGATTTTCCTGATTGCATCAGCATTTTCATAACTTCGAATTCTTTGGAAGATAGTCTTATGCTATTTTCTTTGCAGGAAAGAATAATTTCGGATAGATTGAGTGATAAATCACCAAATGTTATTTCGTTTACCTGATTTTTCTGACGCCTTAAAAGAGCATGTATGCAGGCAATAAGTTCTCTTGATTCAAAGGGCTTTGTCAGATAATAATCGCATCCGCTCTCAAGTCCCATAACTCTGTCATTCAAATCAGACTTTGCGGTCAGCATCAAAATAGGTATTCCTATATTTTCTGTGCGTAGCGTTTTGGCAACTTCAAATCCGTTCAGCTTTGGAAGCATTACATCAAGAATTATAAGGTCGTAAATCTGAAGTCTTGCCATATCAAGTGCCTCAACGCCGTCATATGCAGCTTCCGCATCATAATTATTTACAGCAAGCAAGTCAACAATAGAACTTGCAAGCCTCTTTTCATCTTCAACAACAAGTATTCTCATCGTATATCCTCTATTTTTATTAAATATGACGTTCTTAATATCATACATTAACGTATGTATGTACAAAAATGAACTTAATTTTGCCTTATATATTGTATCATATGAGGGAGTTTGTAGCTTAAATCAAACTTTAATGAAGCTAAAAAATTGTTAAGCAAAAAAGATTTCCGCAATGTGCAGAAATCCTTTTTGCTTTACAGATTTATAATCCTACCAAATGTGAATTCATCTTTGCTTTTACCGGTTATGACAACAGGGTTACTACCTTTTTCGCTCATAATAAATTTTATTGCAGCATCTTTTTCTTCTTGGTTAAAGTTCTTGAATGGTTCGTCCAAGATGAAAATATCGGATGTATGAAGCATTGCTCTGACAATTGCTACTTTCATTTGGTCATTGTATGAAAGATTCGATACTTTTGTTTCAAGTTTGTCTTCCGATAAAAGAAGCAAAAGCTTTTCTCTTGCATGAATTTTACTTGTTTTGTCATCAACTATGCATACATTTGTTATAGCGTCGAAATCTTCGCACAGCCTCGGCGTATCAAATACGGCAGATGCATTTAGATATGGATATTTATAGTCACCAAGAAGCGTTATCTTTCCGCTGTCATATTTTTCAAGCCCCAGAAGGATACGCACAAGAGTTGTTTTGCCGCATCCATCCTCGCCGCATATAACAATAAACTGCTCGTTCTCGATATTCAAACTAAAGTTATTCAAAACATTTTTTCCATCATATGATTTGCAGATATTCTCAAGTTCTATTGTCATTTTCTTATCCTTACTTTCGTTTATGTAGATTTAAATATATTGGCAGACGTTTTTATTTTTTGAATATGCTTCTAATATTATTCATTATCATTGGAAAAAGAATATATTTAAATTTATTCTTTTTCGGCATTTTAAAAACATCAGCCATCTGCATAAGTTCTTTTGTTTTCTTGTCCATAATCTATTCCTCGCAAGATAGGTGCAAATCAGCCAAAACTTAGCCGGCACTATATTTTTCTCTATTTATCTGACTTAAAACCTAGGTTTTATTATACCTTGTCATTGTCGTATTATCAAAATGTATGTATAAAAAAACACCGGCAAATATCCGATAAATATATGAGATTAAAATATTTATCAAAAGAAACGGAGCGTGATTATGAAAAGAGGAAGCAAAATTTTAAGCGTAGTAATGAGTGCATTTCTTATGGCAGGATCATTTTCTTTTGTGCCGCTTAAAACATATGCTGCAGATCCCTACCAAATACTTAGTAACGGCACTACAGTATATCTTGGGACAGATTACAGCTCAGAGTACAATGCACTTAGTTATTATTTGAATTATCCGGATCTTCAAGCGGCATTCGGAACAGATACGGATGCCCTTTTGGAGCACTATGTAATACATGGAAAGGCAGAGGGTCGCGTTGCCAATAGACTTAAATATTCTGCAACGGTTCTTGTTCCGTCAGGAGATGATACAATTGCGAGCATAACGGTTACAAAGCATGATAATGGCGGCATGACATCATCTCAAGAAGCTGTGGCCAGAAATATAGCAGCTCAGATTGCAAACAATATAACGCAGGCAGTTGCAACATATGAGTCCGGCTCAAGCTCTAGCTCGAGTTCTAAAAAGAAAAGTTCAAAAACAACTACGGTTACGGAAGTGGAAAAAGCAGCCTACGCGGCAGCAGTTGTCAAAACTTATCTTGATAAAGGGACACTCACAACGAGCGGCGCCAATGCCTATAATGCATATGGCGTATTTGTAAGCGGCAACTACAATTCTGCAGGAGCTACAAGAGCGCTTGGACTTGTTCTCGATTACTTGGGTATCACATGGGAACATGCAAATCTTGGAACAAGCAAAGACCAGTGGTGCAGACTTATTGTTGACGGCGTTGAAGGCTATGCTGATGCAACTGATGGCGTAGCAGGCACAGGCAAGAGTCCGAATGAGGGCGGAGATGGTGATGAGGTATCATATGCAGATCTTAGAACCAAATTTAGTATTTATTGAGCAAAAAAAAATAATAAAAAAATTCACTTCGCTATTACTTATATTTTTTATCCTGATAAGCAGTATATGTGCAAAAGTAAGCGCAGAAGAACTGACAAAAATAACTGTAGCGACATTCGACAATCCTGAAGATATCACGAGTATCTCGATTGGAAGCAGCGTCACATCAATTAGCAGTAATGCTTTTGTGTGCATGGTAAATCTGCGCTCTATAGAAGTAAGCGAAAACAATTCAAACTACGCATCGTATTCGGGATGCTTATATGACAAGGATTTGACGACTCTTTTATGTGTTCCGTCAGCTCTAAAATCTACATATATTCCGGAAAGCGTAGTTTCCATAGGCCCATATGCGCTAAAGGGCGTAAGCACGAATATGAAAAAAACTATAAAATCTATAGTTGAGGCTCAAGCTGATAGCACTTCTTCAAATGAAAATGTAAAAGGGGCAACGAGGCTTCTTGGAGACGGAGAAACAGTCGAAAGTCTTGTGAAAAGCCCGCATTTTGAACATACGCAGGATGGCATAAAATGGGAAAATAGTGACGGAGAATTAGTGACAGCCGATAATGCGCTTATGAAAAGTCTTGCTATAGTTTTGGATGAGAACACGGATTCATCAATGCTGGTTTCTGATGAGCTTGAAGCTATGTATGATGCTCTTGTTGAAAATTATGAACTTTTGGATAGCTCAACTTCCAAAAACGGCGATTTTGCCTATGCATCTGCACTTAGCCTTTTGAGCAGAAAAATGGGTGATTCATATGATTTCGCATCAGCTTTTGCTTACATGGGAGCTTGTCTTGGATATAAGTCAAAAGTCGTAACAGGATTTATAGAAGATGATGATGGCATTGTCAAAAATCATGCATATGCAGAAATTTATATATCAGACACAGCTTACATATTCGACCCTGCATATGAAATTGAAAGCGGTGAAAACTGCTACAAACTATCAAGCGACGGCAATAGAAGCCGCACAGCCACCTACACAATAATCCTTGAATAAAATAAACTTTTTGATAACATAACGGTGGTAGAGAGCATCTATATATGTCTTAAAGCGACGCTTTCGCTTCGTCTCGGACGTAATGGTACTAAAAATCCAAAATACGGATTTTAAGTACCA
>Ga0065711_1043155_pt1 | contig 14902 bp, 4 predicted proteins | sample Hoacrofraction12_FD_59098 | JGI IMG/M metagenome (GOLD analysis project Ga0065711, IMG submission 59098) | Hoatzin crop microbial communities from Cojedes, Venezuela - Epithelial fraction 12 v2 (version 2) | ecosystem: Host-associated > Birds > Digestive system > Esophagus > Crop | place... | reverse complement strand
GTGTCACCACTTTCTTCAGCTTCTGGAATTGCAACCAGAAGTAGAAGCACTGGTTCTCTGGCTGTGAAATCCAAAGTATGCGTAGCCATCCCCCTCTAGTGCCCAAGGAGATGACAGTATCGCCACCACCTAGAAGGTGAGTGTAGCTGATGGAGACCTGCCAAATAAAGCACCTAGGGCTGTTGATGACCCAGGAAGAGCTTTCACTCAGAGACACCTCTCCTTGCCCACTTGCTGACTTTTTCAAAATACTGTATGACAATGTTTTTAAATCGTTAGAAGAAATCTACATTTGCAAAATCAAGAATGAAAACATAAATGAAAACTGCCTGTGAAACCTCACTCCAGCCTCCTTCTGAATATTATCACAAGCTTTTTTAATGGGCTGATTACAGACTCCTGCGGTTCCCCCTCAGGACTCCTTGCCTGACATGGGGCAAAGAATGGCCTGTGCCGTGCGAATTTGTTACGACCGCACAATGCGGGAGCCTGCTGTCTGCTATGGCTCAGCTGCTGGCGTTGCAGCACCAACATTGCAGAACCTGGATTCCAATGGGCCGGCAGTGACAGAAACAATGCTCTTAGAATTAAATCAGATGAATGACCCCTTAAAGACTGCGGGGCAACCACGCAAACCAAAGCAGCATTATTGCAGGTACTTCAGAGTGGTATGTGTCCCAGCATTAAGCTGCTACCGACAGTATTCACTGGAATAAAAGTTTTTTTGTTCTTCACAGTTGCAAACAATGCCTGGGAAAGTGTGGTTTGCAGAAGTCAGTATGGTCTCACAGCTGCAACCCAGGTCACAACAAACCACGTCCATCTCACGCTTCCAAAATGCTGTATAGTACTGCAAGCACTGAAAAATCAGTCCACACACCCCTAAAGTGCAGGGAAGTTTCCAGCGGCTCTAATCTTGCTGCTTTCATTTCTCCTTTGTAAAAAGAAGTCATAATGATATTGCCTCCCTTCACGACAGACGTTTGAAGATACTCATCAGTGTTTGCAAAGAGCTGTGTGCTATACCTGAGCACCTTGGGAAGTCTCACTGAAAATGAGTAGTTCTATGCTATGTTCAGTAGCACACAGTAAAGCAACACAGAGGCCTTCATATTACAGGGAAAGGATAAAAAGGTACTGAAGACTAAGATTTCACAAGCACTGCGTATGGCAGTGATCCTCTGGCAAAAAAAAACACGCCATTTGCTATGGTGGGATCCACCGTGCAAGCGAGTCACTTGCACCGTCTCTAGCGCACGGAGAGATGAGCGTGCTCCACGGGCGGCATGCCTACCTTCTCTCAGACACCTGGGTGTCTTGGCTTGGAGGAATCGCGCTAGGAAGCACTTTGCCGCTGCCTATTGATACAGCCATGGAGCCTGCCTGACCATCTGAGATTCAGTGTCTGACTTTCAGATGGTAAAAGTGAGATGAATCTACAATATATACAGAAGCGGTCTGGATCCAGTTTGCACATGCAATCTTAACTTTAACATCTTCTAATGTTAGCATGCTTGGCTTTGCAGTCCTCATCTTCTTCAAAGTGTAGATTTTAGACTTACACTTCCAGCTAAATATGTATTTCTAATAAATGACACATATCTGATATAGGCTTGGAAACAAAGATAATTCAGTGATTTTATTCACACGCCCAGAAAAGACTTAGAAGACACTATCCTCTGAGAAAACATTAATCTATTTTGTATAAGTAATACCAGATTTCAAAGTCCCATGGGACGTCACACTCATGTATCTGTGTCCTTATCTACGTCAATATTGGCATGTTTATTTTTTTCTGTGGAATGTCTTTATTACTTCTCTTGTAGAAACAAAGGTATTTAATTCAAAACTTCAAATTTCAATTTTGCTGGAAAACACTTGTGAGTCATAATCTCAGTCTTAGAAATAATTTTATTTGCAGCTGAGCCAGCTGTTGTAGGATACAGATACGTGAAAAATGCGGTGCTGTACTTCATATTAATATGGTCACACAAGGAAATATATGCCACTTATTTCCACCACAGGTCCACTGATAAAAGCAGTCTAACTCAGCGAGAAAAAACTGGAGGCAAGTTTCTGTACTAAAGGTATAGGATAAAGAAACTCCAATTCTTTTAATGACAGAAAAGGATCTCACTGAAGCCAGTGTTACTAAATGTACAGAAGTCCTCAATCTTTTCCAGTGGGCCAGGAGAGGGGAGGGTGAGTCAGTAGTTCAGTTTTGCTTGGGCTTGTTATCAAATGTTGTCCTAGGTGAGGTTGTGATTTTGAAAGCACAGGTTGTCATCCTTCCTGTGCGCTCCCTCTCTCTCTCTTTGCCTGGGGGGGTAGCAGAAATATCGCAAGATGAAGCACTCCACATCTCACCTAAGATAAGAACTTATCCATCAAAGGAAGACATGGCCACAGCTATCTGCTAGCAGGTAATCTCAGAAGCCAAGAAAACAAAGTTTCAAGTAGCGTGGGAATGGTCCCATTTCTGTCACAGCGGAAAGAGTGCGAGCCATGCACACTCACATAAGCACAGATGTTTACTAGGAGTGCAAAGTGGAAATTTTATGTGATTGAGACTGCAGTCAGGATGGCAGGAGAGGAATTTGCAAAATAAAGATCTTGTTTATGCAGATGACCACGCAGTGAAGGGTCTAAAAATCTTTCCCCACCTGGATCTGATTAGCAATCAAAAATAGTCTGTCATATGCCCATAACATACAAACATTTAGAATCATAGAATGGGTTGGGTTGGAAGGGACCTCAAAGATCATCTGGTTCCAACCCCTCTGCCGTGAGCAGGGACATCTGCCACTAGACCAGGCTTCCAAATATACAAATACCAGTCAGTGCATTGGAACATAACTTGATGCAGTAGGTGGCTGTGGTCACTGTGGCATGGGCAGGGGGTTGTAAATTTGTTGAGGAGCAATGCTACTTCTGGGAACACAACGCAAAGTACAATGACAGACAAGGAAGGGATGCTCTAATGAGGAGGAACAGTGGCATCACCTCCACTGCGCAGGGTTGTGTAGGAACTCAGCACAACTGGGAGGGAAATCAAAGATGTAAGACTAAGTCTTCATTACCTGTGACATGTCACACACAATGCTGATGAATCAGACTTCTAGTCTGCCACCAAACATCACACTGTCACACAGAAGTGACCAGAGAGATGTTGTGTGTGGTTCCTGAGAGTGCCGCTGTGGTACCCTGGATTAGCAGATGTTGCTACTACGTTTCTTCTGCAATTTTCTGTCCCCTCAGCCCTGCTACATCACTTTGTATACTCCCTGCACACCTAATCTAAGCAGTTTTCACACTGCTCTGAGGCACTGAACGTGAGACCTGCACAGCCCTCTGAGGGTGTATAGATAGGTGTGGACTCCCTCGCCCACACTCCCAGTTAGGCAAAAGCAAGCCAGTTCAGATCTGAAAGTCATGTATTTGCACACATTTAACAACGTGGGCACAGCCCTGGGCCACTCCAGCTACACGGATTCCAGAGGTGGGTGGCATCCAGTTGGCTTGGAAAGAGAGTGAGGCAAATATGTGTCTGTCTGCACCTGTCCTGGTCAATATATATATGAGTCAATAGTATCATTATTAGGAAAATAAGATTAGGGCAGGGACTAGGAAGGTCCTCCTACAACATCCAGTCTGGTCTCTCTCATTGTGGTTATCAATCTTGTACATGATTACATCCCAAAATTTATCAAGCTCCACCTGAAGATAACTAGGATGTGTCCGCATGCTGTGTTCCTAATGGGACAGCACCCAGAGCCTCCTGATCTGATGTTTAGGAACTTTCTAATTCCAATTCTAGATTATTAACGACTAACATATGCTCATTCTTTCTTGTATCGATACTATCATTCAATTCCAATAGATCTTCTCACTCCAAGGTGTTCATGCAAGATATTTATAGATCACAGTTGTGTCCCCTATCCATCTGCCTCTGTCAGCCCCTCCTGCTATCCCTACTCTGATAGGTTTCAACTTCTGGTCCTTCTCTCATTCTCATGTTTTTGACAGATGGCCTAACATAATGTTCACTTGATCTGCTTGAGTCAGAGGACGAACCTCTTCGGCACACAGGTGAATCTCAGATTTGCTCCCATCTGTTCTCTCCTTCACTTGGAGGTCATTTGCTTCCTGTTCTATGCCTAGTCTCACGTACGGCCTCATTTCTCTGTCTTAGGCTCCACCTCTCAGCTATCTCAATCATATCTTCCTCTCCTCTGTTGCAACTGGCTTCCCTAATTTCCTCTTTTGCCATTCCATCATGTCTGCTTTTTCACATCCCTTTCCATTACTGCAAATTCATTTCTCAACTTACTCTTCTCCATCAGTTAGTCTTCTTTTTGTTTTGCAGCTGCATCCTTCTTCCTCTCTTTTCCTTCAGGTTCTTTTCCTAGATCCCAGACATAAACTAAGGATGAAAATCCTCAGACCGCCTCCTACAAATTGCTACACCAACCACCCTTGCTGTTGTTTGTTTTGGGCAGGTAGAGCATTGCTTGCGAGAGTAGTTTTTCCTTTGGTCTTGTCTGTAACAGTCTTTCACAAGAAGCTGAATGTGTGCAGTCGTAGGCAGTAGCTTTGACAGTACCCATGAAACCATCAGTAGGTCTGGTACCACCTCCTGGCACATCTGAAGGAAAACAATCCTAGGCGTTCATCTGCTGCGATGTAAATCATCCCAGTATCTCACAGACCTGATCAAAACCACTCCTGTTTTCTCTTTCATCCTACTTCTTGTTATCATCTTCTCAGCCGACTAAGAAAAGCGTACTAGGAAAGCATACTTTGTTCCACTAATCTCATTTCTGGGTGATGTGAGAAGCCCAGCAGAGAAGACAGAGCAAGACAGTATAGAGCATGAGTCTTCACAGAGCCATCATATGCCTAGGAAACACACTTTGTCCTACTGCTCCCCTGAATTTTTTTACTTCTTCAGCTAACCTGCTTCTGCTGTCCTGCCTGAGATCCCCCTTCCAAAGGAAACTCTTTCATTCATTTAACTGAATTAGTTCAAACCAAGGGGTTTCCTCCTGTCTTACAGTGAAACATTATCCCTTCTTTGCATTCTGAAATACATTTTAGTTTACTGGGGGGTCCTCAGAAGAAAGTGCTGTAAAGTACAAATTTACAGTTGATTACTTAGTTCAAGAAAAACAAAACCAAACTGTTTGATGCTTTCCATAAAAGGAGATGAGGCAGAAAAGTAACAAAAATTAATGTGTTGGTTTTTTTTTTTGGTGCTGAAGCAGATAATTCATCATGTTCTTGTCTTTATTACTTCCACCTCAGAAAGTAGCTGGAAGATACAAAACCCTGCAAAGGGGGCTGAACTTTGTCCTGCTGGACACAGCTCAGGAGAAATCAAAAAAAGTGTTTGTGAGCACTCTTGCAAACAGCTTTAACTTCTGGTACCACCTCCTGGCACATCTGAAGGAAAACAATCCTTCAGACAACAAGGACAACAAGTCCTTGCATTCTCAAAATACGACAATATCTCAAAACATGTTTATCCTCTTCCAGGGCAGGCTTTCACATCTGATCATAAAACAATGAAAGGACCAAAGGCACAAATGGAAACCTCCAGGATTTGGGCCCAGCTGAGTAAGCAGCTCTTGGCATTTCCAATACAACTGTGAAGAGCATCATACGGAAAACAGTCTGACTACAGATAAACAGTCTTCCCTAGCTTCAGGCATGTGGTAGCCCACATGTGAATCATGGAGAGCTAATAGACGTTTGCTTTCTGGAGATCCAAATACTTCATACAACTTCTGTTATTAAGACATACTTATGTTTTTAAAAACTAGTTATATTTTAAAAACACAAGGCACAATAAGCAATCAGCTTGATTGTTAGGACTGTCCCTTCCTTTTCCACAAAGTGAATCACTTCTGCCCCAGACCCAGCCAGTGGCATTACTCAACGTACAGTTAGGCACCAAGCTAGTGAGAGCATAACAGCATCATTAGTGCTTACAAGTAGAGATCACTTCACGTGAAATCCAACCCAGAGGTCACAGTGTGCTGTGGACTCCAGGGGCAACGTGCACGCAGCTTACACTGCATGCTGCATCGCATGTTGCATCGCATGACACCTACCTGTTGCCACCAGGCTGTCCCTGGGACAGCCCGGACAGCCCCAGGCAACACAATCCCCTCAGAGAAACACACTTGCTTAGTGAATCCTGTTTTTCATCAAGTCTTTCAAAGACAGCAATTTTTGACTATTGAATGGATCACAACGCACCAGGAAAAGTACCGCTTGTTTGGTTTCACACAGGGTCCGAGTTCAGTCTCCTCACACACTGCAGCTCCTCTCCCATGATCTCCAGGGCTATGTTGCATCTTCCCTGGGATATCCGTAATCTACAGAGTTACAAGGTAGAAATAGGGTAGGGTGATCTGTGGATTGACTGCAAGACTAATCCATTTGGAGCACCAAAACTGCTGTCGGATGCTAAGGCTGACAGCATGCTGAATTAGCTTCAGTCCTGTTCGACAGCTTTCTGATATCTGTACCTGTTACTTCTTTGTGGCAGAAACAAACGGCTGTTGAAGATCACCCATCTTTTACGCCGACAGCTATGGTGGCCATGGGACTGTGATGTGCACAGACAGTAAGTATCTGTATTTGGAAGGAAGCTGAATTTCTGCACTCCAAGTTAATAGAATCTGTTGCTTAAGTCATCTTGTAGTACCATCATTATTAGTGGATTTGGGGTTTTTAATTATTGAAGATTCCTGTTCAGATACACAGTTTCCCACATGATTGCCTATGTCTGGACTGGGTGGATACATCACAGTGACTGAAGTTCAGGGACTAAGATGAAAAATACTGAATCCAAACCCAAGCAGACACGCAGACCTCACAAATACCGAGATTACAGCTTGTCTGCTTCCTGTCACTATTCTCGGGCCACACCGGCGCTGAACTCGAGGAACAAAGGACTCCTTGCTTCCAGACACCACTGCCTGGGACAAAAGAGGAAGAGGAGAACTGTCAGTGTTCTGTGAGTTGCTACTACACATTTTTCTATGCATAATGAATGGACTCCAGTCTCTCCACTGTCACTCACTCAGTCAAGTTGAAACTGCATTGAGCTGAATTTCTCTGCTCATCAGATGAGTCAATAACAAATCAACAAACTGTCCAGTGCTTTTCCTCCTTTCAAGTGTTAGCTTAACAAACGGGTACAGCAAACTGCAGCTGTATCATATTTTCTGGAATTTTTACTTCTTCCTTTGGCATGAGTTTATTACATAAACATATGGAAAAATCTGCACGGAGACTTTCCAGTTAAGCACATGTGACAATATCTGTGGCACAGTTCCTACCAACAGCACTAGAAGAAAGTTTTAGGGAAAAAGAATAAATCCCTTAGGGGCTACTTCTGCCAGGACTTAATTCTATGTCTCTGGGAAATGCTGAGCATAGCCATCCTTAACTCCTACAGAGTCCCCAGTAGTGGAATTAACTTCGTGTACATCAATCATTGAGGGAGTTATCAAGCAGACAAGTCGTGCTCTGTGATTCCTGCCACCTACCCTCTCACCCTTGACACCCACCACAGTTCTAAAATCAGCAGCCATCTAGATTTAGAGAAACAAATGCTGCTGGCAGCGTAAATTCCCTATCTTTTTACATGCACCCACCTGTCCATCAGCCTGGGTATCTAAACCCATCACTTCAATCTTCTTGTAACTATGCTGTGTAACAAGTCCTTATTTGCAGCTGGACCCAGACAAAAGCCTAGCCCTTACAGCCAGGAATCCAGGCTCCCAAAAGCATAATAAAGTTTCTTGCCTCCCACTAATGCCTCCTGGTATTAGCCCGGACTAGAGGCTACTTCCAGCAGTCAGGCTTAGCCTGACCAGAAGGAGAAGTAGAGGTTAGCAGTAAAGACACAACTATGGCGAGACTGAATTTTTAGGGAACTCCCAGTAGGGTGAATATGTCTTGGTTTTCTTCTCCTTTGACAAAAGGATTGCACAGAAATGAAATTTGAAACAGTCTTAATGAAAGCAGTGAGCCCTGTTGGTAAGTCATTTAATAATTAACTAGAGAAAGCTCTTGACAGTTCACAGTAGGAAAGAATTCTGATTCAAAAAGGGTGGAGAGAACAATCTGACAGATCTGTATTTCAACATACGTATTACCTTTGAAGTAAATCTTTATTGTTTCCTGCCACCTAATGGCGTACGTGAAAAATTACAAAAATTACAGTAAGACCATTCTGAAGTTATGCTATTTCTTACAGGCTTTAATATATTTATTTAAATACATATATGTATTTAAATCTGTACATAATACAATCTGACAGATCTGTATTTCAACATACGTATTACCTTTGAAGTAAATCTTTATTGTTTCCTGCCACTTAATGGCGTATGTGAAAAATTACAAAAATTACAGTAAGACCATTCTCAAGTTATGCTATTTCTTACAGGCTTTAATATATTTATTTAAAGAAAGAACAAGGTTATGGATAAAAATGTGAATGACTATTACTATTACTGGCTTTCAGTGAGATCCAGGCTGCCTAATTTAGTCTAAATTCTGGTTGTTAGTGAAGCTCTCTCTCTACATTAAATGCCTGTGCTGCCTATGGGTGCCTCCAAAAACCTGCTACAAGATATTCTGTTGATCTAAATTAAACTTAGGCAGAAGTTTGTCATACACCTACTTGAAACAATTCTTTGTATAAAAATTAGAAAGACTCAACAAACAGCATTGTCATAACCTAGTTGTTTTTTTGAATGAGGCGCAAAAATGCTGAACCAAACTTAGATTTCCCCAGAGCCATATGAACTGCACGAGTGCTCAGGATTCCTGCTTTGAGTGGTAACCAACAGAACTTGCAGGTATTGTGTGGTTATGAAAATCTTTAGTCAAAAGAGCACATAGATACTCTTTTTATGTTAAAATTAAAAATGCACCTACACATTTTTTTGCTGGGATGAAGAAAAAGGATTGGGTGAAGGGAAAAAGAAATAATAATACATACCACAACCAGCTACCTTATTTCAAGATGGCTGCAGCTGGGTGACTGCATTGGTGCAGACACCAATGCCACACTGACTGCAGCATTAGAATCTGAATACGATCCAATAACCAAAACCTTTCTAAGTTAGCCGAGGAACAAAATACCTAGAACATCCTCTAACTGCAAAGATGATCAAGCTAAAAGGGAGAGGTATGTAGAAGGAAAAAAAAAAAAGCCATTTGCATGACATTTAGGAGAACTGACAGCTGCATATGGGGTTTTGCTTTTATAAAATTAGTAGCAGAGGCGTCCCTAGAGTATGATCTATTTTTGGGTAGCTTTGATTATTCACACCCTGAACACAGTTCTTTTCAATCTTCTCATGTTGAGAGCAATGAAATGTGGGCCTGGATACTCCACTCGTTTGTGCAATACTGCCTCTCTGGCAACTGATACTGGTTCCGCAAATTGACAACTGATGCACGGAAACTGACGTCTCCATAATTAAAAGTCTAAACTTTATAATTGTGTGGCAGGAGCATGACTTTTACTCATTCACTTGCTGGTGGAGTATAAATTCTGTATGTTCAATTTACAGAAATGACTATTAACATTATGGGGTGAGATTTACTATTTTGTAACTGATCACAGCTCCCACTCTGATCAGCGGCGTGAGGTCAGTCTGTGGCAAGGTGAATGGAATCTCAAACACATACTTCAACCCGTGGAACATGTTGCCTGGTACACGGTTATCTCTAGAGCAGTACCCACCGGCGGCAGGCGGAACACCGTGGAAACCTGTAGGGAACTCGTGTGATCTGAAGGTGACTTCTTTAGATCACATGACTATTACTTAAAGCCAACTAAACTGAATAAAACTGTATCTTCTGGCAAAAGATAATTCGTGGACAGTGGATTTTCCTTTCTGTTTTCCTTTTGTAACACACTTCTACCTGCACATGTGATGAGATAAGGTTTACAGTTTATTATTATTTAAATCAGAGCTAATTCTATCAGTCTGAATAAAATAAGTAGATACTCCTCTAATAAAAGTAACAGCAGCAAAAATACAGAATTATGCTTCAGACTTACCTACAGAGGACAAAATGCTTCATAAAGGCAACTTATTTAAACAGACACAGGAACTGCACTGTGCTCTAGAGGAACGACAAACTATGGGGAAACAGTGAGGCTTTGGCTCAGTGGGTTCCTGGCACAAGTCGACCCATCACATGTTCTTATTCTCCCTTTTTTAACTTCCACCGAACACAACCATACTATAAGCAGGCGTCAAATCTGACCAGTATACTGCAGTATATTATCAAAAAATCAGAGAGGCATTCCAGCATGTTTTATATATGATCTGCTGGATGGATATGTTTTATCCCAATAATCCTGAATACGGGAATTCTGTGTACTTGGTTTTTGAGCAACTGCTTCTGATGTCAGTAGTGTGTATACATATGTATGAAGAATCCATCTCTCCACTCATTTCTGAATGTCATTGACTGAGACTTTTTGGCATACCTTCTGGATCAGCCAATTAGCAATTATCGCTTATTAGTGAAGAACAACAGATATTTTAGAACTCGAAGGTACTAATGTGATTATTTCAGTATGAACTCACCCAGCAGTTTTAGCATCAAGATTATAACTTTTGTTTGAGCTATAGCACATCTTCTACAAAGAAATCCAGTTATTACTTGAAGAATGGAAGTGACAAGAATCCAGCATGTTCTCAGGTAAATTGTTCCTACATTCAATTATCCTCAAGATAAAAATGTGGTCCTTATTCCTCGTACAAATTGGATTTCATTATGACGTTTTTTGCATTAGAATTATGAGCTGTCAACTATTAGAAATCATTTCCCTGTACAGGTATTTCTAGATTGAGTCACAGCAGAAAACAGAGTTAAATATGCTCTGTGGTTTCAAAGCAATTAAAACTGATTGAATTAAAGAGAGTGGGATTCTCTTCCCGTAATTATGAAACACCGAAACGTCTTATAAAAAAAGCTGAATAATGTCTCTGTGGATAGACACCACTGTTTCTAGCATTGTTTCACTTAATGTTAGGAATTACTCATATCATTTAGAAATAGGATTGTCTTTCACTCAAGTGTGATCATTCTGGTGAAGTGTTTAAAAATCTAAAAAGGAATTGGGGATGAAAGCCACAGTTACTATTCTAGACTGAGTGGGAAGCACTGTCTGAACACAGAGGTGGGTGACATGGCAGAAATAACTGGATGATTTCTGACCCTACATGTAAATCAGCACAAAACTACTCCATTAAAGTTTCTTTTCCTTTTTTTCTTGCTCTTTGCCAGACTACAACTTGGCTAGCTCCAGATGCAGCGCCCTTGGTCTGCTTTTTATCAAAGTCTTAAAATAATAATTCCTCTGCAAAACTGTAAAATGGTCCCTGGCATTTATGCTACCTAAAACGAAACCACTCACTTCTAAGTCCCTTTTCTCAAAACCATTGCTGCTCTGCTCTTGTTCAGTTTGCCTTACTTGTTCCTAGGGGTAAGACTATCCTTTCTGTTCACACATCTAATCTATTCAGAACTGATAATAACAACAGTCAGGCCAAAAGCTACATCTTCTCCTTTCCACGGTATGATTTAGAAAACAATTCCTCAGTTATCTATACCCAAGAAAGAGATGACTTTCCCTAACCAGCAAAATAATCTGTTCGTGTGAGTGAGGGAGTAGGGACAGGGGAGAAAACATATCCAAAGTACCAGTAAATTACAGAAAAAGAAGGATGAAACAGATAATAATTAGGGTAGGAGGAAGACAGAAGACAGCAAAGGAAGCAACAAAACAGCTGTAATGCCAAGACATAGCATGAGCATGACAAGAGTGCTTACTAGCAGCTCCTATAAGAGGTGGTGAATCAGCTAATCGACTGCTGGGGTGGAGAACATGCTACAAAATTCTTTCAATGAGCCACAGAGCAGCAAAGAAAATGCACAGCAACACCATAGCATGGCAGACGGAATTGACAAGAACACAATAGTGAAACCACACTTGAAGGAACGCAACAGAAACCACCGGGATGCCTTGTCATCTACAGAGATATAATTTAAATAAAGCTTAGAAGGGCTCTAAGGTTCAGCTGCAAGCTATGTCCAAATTTTGAGAGATTTTGGAGTAGAATAGTAGACAAGGAGCCACATGCTCATGTCAGAGTCCAATACTTGCCATTTGTTCATAATTAGATCCATGTCAATGCGAGGTAACAACACGGACTTCAAAGGAGTTACATCCGATTAATGCTGGCATAAACATGGGCACGATCTGGTCCCTGTCAGTAAGGTCTGCAGTCATCATCAGATCCTCACTAATTGCTCTGCATGATTATTTAGAAATAATAGTAATGACTGCTAGAGTTTTTTAATGGTTGTCAACAACACTAAGGATGCACATAATGACTAATACACGCAGATGGGGAATGTAGCTGATTTCAGCTCTTGAAAGTCTGGTACATAGATTTAACAGAAGCGGCCCCAAGTGAGTGAACAACTTCCAAATGAGAATGCTGTCTTCAAAACATAATTCAAGTTGCTGAAATATCATAACAAATACCAGGAACAACATGGATATAATTATTACCCCATCAGAGCTGAAAAGACACGAATGCTAGGACTCATCTCCGCCAACATTTTGTCCAGCCAAAGTACTTTTGGATAAACTTCTTTGCTTGCCCATTTCGCTTCTTAGTACCAGTGCAAATTCCCAAGGCCATATGGACAGACTACGTTTTGTACTCAAAAGGCAATAATAATTTAGGTGGCAAGCCTCATGTCCAGATACTTTTTTCTCTTTCATCTGGCTCTGCATAGCAGATGAACAGGTTTTACTGAAGGTATTTTTTCTTTCTACCCTTCATCATAAATGCTATACCTTCCTCTGTACGATACTGGGCTGCACGACCATCCTTTTCCTTTTCAAATTCCATTTCACCAGACGTAGGAGACAACAGTCACTGAACTAAGACAGCAAGGAGTATCCTTTATCTGCCTGTGCTGAAAATGGAAGCCTCTCCTGGAATATCTGACCAAGGTTAGTGCCACATTTCATAAACAATACAGCATGACAAATACTAGCTGTACATAAATGGAATATATCTCACAGTTTATAGTTTGGGCTTAGGAATTCACAGGTCCAACAACTGACATATTAATAACAGATGACAGACTTACATAGTAATACCTTTCTACACTATCTGTTCTCCATTTGTAAGTTTTGCAGATGTGGCCACAACAATGTGCAATATAGCTAAATTCCTCCTACTCAAACACATTGCTTACTGAAAGAAATACAATCATTCGAATAATAAACTTGGATTGCTTGTAATCTCTTCTACTATTAGCCATACAAACAAATGGTGATATATCATTTGATGGTTATAATTTTTGGTACATACTAAACTTTTTCAAATTTGTACGTTTTGCCTTTCAGTGGAGTTGGAAGCAATCTCCACATTTGACATTTATACTCCTATCTCATTGGCGTGATCGCTTTTCTACTGTATACTAAAATTCTTGCCCCCTTTAGATACTCATTAGTCTTTTGCTTCCATGGGATATACCGGGATATGTTAGAAGAACTTGTTTAATCCCACGATCTCGAGTGCTTTGTCAGGATAAGGATAAATGGCATGTTAAAGAGCAAGCAGCTGGTCTCCCCAGTTAGCAGTAGGATTATGCCTTTTACCTTGCATAAATCCCCTAAATTAAGAAATTCAAAATCAGCATGAAGAAATATTTTTTCACATAATGTCTAATAAAAAACTGGTCTTGACTAAAATGGTCCCATGGTCATTAACAGGGATATTCAGTAATGGCTTGGAACTCAGATAGAAAAAAAGAATTTCTCATGGTAATAGTGATACGTATTTCATACTAGGTATGCAATATCTCATACTCCAGTGCTTAAAACAAGGCCCTATTCAGACAGGGTTACACATGAGCCCTTTCATTTGAGAGAGACAATGCCATTTATACATCATTCTAGTCTCTAGTCTTTTTCTCTGAAGCAAGGTTTTGGAGTTGAAGAGTTCTTGGAGCAGAGTAAAAATGCTGTCCGGTATGGTCAGTCTTGTAGATATTATCAACACAAGACAAGGAAGAACAACTCCAAGGCGCTTGTCACATGTGTTGGAGACTGCATGGAGGGGTTGCTGGAGAAGCACATGCATGGGCAAGATGCAAGGCACTGGTGAAAGGGCAAGGATTGACGGGGAGGCAACTGAAAGGTGGCAATGACAGACGCACGAAGGAAGAAATGCTGCAATAGTACAGCGAGAAGCTTCACCTGGGTGATGGGAGCATCTGGAGGAGGAATGGGAGTTGCTCACTTTGGTAAGGAGAACATCAGAAAGGATACTTTATAAAACCCGACCAGGAAAATATAAGTACACATGAAAGACTGCAATTTCAATTGCTAAAAAAAATGTAATGAAGGAAGATTATATACAGTATAATATATGCAAGAGAGTTTGGGAGAAGAAAGACAGATCTTGGACAAGACAAAGAGTTAAAACCATCAGACTCCGCGAGAGACTGGATGTCCGGTTCAGAGGGGGTGAAAGAGACGCAGGGAGCGGCTAAGATCTGTAGGTCGTTCTTTCTCCGGCCCACCTGCCGGGGTGGGGCCTGAGGATTTCAGGCATTTGCTGAGTGTCTCTCGATAGCAATATGAAAACCCCAGCGGAAGAAAACAGAAACGCTTAAGCAGAAAGGTCAAGACTTTCGTCGCGGCCACGGCTGTGACAGCACCGCGGGCCTCGCTCCCCGATGCGCCCAGGGCCCGGCACACGGCTGCGAGCGGCGCCGAGGGCAGGGGGGAAGCACCACCCGCCCGGCCCGGCCCGGCCAGGCCCGGCCGCCGCCA
>Ga0065711_1043154_pt1 | contig 14902 bp, 7 predicted proteins | sample Hoacrofraction12_FD_59098 | JGI IMG/M metagenome (GOLD analysis project Ga0065711, IMG submission 59098) | Hoatzin crop microbial communities from Cojedes, Venezuela - Epithelial fraction 12 v2 (version 2) | ecosystem: Host-associated > Birds > Digestive system > Esophagus > Crop | place... | reverse complement strand
AAAAAAAAAAAAAAAAAAAAAGCAAGTGAAAGATTTTACAGAAGTTTTACAGAGGCAGGCAATTTATTTGTAAATCATTGGCAATACTTCATATTTTAGTGTCTGGCTGTCACTTCAGTAAATGCATGCTTTTTGGCTGAGTGAACAATTTTAACTAGCTGTCTAAAGACAGACTATTATCTTTTGAACATTTTTAAAAGATTAGGTTTCATAGTAGTGAGATAACCACTAGAGAATCTGAAGCTATCAAAAAATATGATGTGATGTCTCTTCTAACATGCTGCAATGTAAACATGGTGCTGCTGAAAGGAAAAGCAGATAATGAAGGAAAGAAACAAAGAAAGTATGCAGGGGAGTTTGGGATACTAGAATAATCAAAACCAACTGTATATCAGTATGATTGTTAACATACCAGAGAAGTAATATATCAATGAAGTGTGTGTAAATTATCAGCATGTGGCATACCATAGATAGACGTTAAGAAATATACCTGATCCAGATGGATCTAACAGGAAAATTATTTTTATATTGGAAGAAGGCAGTCACGTACCTTGAAGGCAAGGATGATCTCTGAGAAATACTAGCAACAGAAAAGCGGCGTAACCTTCTGTTTGCCCTATCAGTTTTCTGTAATGCTTTATCTCTGCTGCTGCGATGAGGCCTTGTGATGGAAACAAAAGCTTTAAAAGAGGAGCTGTCAGGGTATCTAGGCCATCTCATTGCCAATGTAGAGAAGTTTGCCAGAAGTGGTTTTTGCAGTCTATTGACAAAATCTGGAGTGCTATTGCACTGTTTCTTTGGAAGGTGCAATTGCCTGTGTAAAATAAAGAACTTCAGAATTCTGTAAGGGAAGACTTTCCCAACTGGAATTAGCCCTGCTTCTGTACTGGGTTATTTACATCATTACCTTGTATAGTAAATCATTTTTTCCTTTGATAATGTTTAAACTCCTTAAGAAATTTTACTAACCCTTATCCCTGACCCGTCTCGGGCAGAAAACGCTGTGGTTACTTAGCAACTCTGCTGGAGGAGAAGGCACTGTTCCCAGCTGCATAGTTAATGCTGAAGTTAATTTGGCATTAAATCAGGAATTTAAATTCTTTCTTAGGTATGAAGAATTTGAGACCTTTCACTGCATTTTTTTTCTAAATGATGGGTGAGTTTTCTGAAAAAATTGCAAGAAAATTAGTTAACTTGTTTGCTAAAGTTATTTTGAGGTTGTTTATCTGAAAACATGGGGTCCATTCTGGGCTAGTATTTCTATCATGCTCATTACTTTTTTTTCCTCTGATGGAAAAGTTATCAATTAATTTATACTGAAAAAGGATTCAGCAGATCTTGAAGCAGGATATCGAGTTCTTTGGGTAATTCTGAACTATCAGTCACACTCTTTAATGTTGTTCATATTGCTGAAGGCCTGAATTCAGCTCCCAACATATAGGCTTTAAAAGGGCTGTTTGAGATGCCAGAAGGATCTGAGACATCCACTCCGACTTGACAGGTATGACACAGGAGACAGGGGTGCTCTAGGCTTATCTTTAACACAGGGAGACCAAGGAGATGCCCCAGGGGTCTCAGATGGCACTGGGTGCCTGCATATATTTGACCCTGAGAAAGTTAGAAGAGCTGTCTCCATTTCTAGCTGAAGGAAGGAAGTTTCTTACCTGCACATTTTTCACTACCCCGATTTCCATCCTTAGATAGCAATGTTAAATGCTTAAAGCTAAACATTACGAATGCCCCTTGCCTGCTGCAATAGTGTTTCATTTTGCTCTAATGTGATTTCAGCATCCAATATCTCAGTTTACTAGCATTGTGAAGAAGTATAATGTCATCTGGGATATCTGCACATCTTCACTTTACAAAACATTAGCTTCTAAAACTTATTTACAACAGGGAATGCCAAAATGAGGTTAATATGTGTGTGGCTGTTAACAGTAATAAAAGAAGATTCTTGCTCTGGTTGGTGATTAGACACGATAAAACTGTGACTGGTGGCTTGGTCTGCTAGCGTCTGTCCGAGTATACGTTTGGAAAGAAAAGTATAGGAGTTGCAGCCTGGAATAATAAGCAACTGAACTTGGAAGTGTTGGAGAGAGGCATATTTTCCTCAGTTACGGGTTTCATAACCAACTGAACCCATCCCACTTTCTTTTGTCTCTTCCATCAGTGATGACGTGGCCTGTAGCCATATAATCTTCAAAAGATTCCTGCTCTTTCAGGGCAGCTGGGGTCTCGTATAGCTGCTTAGGCATCAAGTTAGTGTGCACAGAGGTGAAAGCCCCAAACATTTTCTGAGCCAACAGAAGGGAAGAAAAGAGCCGAGACTGAAAGAAAGCAAGGGACCAGAAGAAGTCGGGGAGACTCCTGCTGTTATCTGAGAAGCGTTTTCTTCTTGATCTGGGTGAAGTTTCTTCTGCTGACTACTAAGCAGTAGTTGGAACTGCACAATCGTAACAAGAGCCAGTTTGTTTAATGTTAAATATCATGTTCGTTAGTTACCAAATAATTTTTTCTTTTTACCTTGTGCTTGTAAGTGAAAGATTTTAAATTAAAAATTCGGAAAAGTGTTAGTGATACTGCTAACTAGCTTACCTTATTTTATTCTTTTATAAGTAGGGTTATTTTAGAAGACTTCTGTCTTTGTTGTTATGCTGCTCTATTGTAGAGTGTTATTTTTCTTCAAGTGGCTTTTGAAGTCATTTATGTAGAAGAGTTGTACAGGTCATTTACAGAGGAGAATAATTTTTAAAATACTGTTATCAAGACTTGCTTTTGTAAGATATTCAGGTATATAAATTAATAAGGTTGTGTGAAGATTTGTTTTTACAGTAATCTCAAAGTAAATTGTCTTCTTTAAAAAAAAAAACACAACACACTAAAGCCATTTATATTTAATTTGATGTTTTCCAACTGTTCTTCTTATGGTTAAGGGTTTTTTAGAGGCCAGTTTTAAAAGTTCCTTGTAAAAGTGATTCATTCAGCTTTCATGGAATTTAGAAATAGACTTAATGGATAAATTGAAGAAATAGTGGCAAAGGAAACTACCTCAGCTCACTAAGATAATGAAGTTGAAGTTTTAGTCCTTCTAAATAACACTTCACAACCATTAAGTGGTCCTTTTTGTGTGGTTTTGACTCATTTTTGCTATAAAACCACAAACTATTTATTTTTACTATGCAATTGTGTCACTGTAATAGAAGGAGGATGTGTTTCAATCTGCCGTACATAATTTCAGCCAAAAAGTGATGGAAATATTAAGAGCATCAACACTAGTTTTCTCATTTTTGCTAATAGCCATTTTAAGCCTTTTTTATTTTCCTGAGAAGGAGAATGGCTGCCAACTGTCAGACTGGAACGGGCAAGAGTCGAATGTGGTTTATTTAAGTGGAGGGTATCTGCCTGGCACAAGTTTGTGTAAATGTTAGCGAGCTGTTTTCTGTGCGTATTGATGAGTAGGTTTCAGAAACTCCCGGGTCACTCTGGAGTCTGTCATCAACCACAAAATGGAAGACTTAGCAGCCCATTAAATTTTTGTAGGAAGGAACATTCCAGTGCATCAAAAAAGTTTCTTGTCTGCTTGAAACACACTTCAGTCAATGAAAGGAGATGATTTATCACCCCCTTCAGCCAATGTTGCCATACACTGCATTTCGTACGGTGCTATGGCATACTGCAGTCATGCAACTTCATTGCCAGTGCTGGCTGTTAAGTGATAGCCAACCCCTGGAACTACGTTCCTCCCTGGGTAGCCACAGGTGGGAAGGCTGGAGGAAAGGGGAAAAACGGAGTGGGGTATGCCTCCTTCTCTAGATGTCTTTGCTGTGGTATATTTCTGACAGACTTCTAATTTGCGCTGTTTCATCATTTATGAAGATGTTGTCATGTGTGTTGCGTCTTTGATTCATTTTTCTGTGACTGAAGCTGAGAAGGAACGTTCTGACGGTCCCAGGTTACTAGATCTCATCAGGATGGCTTAATTCATAGCTTCAAAAGGCAGAATGAAGCTGATTTACATAAAGTTAGAATATGTGCAGTATATTGTCTCCAGCTTAAAGTATTTGATGAGAGCTCATCTACAGCTACAGCAGTAGAATTGCGACAAGATCGGGTAATGCCCAGCAGGACATAGTGAAGTCAGTGCTGTCTACGTGAGAGTAAGCATCTGAGCAGGGATTATGTTCAGAGCTATAAGTAAATGCTAGTAGTGAGATGACCAGCAAACTTCTTGTAACGTTCACTGAGCTGTCTTTTAAAAACTGAACACTCCCCCTCTTATTTTTCTGGTAATAGAAATGTAAAGTGCACCCTTTTACAGTGAATGGAAGCTTCAGCTTGTGTTGACTGTCTTAGTCCTATGTTGATTAAAGATCTTGTCTGCAGTCTCCTGGAACTGTATTGTTTTAAAAACTTTTATGTCTTTGTGTTCAGGATAGTTATGAGTTCCTTTGGTTTTAGATGGTCATCTCAAAATTACCTTTTTCTCCTGAAGGAAAGAAATACTTTCTCTTCTATTTCATAAACGGCTCTGTTCATATCCAACAGCACATGTATTCTGTGCCTGTGCAATTTAAAAATTCCTGAATTTCAGGAATCAAATTCTGTAAATTAAAATATACCATAATTAGGTTAGAGATACTGTTACCATGTTGAGTCTTAACTGCATTATGAAGATTTTACATTACCTGTGTCTTTGCAAGATGACAGAAAAGAAAAAAAAAAAAAGAAAGAAAAAAAGGAGTAGGAAGGGGTGAGATTTAGTTTTACTGTTTCCCAAGCTGAGGCAGTTGGCCCATAGTGAACAATAGAAATCCAGCACTGGATGCTTTTTATTGAAAGACCATATTATTGAAAGCTCTCCCTCAATACATTTTTTAAAGCCAACAAATAGACCTGTGATAGAAACAGCTGCTGAACCCATCCCCATTCTGTATTCTTCCAGGCAGTCTAAACGAATGGCCTGAGGTTTTGAGTAATCTACAGCACCCTAATAAGCACTTATTGCTATAAAAAGTTTTAAAAGTGCATGAAAGTCTAGATTTGGTGTGGAATGTAGTCTTAGCATAGTGTTGGGCAAGCTTCATGTTTTGGTAAATGAGTGTTGATGAGGGCAGTTATCTAGGCTTATTGTAGAATTCACTTTATTTCATGTGCCACATTTTGAACATGATTACTTTGCTCCTCCTGAACCAAACTGACGTTTTGCCTTTCTCTCCCACCTACGCTCTCTGCCCTCTCTACCCAAGCCACATTCGGCCTTTCCTCCTTTCATTTGACTTTTGACTGCCCTCGGCCTGGGTATAGCTATGGTCTCTTCTAGAAATAGCTGTTTCTTACTGATGTGCTTTGTAATACTTTGGTTTACTTTGTTCTACTAATGTTGCAAAAAAAGGCTAATTAGATCCTGTTTCAGATATGAACCTGACATCCGTGCACACAAGTTAACACTGAATTTGACTTGGTGCTTTAAAAAGTGGCAATGGCATAAATATCTATATGTCTGCCCATTAGCACATGTAGTCTTTTTGTGTGGCTGTGTGTTGACAAGAATGTTACAAATTTTAAATGGTGCAAGATAAATCATGTTATTACCCATTCATGCTATCAGGAGCACAATCTCGCGTACCTAGAGTTTGAAAAATGGGAGAAGAAAGTATCGTCTGTTGTACAATACTATGAATGAAACGTTGACAATATTTATTGGAAGAGCAGCATTCACACTCTGAGTGATAAATTCTTTTCTTTGTTACTTTCAAAGTGTGGCTGGGAGGAGCTCAGGTAACTGTATGAAATAGGTGGTTGTGGATAGTCTGCCTGTTCCCCGCTGGTGGCAGATCCCAGAGCCTGTGTTCATGACTACTCAGTTATTAATTCACTTACCAACGCACCTTAGTGCCAGGGAAGGCTGACGACACCGCTTTCAGACTGGAGATGGCTTGCACCTTCTTTGGGGCTGTGTCCTATTACACCTAGCAGTCAAGTGCTGCCGGTGGGTCAAGTGGTTGCAAACTGGTGAGCAGCTCCGCAGGCTGTGCACTCTGCGAGCGTTACTGGTCTGGCGGCCGGTCACACACACGTGGCTGACATCTCTCTTTGTTGCTTTCCTTTCTCCCTTCTAGCTGCAGTATTGAAATATGAGAACAACGTTATGAATATCAGGCAGTTCAACTGCTCCCCTCATCCGTACTGGCTTCCAAACTTCATGGATGTGTTTACCTGGTCCTTGCCGTTTGTGGGTGAGAAAGGTATGTAAATTGGCTCTATTCGTAGAAACTGCAATATCGTTTCTTAGTCAGTGTGCATGTGGCCTCATTTATTTAAAATGGCAAGAATGATTTGAAGACAGATGACTTGCTTTCAAGGACAAATTTGAAGAAACAGGCCTCAGAGGGGCAAGCAGTTACCAAAGATTAATCACGCTTCTCATATGTTTTTATGATTTCTACTTTTTCCAGGCCATGATGCCATTATATTTCTGCTGTAGAAACAGATTTTATGACATTGCAGGCCAGATGTGCATTCACTGAGTAAAATTCTTAGTAGTTGTTCCTTTGTAAGCTCTTGGGCATTCCCTTGGATATCGCTTACTGCTCAAGAAACGTCACGACGACTTCACTACATCATGGCTACATCCTTACCCAGCTGACCTTTCTGATAAGGTGATGGTGGGTTGCTTTTTCACCAGCTGGTGAAACACAGAGCTGGGGATACTAAGAACCAGTCTGGTTAACTGCTTCTGGAGAGAGTAGAGAGACAGCAAGAAGAAGGAAAACCTGCTCCTCTGCCCAGGGCGTACAGTGCCTCGTTGCTGGCAAGAAGACTCTAAAGAACATAAATGATGTTTCATTGAAACACAATGCTCTTGATGTTGCCTGAAGACAACTTCATGCTGCAAATGGCAAGCACACAAAAGGCATGAAAACACTTTGGTCTAACATATTAAATGAATACATAATGCAAACTGCTTAAACCCCAAGTCATTTTATTCAAGGCCTGAGATGAAGCTTGCTTTGATCCATCCATTATAGTATATTACTGCAACAGCAATTACTGCCAGAAAACTATAATAAACTCTTAAAAGCTGCTTGGAATAACAGTTCTCTCTTAATAGGCAACTGGAAGTACAGCCAGCTGTGGCTTTTACCTGTAGTCATGACTGGCTTTGTTTTCAGCTACTCTTTTGTACTAGGAAGGCCGCTGGTGAGATGCCTGAGGTCTCTGTGAACAAAGCAGATAGACAATAAAATAGGGATTAACAAAGAATAGACAGCTGTTTCCGCTAATGGAGACATTACATAATCCACGCTGATGCGTGTTGCAGACTGTTGTGAAGCAGATAAAACGCTTTCATTTTCTTCGACCGTAAACTCAGCCAGGCCCTTTTTAGGATGGGCACGTTCTCTGTACACGTTCTGTAAGATGCTCTGTAAGGTCATTTTTCCAGAGGTTTCCCATTGGTGGCTGCCTCAGGTCAGGCTACAGAATGCACGGCCAGATTTGCTGAGGTTCTGAAGCCGTGAATGCTCCTCCTCATCATGTATTCTTGGGATGTTTTGTATTTTTTCCCCCACACTCCTTCATGTCTTCCCAGTGGTCACTCTTGCCAATTGCTTGGAACTGTTAGAGACCCGAGAAGTGAAATCAGTGTTTTCCCTTTCTCTGCAAAACAAAACTCATGCACGTAAGAGTTGATGTTCTACACAGTTTTTTATTTATTTCCTTTTTTTTATAGATTTTTTCCTTAAAGGCCAGCCAAGGTAGGAAGCTGATAGTTTTGCTGGTGGTTGTTAATGTGGAAAGTCTTTCCACTAATCCTGTCAAAGGAAAATATTAAATTCTTCACTAATGTAGGCAGAATATACCTGTGTCCCACCCTTCTAATGTGCTAAGCCATCATACTTGTCACACAAGACGATTTTAATAACCACTTGATTAAAAAATTTAAACTTTCAACTTGTGTAGCTAGTGCAAAGCTAGACATGTCTGGTAACCCTTTTAATGATGCTTACTACATGTAGATGTAGTGGAGTTTTTCTCAGTCTGCTAATGATTTCACATTTTACCTCGTAACTTTGGCTTTTTTGATCTCTAAATTCCATTTCCTTGGTTGTGATTTTCGCTGGCTTTTTTTTTTTGTCTGTTCTTACTCTGTGTGTGCTCTGGTTAGTGTCTCACTGTTGCCTTTCCAGAAAAAGCTGGGACCAGGTTAGGGGTAGCCTGAGGCTGACCCTTCCATGCCCGAGTTCTAAAGCAAGCAAGCTGAATGTATTCTGAATTCACTTATAATGATGTTTCTATTGAATATAGAATAGTTCCAGCTGGAAGGGACCTACAACGATCCTCAAGTCTATTTGTCCTGGATTTCAAGAGATGCTGCCCCTTCGTAGACATCTTAGAGGGGTTGATGTTTTGTTGAACTCAAAGTACAGTGCCCAAAACCTGGATAAATAAATATTCTGTGATCCTTCTTGCTGTAACTTTTTCCGCTGAAATGTCATTCCATTTGCTAAGCAGGGAATTCAGATCCTACTGCAGTGTAGCAGCAAGAGGACAGTGGTCAGTTCTGCTGTCCAAGTTGAATGAAAGGCGAAAATGTGTGGAGGGGGAGAAAACAAAAGTTACCTAGTTCATTGACAATTGCAGAAAGAGCACATTTTTTTTAAGGTCTGTTTGTTGTGGTGTTCATTATATTTGGAACAATTTTTATGGAAACCTGTACTTTTTATTGACTACACAAGACCCTTCAAGCTTTTATGACTTCATGTGTAAAACAAGGGCCATGTTGTTTAAAAAGTGGGTGCCATTTCTGTACTGAATTTTAATTAACACTGCTACAGCTAGAGTTTGCTCTCTGACAGACGAGGGAAGCTTAATGTCAACATATTTTTCTTTTTCTTTCTATTATAGTGACAGAGATGCTGGTAAATGTGCTGAACATCTGCTCAGATGATGAACTGGGGACAGAGGAAGATGGGTTTGATGGTAAGAGCTTCCCGCCCTTGTTTGAGAATGTTTGCCTTGAAACTACTATAAAAGTTTATTTGCTTACCCTGGGATGATTTTCTGGGTCTTGTTTAAGTTCTCTGCTGCTGAAAGCAAATGTTGTGCTAGACTCCAGTGGATTTGCTTACTGCATGCTTTGGAAAGAACGAACAGAACTTCTGCCCTGTTCTAACAGTTTCCCTGGTCTTGCTCTTTTGGTTAAAAACAAACAAACAAAAAAAAGTATTTCTCTCCATGAAATCTGGATTGTGTTGTCATGAAAGGTCAGAGGTTGATTTTATGCACAAGATCCCTGGAATTCCTCTAGGAAGTTTAATTATATCAGTGAAATGATCTTCCTACAATGAAATAAACTTCCTGCAGAGCTCCTTCCAAAATGTTGGTACCACAACTTTGGATGACTTGTACTTGAAATATTCCATTAGTTGCATCTTTTAATGCACTTGTGTATCTAAAAGGCTTTAAGAAGCAATATAATCAATAAAAGTAAACATGCAGACGCAGATAGAGAATGTTCTGACCTGACATTTGTGCTGAGAAGAGAGGAATGGTCACTTCTGTTGTCACTGGGGTTGGAGTTTATGTGATGATAAGTTGCGTTATTGACTGTTGGTTTGACTGTAAATTATACTTTATATCTTGCAATTTGGGGATTCTTAGAAGTCAATTTTATTAGACCTTATTTTCTGTTAGACTGTCCAAAAGTAAATTGTAGCTCTCCAGAATGTCCCTTCTCAATTGAGCAAAACTGAAAAAAATCCCATGCATCCCTAAAATTCTCATTATGAATGCTTTCAGTGTTTAAAAAAAATAATCTAGGAAAAGAACAGAAATATTAAAACAATAAAAAAGAACCTGGAAAAATCTAGCACTATCAAATATTCTCAGGATATTTGTAGGTAGAATGAATGAACAGGGAGAATGAAGAACTTTCAAGTAAGACAAATATTTAATGAAGTTGTAATTAATTATTAAATTTCTCTTTCAAAGTCTTTATTTTTAATCTTTGAAGAGTAAGCTAGATCACGGGTTTTGACAAATGTTTCCTCTGAGAAGAAGGGGATGGATGATAGTGCTTTGCTTTTACTCTGAAAAACCAAATGGAATTCCCTGTTCTGCATCTGCTGCAGAGTGTGGACGGGAGCAATTATTTTGCAGGACTTGGACAAAGACTGAATTTATTGAAACCAGTAATCAGTGGAGAGAATAAAACACCTGTTTGAATATAGTGCCCAAATTTTTCTCATGAAATTTAAATAAGTAGCTACTGTGTAATTAAAGCAGCATGTGAAACAGTACGGAGACATACAATGAGTAAAAATTGTGTCAAATTAAATACAGTAGCAACAAAACCATGTGCTTAAAATCCTTGGCTCAAGAAGGCACTTAAGTGCAGGCTGAAATCCCATGGAATGCAATGCCAAAGCAAAAGCTTTATGGGAAGGATTTTCAAATTAATTCAGTGCTGGCCTATTACTTTCTTTTAAAGTAGTACTATAAACTTCCGTTGAGCATCGATAGGCCAATGCCTATGGTCCTTTTCTAAAACTTCAGTGCGTCAGAGTTCCCATGCCCAAGTTAGGTTTTCAAGAACAGAGTTGGGAGCAGCGAGGCGCTCGGGCTCTTTGGGGACGGCAGACCTCTCGGGCTGCAGGAGGGCTCTGCATCTGCTGCAGTTTTCCTGGGAAGAGGGCGAAACCCCCGCCATCTCCCCGGGATTGTGGCCACGGCACTCCTCCAGACGTGGAGTTTGCAGCATTGCAGGTGTCTAAGCAGGGAGACAGGCTGAAGTCCTCCGGGCTTGCATGCGTGTGTACTGCATCGCGATACCTAACAGTGTTCAAGTTTCCAGATGAGGAATAATTAAACCAGTCCTAGTACTGTAATGCTAACACTATTGTCTAAATCTGCTTTCAGATTTTTTTCCATGTGAATGCTTTCTCTGTTTAAAACATTACGTTAAGGAAGATATTAGAAATGTCGTCTTTCGCATGTGTAGTTAAAACCAGAGCTGGCATATGTTCGTGTCTGCTTTCCCAGATAATCCCCTAGAGCTGTAAAATGGGATCTGTGGCGCTGGTGCTGCAGCTTGCTCTGGGTGCACGCCTGTACCTCCAGCCGGCTGGAAGCAGTGGGCTCGTGGGGTTCATACACATGGAAGAGACTGAAGGATTCAGGCATAAAAGTAAATTTGAAGTTTGATTTAAACTCAAATAGAGGGTGATATCTTTGATTTTCTGGTGGGTTCTGATTTATTATCTGTGCAACAAAGGAAAATCCTCTTTCTCTCAGAGATCAATGCCCTCCCTTTTCTCCTTTTTTTTTTTTTTTTCTTAGAGCTTTGTATTTTGGGGTAGAAACTACAAGATGTATTTCATTTGTGTTATTGATGAAACAGACTAGAATGATTACCAGCTAAACATTGTTTCTGTAAGGGCTATATATTGACAGTCTTGTTGTTCAGCATTTCCACTATTCTTCAATAATTTCTGTCCAGCTTCCCTGGAGAGCTGCAGCATTATGGTCCTGTTCACCCACTGACATTTTTCTTTAGCAGTATTTCCCATAGAAGGAAATGCTGGAGATCTGCAACAGCAGATAAATTTTGTTTGATGGAATGATTCTTATTTTTGTGTCATTGGTAGTTTTCAGGGCTCGCTGCTGATTTCCTTTCTCTCCTTGCAGTTTGAACATGCCCTGACCTGGGTTCCCACATGTAATGGGAATGATCCATCACTATGGTTTGCACTGATCATTCATTACCTTCTCTTACACTTTCTTGCCCCCTGTCTTCCCCTCTCACTTCCCCATGCAAAAATAAGCCCCATCAGTATTGCCTGACCTCACTGCATGGTGTTCTTGTGAACCCTTTTTTTTTAATTATTATTATTACTATTTTTGGTTCTGAGTCATGCATGTTGCATCTAGCCATGAGCAGGATGCTCAACAGTGTGTATTCCCTTTTGCCCCCACCACATCATGAGGATCTGATCCCTTTGTTGTAGGCAGTTTCTGTGAATGTTTAGTGGGAGAAAGCCTAAATAGCAATCATAGTGCCCTTTAGCCCAGATCTCCCTGCTGCCCTGTATTGCCCTTTTGGTTTCACTTGCTTTAAAATTGGGAGGATGTGATAAGTCAAGTTTTCTTATCTCTGATAGTTTCCTCTTGCAGTACTTTCTCTTCCCTGTTTGCTACAGTGGTTGCAATATAATCTGATCCAGCAAAATATGTCTTCAGCTCTTGTGCTGTGTGGTTTGTGCATCAAATGTATCGCTTAGCAACAGGAGCTGCAGATACTTCCACCCAGCCAGCATATAGTCAGAGTCCTGTTTTATTTTAATTAGCAACATTTCTGGCCTTATGCATTTGACTGAAAAAACTAAGCTGCTAATTAAAAGGGTGCAGTAATGTAATAGACAACTTAACACAAATGCTCTGCTTGCTTTGTGTGCATCGCTATCATGAGTTGGCATAAAACCACTCTTAAATTACCTGCTTTAATTTTTGTATTGCTGTCACCATTGTAGCTCGCAACCTTCTCATGGAAAAGCCACTGTCACAGTGCTAGCTGCTGCATTTATTCCTCGGTTGGAATACAGCTTCCCAAGTACAGTGCTGTACTCCGAGCCTGAAGAGAATTACCAAGTCAAACGTCTCCTGCCGATCAAAGCCTGGTTCTGCTGTGAACAGGGGCATATGAAATTTGTCACAGCTCTTCAGTGCAATAAACTGCACCAGGGGCAAGATCTGTGCCGGTGGACCCAGAGACTGACTGAGCAAAGGCAAAGGCTTTGTCGTTAGGTCTCAGTTACTTAGCATGGCCTTGATAAGGGTGTTCATGATACTGCCCGGGCAGATGCGAGAATCTTAGCTTTTCAATTAGTTAATTTTTAATTAGGAGAGAAATGTACGGTTTTTCCAACTGGTTTATGTTCTTCCTCCAAACCAGCAGGGTTGGGCTGCAATGTATACCTAATCTCTGTGAGTTGGTGGCAAAGAGGCACTTTAATGTAATCTTGTTATTTATTTATTCATTTATTTGGCCAGGTATGGTTGTTTCCATGCCCAAAGCATTTTTCATGCGAGCTGTACTACGGCACGTTGGTGGTGCTCTGGCTCTGAACCAACCTAGCAGCATGCGCTGGCTAACCAGCATCCCCAAACCAGTGTCACGGTGCGGTTGTGCCTGGGCACCAACCAAGTGCTGCAGTTGTCTTGCTCTCAGGCATAGTCGATTTTAAAATGCAATACCTTGTACCGTGGCAGTGTTTGGATTTGATACCTGTAAGCTGCCGGAGCCTGGGAACAAATGCACGTGTGTGGTAGATGGCACAGATTTTGGCAGAGGCAGCGGACATGTCTATGATAGTAAGCTGTTCGTTCAGGTATGAGACGTAAATGAACTGGAAGAATTGGCTTGATTCCGCTGAGGAGAGGGGTTGCAGCAGGCAGGCACACCCCATATAAACTGGAGAGGCTGGTTTTGAGAAGTGATTAAGCCTTATCAAAACAGCTGCAATAAAGTAGGAGAAAGTATGAGTTCAAGGGGTGGTAACACTGAGCCTAAGCTTTCCTGCTGACGTCCTGCCTGCATGTTGGTTTCCTGCAAAAGCTACTAACAAGGCCTTAAGCAGAAAAGTTTTTTTTTTCTTTTTTTCCCTGATTATTCTCAATCTGTTTCTTTCCTTTTGGATGTTCCCTGGTTAATTTGTTTCTTTTCTGTTTTTCAGACTTTACTTAAACAGTATGTTTCCATTGATGTTTTCAAATGTTCTGTATAATTTTTTTATTTTCATTCTACAAACATCACTGATCTTTTTCTTTCCCCTCCTCTGGAATTCGTAAAGAAGATCCCATTTATGCACAGAAGAAAGGTATTCAATAAGTTGGAAGGCTTAAGTTTCATTAATTTTCCTAACGCTTCATTAGATAATATAGAATATATTAGGATACCAGTGAGAGGTTTGGGTTTGGCTTTTTTACTCAGTGTTGTTTTCTATCTGTTCAATCCTACATCTTGCAATATCTTCAGAGTTTATAGTCTTTTTTTTCATTGTTCTGCTTCTAAATCTGAAGGTCTAAATTACATTTCATGTACGTCGTGCATATCCAGCTTGCAAGATCTGTGTTTGGATGCTACAATTTTGAAATCCAATAGAAAAATTACTGAAGTAAGATTCAAAGCTTTTTTCCTACATCTCAAATAATGTTTCCACCCCAATTTTAAACTTGGCGAGGTTCGTGATTTTTTTTTCCTTTATACAAATAGGTTTGTTTTGATATTGAAACAAAAGTAAAAACTTAAAAGGATGTCAGACAATGTTTGCAAAGGCAAAAATGAACCCTTTTACCCATAACCAGTGTTCAGGTTATGACCCGTTTACTTTCACATAAGTGTATGCTTAAGTGTAGCTGAAGTAATTCCTAAGGATTTGCAGTAATAGTGAATCTCAGAATACTAAAATGGAGTATTCACACTTGAAATGTAAGTCTAAGATTTATGTATAAATAGTTAGGGAATCCAAATACTATGTTGGCTTAGTGGTGTGCAGTCAAAACTAACAGGACAATAAACCATTGTGCATTATTTAGCAAATAAAGTTTTTAAAAAATGAGTGGGATAAATAACATAATTACTAGTACTTAGTAAACATAGATTATTTTAAGTTGTTTTCACAGATCTGTTACAAATGAGGAAATTTGCAAGTTTGCTGACGACACCAAACTGGGAGGTGTGGTAGATACACCAGAAGGCTGTGCTGCCATTCAGCGTGACCTGGATAGGCTTTAAAGCTGGGCAGAGAGGAACCTGATGAGGTTCAACAAGGGCAAGTGCAGGGTCCTGCACCTGGGGAGGAACAACCCCATGCACCAGTACAGGCTTGGGGTGGACCTGCTG
>Ga0065711_1043153_pt1 | contig 14902 bp, 8 predicted proteins | sample Hoacrofraction12_FD_59098 | JGI IMG/M metagenome (GOLD analysis project Ga0065711, IMG submission 59098) | Hoatzin crop microbial communities from Cojedes, Venezuela - Epithelial fraction 12 v2 (version 2) | ecosystem: Host-associated > Birds > Digestive system > Esophagus > Crop | place... | reverse complement strand
CTTATCGCCCTGCTTCCTCCATGCAGGATCCTGAACTCGACCATTTCATGGTCACTGCAGCCGAGTCTACCTCCAACCTTCACATCCTCAACCAGTCCCTCCTCGTTTGTTAATACAAGGTCCAGCAGAGCGCCTTTCCTTATCCCGGCCCACGAGTTTTGCCTTTTTCTTCTAATTCTCCTCCCCACCCCAGCAGGAGGAGGAGGGATAGACCGGCTTGTGGTTCTTTGTTGCTGCCCGGGGCTAAACCACAACAGTTCTTTTTCTGAATTACAGTATCATAACAAACATCCTGCTCTTCAGATAGGGAAATTAAAAGGAAAAACTCATTTTCATACTAGTGGAAGGCATACTAGTCTGCATAAACAGACTGCTGGTGACAAATACTAGTTGTGAGAAGCGCTACAAATAGTTCATTCCCACACACATTCAGCAAATTTGTCAAAGAACGGGAGACTTCAATGAGTTTAATATGCATTGAACAAACGTTTTTGACAAACATTTTCCAGATTACTTGAGTGACACTGAGATTTATCTGTATATCCCACAATGTGACTTTTTGTGCTTCTTTTTAGAAACATATATTCTACTCTCCTTACTGCAATTACTCTACAATTCCTAAGAATGATTCTCACCTGAACCATCGGTTTTCTGTTTATAGATCATGTCTTTACTTGTGTCTGAAAAAAAAATGGTGTCATCTTGAGCATAGAAGTCAATTCCAACGAAGTATGAAGGGCTCCCTGTTACAGGTATGATCACATCTTCCTGGGTGGAGAGATTGAACGGGATCCCCCGCACTGCCAGCTGGGATGAAAACAGCAGGAACTGCTGCACAGCTGCAAACGAGATCAGACACAGTCTTTACTTATTCACAAGGTGAGACAATTGAGTATTAATTAACTATAAAGCTTTATTTTCTTTGGCAACACTAACAGCTTGGAAATAGAAAAAAGAAGAATGAGCAAATAGGGATTTAAATATATACAGACCTAAAAACTGAAGAAAAACAAAACCCAACCCAGAATATTAAGTGATGTGGTCAGCTATTCTACTTGCATTGTTTCTGTGGTCCTAATACACCTTCACAGAAAACATTATCCCTACAGCAGCAGAAGTCATCTTCCGTGCACACCTCTTTACAATCATCTATAAAAACGTAACTCACAGGCTTTGTGAAGCCACCATATAACCAGACCATATGTAAGCTAGCCACATAAATGCATGGTCAAAGAGTAAAACTATAGACAACCTATCTGGCTTAATTTGCCAATAGATACACATGGTAAACCTCCCTTAGTGACAATTCTGCACTCAAACAGGAAGCAGCAGATTGCTGACGGAAGGCCACAGCTCCAAAACTGAATCTCTTATTCTTGCCATATGTGTTCAAAAGGAGAAGACCAATCTAATCTGCATACTACTGCACAGGAAAGCAAGCTTACATGTTCAAAATTGTGCAAAATCTGCACATTACCAAGTATCCATGCTTGGTTTCAGGATTAAGAGCTTAATCATACAGCTGTCTACACATATTCCATATCTGACTCTTAAAAATCTTCATAAAAGGTGGTAAGTTTAAGTTATAGCTTGAAATGAACACCAGCAGAAATTCTTACATTTAAAGCTGTCAACAAGAGTTGTGATGGGAAAACATGAAGTCCTTGGCATATTGAACCCACAAAGCTACTGAGTAAAGATGTTTTAGAAATAGCTCTAGAGCTACTGGAACAGTACTATTTCCAACAATCATGAGGCATTTTCTTACCAACACAATGTCGTCCATCTACATGTAGATCAAAGCCCAGTATACATCTACAGCGATAACCTAGTCCATCATTATCTGTTTTATGGCTGAGAACACAGATCTGTTCACATCCCCCATTATTACTTCCACAAGGATTTCTTACTGGAAAATAACACAGATACAATTATAACTTCATCTATTAACCTAATGGCATCATTATCTTGATTTTTCAGGATTTTTCTCAACTTCCACAGTAAATCATATCAACTCTGGGAATTACATCACATGGAAATCATACACCCCCAGTTCAACCGTGGAATACACCAAAATCACACCAGAGCTAACCGGCGTTAAAAGTATTCAGCTCTGTACAGAGATACTCAGCACGCAGCATTGAGGCCATAATCTGGGCTGTAGTTTTCTGCGTATAGATCTACCTCGGAATTCTTTTTCACAGAATTTGTTCATACTGGTAGCCTTTTCCAACTGCACCCTCATTGCAGTGTTGAGGAAAAAAAGTCCCAAACACCAATACTGCTCATAAGCACAAGCTTGACGCTTCGAAATATCAATACCTTTAATAAGTTCCCCCACCCTTAATGTTGCATTTGACAGCTCATTAGCTACAGGAGCTGGATGAAACCACTGTGTGATAAAAACCAGACCAGTTTTACAATACAAATTTATATATCACAATTATTAGTTCTTTACAGCAAAATAAGAGTCTCATAACTTTTACCAACTTTTGGTAAGATAGTTCCTAAATCTCCCTTAACAATCTACTTACTGTCTTACCATATGGCTGCCTGGCAGCATGGTAAACTGTCACTCCGTAAGGCCTCAGTGAAGACTGGTAGATCACTTGAGGGTTAGATTCTGAAAACTTGTTAGCTTTCACCACTGCCATTTTGGTCCAATCAGTGAAATAAACATTGTGTTCAAACAAAGTGATTCCATATGGATGAGGAATCAGTGAGCCTCCATGAGCTATCGTTCTCCTGTTATAAAGATGGTTTTAAAATTATTTACAAAATATTATCTAGAAAATAACTTTTTTAACAGAAGGATTATTAATTCATTCACTAGCTTTTGCTTCTACATAGAAGCTGCCAAAGTACAAATGAAAAAGGTCAAATGAACTGAAGAGATGAACCTAAACATAGACGGTACATAAACATAAATGATACCGGAGTGAAAACAGAGCAATCAAAAATGTTAGCAATTTCCAAGAAAACACAGTGACTGAACACAAAAACTCAAAAATGGAGGAAAATATTAATAATTACTGAGAGAAAATTAGAGAAAGGGGTCAAACAGAAGAAATCAAAGACATCTGTAGCAATTTGAAATATTCAAGAAATCTTGAATGTAAAAAAAATTATGGCTGCAACAGTGACTGGCCAAAAATAAAATTCTATGTGTGCAGTGCAAAAAAAACAAAACAAAAAACCTTTCTTTAGCTTGAACTAATCACCCATGCAAAACCAAAGGAAATCAAATGCTAATAAATTGTATCTATTCTATGCAAGATATTGTGACAATATTTATCTCCTAATATTTATCCAGAAAAAGAGAGACCTTTAAGTCCTCACACAATACCTAACAATAACACTGAAATATTATTTTCATGGAGCTATGAAGGAAGGTCTACAAAATCAGATTAATTCTACTCGAACAGCTTCCCAGGTGATTTAGGTTCATGCTGTAGGCATGCAAGCTGTGACACAAGTGGACAGCAAGCTGTATTTTAACATTCTTTGTAGACTATGCCATTGCCTCTTGCCCACTTTCACATCTACAAGATTTTTGGTGTTGCTGTGAGTGATAAGTTTTTATCTCCAAAAACCAGCAATTTTACTAAACTCATTCTTGTTTTATTAAACCATGATAAAGGAGCAAAGATACCAGCATTACTTTTATAATTTTGTAAGTGAAAAAATACATTGAGCAATAAACCTGTCAAATGAGCAGAGGACTGTTTTTCACATCAATATGTAGGAGGTATGCCAAAACGGACAATTTTTTTCTTGTGCTTGAGTAACAGAGACTAATCACAGATACAGAGGTAAGCAGGCTTCTAAACACTATACTATAAGATGCAGACTCGCAAAAACTCAAGGACTCCTTTCTTGCATGCTGTGATACAGTTTCCCCAGCATCATAATAGGGTGAGTGATGACCTAATTTCTGGCAGCAAAGATTTATAAAATGTAAGAAGAGCACTTAATACCCATTACACAAAGTGGTGCTTTGGAGTGGAATATTTCAAATAAATTCATTCATGAAAAAAAGATGCAAAGAAATTATGATAGAAGACAATGTATATAATTCAAAAATAATGAAAAGCATACGCTATAGAAAGTGTACTGCAGTGGTGGACTACAAAAACTACATTATGAAAGAAGTGCAATAGGTATTCAAGGTAGAAAAAGGACAAAGAATGATGGAGGAATTAAAGATTGTCTAGAAATATTATGGCACCAAAGCTATCGAGGTGCTTCACATTCATTATGTTGTAATTTTCATCCTTTCTGTATCTCATTTTGTTAGACAAATCTTTCTTTGAACTACATACAAAATAATCAGTGTATCTGTAACCTCCAAGGAATAATATTTCTCCTACCTTTGAAGCCCATCATAAGTTACAGTCTCAATGTAATCAAACCGGCTGTCAACCCAGTAAAGTCTCTTTGATACAATATCCAGAGTTATTCCAGCAGGCCAGCCTAATTTTGTTTTTATCAAATCCTGACGGTTTGTGCCATCCATGAAGGTCCTTTCCACTTTAGGATCACCAGACAGACTATCCCAGTTTGAGAAAAACAAATAACTATAAAGGAAAAAAAAAAAAAAAAGGCAGAATTCCCATCTTTCCTTGAGATTTTACTGAAAAAATATTACATTTTACATGGAATTTAAAACCAGCACCCTTTCAGGACAGAGCTTGATTATCAGCTGGCATACTATGAAAAGACAGTTTATACTTCCTGCCCAAGAAGCAATTTGCATTTTCTTTTATAGAATGAATCTAGAAAGAAACACGCTTTCACCCAAAAGACCTCAGAAATACTGAGTTTCCTTAGTAAAATACAGACTCTAAGTGTACTACCAGAAAGAAGCAGGCAACAAATAGATGCATCACAAAAGCAGCACCCATCACTACAAGTTGCATGAAATTCTTCTTCCCATTCTCTGAGGATCCAAGTTTTCATGGCTCACATATATTTTTGAAGCCTGTTGGGTTGGGAGACACTAGCTCCCCTGGCTTCACTCCACCACTTTATTTCAGATAGTAGGAGGTCTGTGGATAGTATCACAACAGCAATCTTTCAGGATAACTTCTACTCTACTGCAGGGCAATTCCACATTTCCCCTGTTTTCAGAGCTCCTCAAGCACACACAACTCTAGTCATAAAACAGATTCCGCACATTGGGAATAAAAGCACTGCACAGCCCTCTCATGACAATTTAAGGTGTAGAACAGATTAGGATAGAATGTAAGTGTTTAAAACATTTTATATCTGATTCTAAAACAACCACCCTAGCTATTTCTTACTTCTCCTCCTTTCATATGTGAAGAAAGGAATTTCTGACATCTTTTACCATTACCTGACATATATCACTTACCCTACAGTTGGATCAAGTGCTATTCCTCTAGGATTTCCAAGATTTTCAGCAATAAGAGTTACACGGTTTGTTCCATCCAAGTTAACCATATCTATTCTGTTCACACTGGTCTCGACCACATATAGTTTATTGTTAACCCAATCCACTGCTAGATTTTCAGGTGTGTCAACTGAAACATTTAAAACTTCTTGGAAACCAGAGCCATCAATATTAATAGAAAAAACCTGAAAACAACACAAATATTGTCAGTGCCCACATGATGTTTTGCTAATCACAAGACACATGGCACTTGTCCTTTATCATCACACTGAGCACAGATCCACAGCTGGCCACTAGATACAACCAAGTTACCCACTAAGCTATTCCTTAGCTTAGAGTTTTTTGCAAAAAATTTGGAAAACAATATAAAAACTACAGGAAGCTTGCCTTCAACTAGCATTTCTGCAAAATGGACAAGGTAACAGACAAAAACAGCCTTGTGCTTTACCAAATGTGACAAACTGCTGGATTAAAAAAAAAAAAAGACAGATGAGGAAAGTGCATCTTGCTTTCTTGCTTTCCTGGAATCTAGCATAACCAGTATTTTCATTAATTGAAAACAAATGAACGTTTTCATCCTTAATGATTCTGTTTCTGTTTTAGCAAAACTGTCTTCAGTGACCAGAAACAAAAGGGGGAGCTCTTACTGCACCAACGGCTAAGGAGAAATTGCCAAGTGAAGAAAGGGAAAGCTCTCTGTCCTGACAGAAAGGAGAAGGCTCAGCATTGCTTCTGTTCTCCTTTATTTAAGGATAATTTTAACAGCATCGTGCTCAAGAAGAAATAATGTTGTTATCTTACAAGCAAGCTCAGAGCTACATGAAACAGACAGTACAAACACAATAATTTTATATATGCAGTAATCATCTGATCATACCACTGGGTAATGTGAAAAGCTAGGAATCATTACCACTTTTTTGGAACAACAGCATGAGGTCTGGAATGTATTTAAATGAAAATATAGATTACCACGAGTAAATATATGCAAGAAAAATAAGAGCTAAAATAGTTGTATCATTTTAAATATTGTACAGGTCTAGGTAACAATAATGAAACAAACAATTTAACTGTCTATTCTGTTCTTTGGAAACCTTGTTGATGGAAGAGCTTATGGGCATTAGGTTATCAGGCAGTACACTAAATGAGATAAAGATGATGCAGAACACAACCCACAATTTTATGGTTTACTTTACATCTTAATCTAAAACAAAAAAAATCCCAAAATTAATCACTTAATAATACTTTTATTTTAAGACATCAGGTGGAAATATGCTTCATATAAGAAAATTCTTAATGTCATTGTTTTCACCAGGGTATTCTAGCTAGGATTTAGTTAGATTAATTAATCCTAACTAATTAATTAGGATTTAACTATATTGGGACTGATGAAAAGGCAGTCCTGGCCATCTGGGGTGTGCAGTGAAAAAAACCATATTATCTATTGTGTATACCTTTTACAGAGATAACACAAATCTCCTGTCTCGTGGAAGTTAAAATTTGACCCTGACTTAATTCAGCCGTTGTCAATGCAATTGCATTAATGGGAACCCATTGTAGTGAAAATTAAAATGCCAGAATTGTGAACAAGTCAAAAATTGTGCATGCAAATCCTGTCCTACTTAACAGCTTTACAGTGTGCTTTCTAACAGAACCAGTGTGGTACTGTAGTAGAAACTATCGTTTACAGCTTATGTGTAGGTTCAGAATAACAGCAGTGACACCAAATTGATCCATACGTTCTGTCAGCAGGAGACAGGCCATGGATTCTCCTTCACTCTGCATGACAATCAACATGGGGATGAAGATTGTGGAGTGTCAGCATTTGACCTAGGACTTTTTTTATTTCAGTAAGTTGTGCACAGACAAAAAGAACAAGGGTGAAGTCCAACTTTCACATGGATCTCCAGACTGCTTTTAAAAATTACTCTTTTACTGTTTCTTGAAGCTAAAATATTTCCTCTTAAAAAAAAGGTAAGAAAATACTGGCTCATTACACAAAATACTGTCAATATTTGTTATCCAAGCTCAATTACAGAGCCATTTGAAGTATACGAAGAAATCTGATTTTTATCATCTTGGAAGGCACACAGCTTTTACATTTTAAATGATCATGTTTCAAAAAATTACCAAGAAAAATTTTTTCAGTTTTGAAAGAATGTCTACTATTTCTCTTAATTAGTTTTTTGGACTCCATCTCGAGTAAAATTAAAAGTTGCTCAAGACATTCCCATATAATAGTATTCTTTGTTTAATATGTCACATGTAATAGTATAGCTGGAAAAATGCAGCCATTAACATAAAACATTTCAAGGAGCTTTTTTGTTAGAAAACAAAAATACAGCCAGCTTCTGCTCTCAAAAATGAAAGCCTATCAACACACTCTGCCTCTTGCAGTTCTCTACTTCCACATACACAAAAATATATTCTTTCTGAAATTTCTACCCACCTTATCTTGCACTGTATCAGTCCAAAAGATTCTGTGAAGGTAAAAGTGAAAGTCCACTCCAACTGCAACCCCACGATTCTGTGACTGCACCAAAGTACGAAAACTTCTTCCATGAAGATCTCCAATCAGTAAATCACGGCCATTGGAAAAAATAATTGATGCAACACCAGCTGAAAGCAGGGGTGACAAATACATGACTCCTCTGCAGGCAAGCTATTTCGCAAAGGGGCATTGAAATATATAGATAGTGATTCACACACACTGGACACACAGGTGTAAATAGATGCTCAGACTACAATCTGTATAAATGTCTTTACGCATGTACTAACTTGCTTTGATTTGCCTTCGATTTCTAGACTTGGAGCAAACCAGGCAGGAATATGTATCTAAAGCCCTACCAGGTGAAACTTATACAAAACCCCTGTGCATCTAAACTGCAAAAGATTACTACTACTTTTCTATTTCCTTGCTTTAGCTCTCTTAATCAAAGTATAAACTTTAAGATTTTTCTGCCCCATGAGATTCAAATATTCCTTGATTCTAGCAGGCAAGCCATGTTTCTTATCTTTTTATGTACTGCTCTATCCTATCCACCTTCTTCATTCTCTCATTTCATCAGAAAACCTTTGCTGTATCTTACAATAGAAGAGAGATTCCAGCAAGTCTTTGAAGGAAAGTTCACTTTCAAAGTAGATGCCTGTTGAAAGGCTTGGTATAAGTCTGACAAGAATATATTTAAGCCCAAATCCTATTCACCCTACATATAAAACCCTCCCCAATTAAAGCAAAAATGAATCCAGGAAAACTGATTTAGAGCAGGTATGAAATTCCCCCGTTAATAAGATAGAAAATCAACACTTAAACTACTCACTGGTCCAAAAGTCACACTAATTTGAATGGAAAGCTTCCTGTGAAAGATACGGAAATTTTCTGGAAACAGAACAATCTTTCCCAGTGCTGGCATACGCATGTCTTAATACAGTCAAATATATTTCATTAGCTCAAAAACCCTCCCTATTTTTTGAGGACATACTTAGAAAACTGCGAGATGGTGACTACTCTGCAGACATGGCTGAAGAAAGAAGGAAGGGGGAGGGAACTGGGCAGTTCATGCTTTCCTAAGAAGCAAGCCTGCTAATCAGCTATGCCAAGCAGGGACTCCCATTCCCATTGCGTTCCTGCAGGCAGGAACACCTGCCTCACACAAAAGCCTGTTAAGCTATTACATCTCCACAAAGAAGGCCTTCCCAAGGCCTGCTTTCAGAATAGACTAGGAGGTGTACAACCAGGAGCAGCTGCCTACTGTTGATGGGGAACCACACTCTGTGTGAGGCAAGCATTCTTGCAGAGTTCAGACTCCAGGACATTAGAAGCCAGGAGCATGGTTTCTCTCACTGGCAAGTGTCTGAGCTCACCATTCAGCATCATCTTCTTGCATGTCACAGTCCTAAAAAAAATGAGGTTTCCCAATTTCTTGATCCCACTGGGTTCTACAGAGAGCGGATCAGGAAAGTGCCTCTCATAGGAGCATGATTTGTCAGTTAAGGAGGGCTCTGGCAATGACCTCTCAAGTCTGTGGAAGTGAGGAACGCTGAGAAAGCACTGGAGCCCAGAAGACATTGTTCTGAGCAGAAGCAGCCCTGATGGGGCCATCAGCTCTGCCAGCCTACAGGTGCCCACAGATGCAGAGTCCTTTGATATTTGCTAATGTTCTGGATGCTGTCCTGACATTAAGTCCTTAAGGCCGGAGTTATGCCAAAATCAAACACAGTTGTATGGCATAGCCATGCCAACTGCCCCATTTTATCCAGCTGTATTAGTCCAACAACAGCAAGAAACTTGCACTGTTGCACACTAACCTGAAGTGTTGGCCCGACAATGCCGATGATGCTCTAGGAAATAACCTTCCACACAGTGGCACTGGTGATGTCCTACACGATCTTCACACAGCTGATCACAGACACCCCACATTTTGCAGTCATCAAAATCTGTCAAGTGAATAAGGCATATTTATAAACACTGCTTTGTATAAAAGGATGTCATTATATTTGGGAACCTGCAGGTTTATCCTCTCTGCTTGCTTTATATCTGTTCACAAAACTGTGGCATGGGAAAAGAGGTTTTGTATGTTTTATTCACCAATGTTTCAATTTTCTATTTCTGGATAACAAAACAACTGACGTTTGCTGCCCAGGGACCTACCCACACACCCTTCCCCCTCCCAAAAAAAACCCCACACCTGTCAAGAGCAGAGGAAAATTAATTGGAACAGATGTCATTGTCTACTTTCCAGGATGCAGGAAGAATACCGCATGGACATATTCTGTAACAGATTTGTACACTTTGCGTGCACGCGCACACACACACACTTGACTGGATTTAAGCCCACTCTGAAGGAGAACCCTACCTTTATGTTAGTGCAGTACTCAAACTAATAAGTCCTCCTAAAAGGCACTGTTTATTAGCTCAGACTTGGTACCATGTTAACAGGTGTCTGATTTCCAACTAAAAGCTGGCTGTGCACCAGAACCAGACAGCAAAAAGTACAAAGAAGTTCACTTTGGCATGCAAAATACCATATAGGTAGAGTCTGCAGCTAGGACGACCCAGCAAGTTCTCACAGATGTGCTCTACAAGCAATTTTGAGGGTAACTGCAGAATCTTTTACTTCAAAAATTGTGAAATATCTAACTAGTCATCTTTCAAAAACAACGATTTTAAAAATCTGATTTTCTAAAAAAAAAAATCAAATCAGATCTGAACACTGTCTGGTGTTTCATCCTATATGTGGTTATTTAAAGCCCTGGAGATTTCTGACACTACTTAACACATGGTTTTGACACTAAAAGTCTCACCTCTTTCACTTGAAAACCTGAGTAGAATCAGTACATTACATTGCTGGAAACCGGTAAGTCTATTGTTAAGCCAAAAAAGGAGAAAATGAGATCTCAAATACTCTTCCTACTGGAACTTCTGGTTTTAAGCATTTACTAACACGTAAGTGAAAATGAAATATTTCCTAGATAGTACATTTTGGTACTGAAAACAATGTTGTGCTCAGTAGCTTTCCAGCTTCCATATGTGTAAAAACCTTCACTATATAGGGAGCCAGAAGCAAACAAAGAAAAAACAAATTGAGAATATTATGGCTTCAAAAAGTAATACATTTCACTAATACTATACTTTCATTCTTCTGGGCTTAAACCAATAATATTGATTTAAACTAAGATCCGGAATTATACACTACTGACTGTGAGCCATTCCCCTATGACAAGTCTTGCTCCCACTACAAATACATGCCTAGCTCTCGGCAAACCAAAATACACTGACTCAGATTTACAAGCCAGAATCAGATAGCTGGGTTTACAGGGCAGTCAAAGAACAACAGGACTCACTGAGACTGCAACAGCTTTGCAAATGTGTCCTTCATGTATTTCCTACATAAGAAAGCATGGAGCAAATTTTGTGCCTGGAGTCAGTGCATTGATTCCTTCTCTCTATGAAGAGCAACCACACTGTCACTGCAGCTCACACAGCACTAGGCCACCCAGTATTCTCAAAAATACAGAAATCTTATCAGAGACTGAGCACCTGGAATACTTTTATTAGCACAAACACGACAGCTTGGGTGGAAAACCCGTAAGAGATATTTACCCAATTTCTTTTATTAGCCAGTGCTAAACTTCAGGATTCTGAAGTTAGTCTATTTCCAGTTACTGAGATAAATCATTTGTACTATCAAGGGTTTGTGCTACCAAGTTACAGCAGCTACGGAATAGAAAGGCAAAACCAAAATACCTCACTTACCTTTACATTCTTGCAAATATTCTTAATTTTCATGTAAATAATGTCTATACTGAAATGTCACAGAGGATACAGCCATTCCATAATGCAAATACAAAGCACCCTTTTCATTTTAAAGTACAATGTTCTACTGTCTTCATATACAGCCACTTTCAAAAAGTACCAAACACTTCAATATCATTAACCGTTTTTCCAGGCATACAACACAACACCACACATCCCTGGAGCAGAAACAAATTCTCCTCATCTAATCACTAAGACTTGTAAAAAAATTCCATAATAAAACACCATCCAAGAGTATATCTTTTTAAACATAACCATGCTCTCACTATGTCTTTAACAGTCTTATTGAGAGATCTTTATGATATCTCTCCGGTTTGTTTCTGTGTCACCATGCTGCCATTGTACTACTTCAATTTTTATTCTTTTGCTGACTCTTGAGATTTTCTATTTGCCAGTACATCCACCTAAGGTCCCTTCCAACCCAAAGCATTCTATGATTCAATGAATCCAGACTTTCCCAATAAGCTATAAGAAGGTACTATGTATCTGCAATCACTGTACTTCACTTACCAATACAAGTACGACTGTCATTGCTACTTATTATATATCCTGAAGGGCAATAACACATCCCTCCTGATGGAGAAGAATGACAGCGATACTGGCAACTCAGAGCAGCACAGTGTGATATGTCTAAAAAGGAAATAAAATACTTCAGAAATACAATTACACATATTACCAGCAGAACAGCTTTTTGCCTTACTAACAGTTAAAAAGCTATAGTCTTCTTTATAAGTCATCTACAATTTCAGGAACGGCTTCTTAAAACAACTCTACACAAGAAATTATCTCTGAAGTTCCACAAAATTGCATGTGCTTATATACATGCAGGCAAGGAAATGCAAGAGAGAAGGTAAGCTACTGGTTATAACAGGTTTTCAGAATGGGGTTAAAGGATAAGCATCAATGTTACGTGAACCACCACTAGTAAATGCCATGTAAAAAGCTGCACAGAGGAAGCCATCTGCAATGCACCATACCTTTCTCTGGCTCCACAAGACCTACTTGTGAACAACACCTCCTCCAGCTCCATCTATAGGCATGTGACCTCATCATTTACTCTTTTATGCAGGAAAAAACCTACTACATTATATTAAGAAGAATATGTATATTAGTCCAATATATTAGAATATATTGGTCAGGTTGTGTCCATGGAGAAACTCTTCTTTAGCCTTTTCTTCTCTCTCTCTTTTTTCTTTTTTCCTTCACCACTTCTCCCTTTCCTTGTACTACTACCTAATAAACAATTCAGTGACAGGTGATCAAATTATGGTTGTAAAGCAGTTGCTGACTTCCACCTCCTTCCTTTTGCTCTTGCTTTTTCTCAGTTTCTTCTGTTAAAGGCCTTGCTTTGCAGCCCACGTCTGATGTTATGACTCAAATAGACAGCTAAGCAAGAGATGCTTTTTACAATAAGGTTTAATTTCCTATTATATTTACTGCTCTCCTTTCCCAAAAGGCATGATTTTATTAATAGGCACTTTCCTCTTCCTAGAAATTAAAAATGTAAAATACCCTGGTCAAAGCAGTCCCAACAAAAATAGCGAGCTTCCAAAACATCAGCGTTGTTTAGGAGACAAAAAGTGAATGTAAAAAGATACTAATGCTGATGTTTCTGCTATTCCGTGTATGCTTTTGATTCTAATACGTACTGCAGTGTCTGCGCGCAGTGATGTTAGTTTCATCTTCTCCTGCAGGGCAGTCTGCAGCCCCATCACACACTTTCCCAATTGGAATGCAACGCCCTGACCCAGGGCAGGCCCACTCTCCCGGGTAGCATTCATGACGACCACTTTCTATGGAAAAGAAAAACAAGAATAACTGAGGATCATGTTTCAAATAATACTTAGAATTTCTTCCCTAACACCTTCCCAAAGCATCTCTAACCTTCATTATCCACTTTCTGGTTCTTGCACACAGCTGGGAAAGACTATAGAAGAAACAGCGTCTACACTTCCCTGGCATGCTTTTTTTTTTTTTTTACCTTCAAAGTGCGATGCAAACAATACTTGTGCAGACACATGAATCATTTTAGCTTTCTGTTGTTAGAAACAGTAAAACCATTTAGCTTCAGACTAACTGAAAATGGAACTCTCATTTTGTGGTTTCAAAACATGCAAAGGATGTCTGGATGAAGAGCATAATGTTCATCATAGAAAAGGCCAATGAAAGAGAAAAAAGCCCACGCTTTCATTCATTAAAATTTCTGTTTCTCACATGACAAATCTTGGCAGGAGACAAGTTATTTTCATTTTCAACCAATTGATTTTGATTATTAGGAGACTCCTGTGTCTTAACAGATGACCTTAAAAATCTCCACAGGAAAAAAAAAACCCAAGAGATGTAAGAGAAGATGTAAAAGAAAAAAGATATTGCTATATGCTAAACTTCATTTGCATCATACTTGGAATCACAGCAATAAAACTCTCACAGACACAACAGTAAAAAACATTGCATAAGAAAAAAAAGAAACAGGTGAAGATAGAATTCTAAGGTTTTCACAGTATTAAAATGTATTAGCTTAGTGAAGTCTTCCTTTGAAAATGTCATCATTAGAAGTTAGCATTAGTATATACCACATCCTCTTTCATCTTCGTTATCTTCACAATCATCATCTCCATCACATATCCAGCTCTGATGAATGCAACGGCCACTTGGGCAAGTGAAGAAGTTGCCTCTGCAAGTTGCATAAGCTAAGGAAAGAAACATGAGAAAATCAAAGTACTCTAAGTGACTAAAAGGTTAGAAATAGTAACATTTTCTCATAGATGAACAGTCATTTATAATCTCTCCTGAAAAACTGAGTTAGTTCCACATCTTATATATATTAGAAACACTGTTGGTTTGCTTGGGTTTAGGAATGACCTTTATTTTAGAACACTCTGGCTCTTTATGTAGATGAAAGAGAAGGTTAAATTTCTCAGTTAGCTGTGCATCTAGACACAAGACGCCTTACTAGCATGGTTCCTGAAGGTGGACATGACAAGGAGACGATACTCAAGACATCAAGAGGTGAAATATGTGTATGCCTTGTACTAAGAGAAACAGTTTTAAAAACCCAATGAACATTTATGTCAAAGCCATCCATGATTGGGAAGTATTCCCTGCTAAGAGTTCATTTGTGGGTCCTCGAAAAGGAAGACACTTCCAAAGACATAAAAGAGAAATATCGGGGGGGG
>Ga0065711_1007431_pt1 | contig 14902 bp, 3 predicted proteins | sample Hoacrofraction12_FD_59098 | JGI IMG/M metagenome (GOLD analysis project Ga0065711, IMG submission 59098) | Hoatzin crop microbial communities from Cojedes, Venezuela - Epithelial fraction 12 v2 (version 2) | ecosystem: Host-associated > Birds > Digestive system > Esophagus > Crop | place... | reverse complement strand
TTTAAGAAAAGAACAAACATTTTCTTAAAAGGAAGCCAAACATCTCATCAGAGCACTTACTTGCCTTCAGTGTCTTTGTAAAAAGCCTAGGAACCTACATGGGGCAATGAAATTGTATGGAGTATTATGGTTGGACCTGTTAAGACTTAGCTTAGGAAACACTAGAGAATAATTACGGTATTTTCTTTATTTAAGTAGGTGCTTATATTAAGAGTTACGTCTTGACAGATTTCCTATATAGTCAGTGGAAAGAAATGGTTCCTTCATAGTGATGTAGAGAATACGGTTTACTGCTCTGCATCATTCTCTGTTTAAGCTTTTGTTTTCTCATTGACTCTGAAGGTAGTGTGGAGAAACTAGCTGCTTTTCAGGACCTTGAGTGCACCAACAGGCCTTGAACCTACTATAAAGGCAGCCCAGCACCTCGTTTCAGCTCAGCCCAGAGCTGCCAGTCATAGCCCCAGTGATGTGTTGCCATAGGAGTGCCTGATCAAAGACCTGAGCTGTTGCCTTGCTTTCGCCCATGGATCATTGGACCACAGATAGAAGCCATTGCTGTCACAGTGCTGTTGTGTTTGCCCAGCCCAAGTTCTGTGGGACTGTGGTCTGGTGCTGAGGGCATAGTTTACCTACCCTGTGGCTGTCCCCAGTTCCTGGCTTGCCTCCCCTTGTGGAGCAGACCTGCTTTTGTTGCTACCTGATATTCCTAATGTAAATACCCAACTTCAGATGCTTATATAAATTGTTTCACTCACTTTCTTAAATGTAAGATCTAACGTCACCTGGGACTGCAGAGTGCCAAGAGTTCCAAAATATCAGATCTAATGCAATGACAAATGCACCATTATGAGGTGTGCCAAGATTGATGGAAATGAAGTTGTGAGATACAAGAATAAAGTTCAAGTTTGTCTTACGGTTATGGTTCAGCTGGTTGTCAGGGCTGTGTTGGTGTTCACCATCAATGCACTTAGTATTTCATTCCCTGACTGGTCGAGAAACTTCTCAGCTAGTCTCTGTTTAGATGAGACAATGGTCTGACATAAAATAAGCTATCACATGAACCCTTGCCACCTTCACATTTATTTCACAGACACTCTCTGGGTGGAAACTTTGGACAGATATTGATTGTCTACGCACAGCAAATATTGAGATTTCCTCAATATTTGCTGTGCGTAGACTGATTGAAAGGCACCATGACTTTTTTTCACTATATTGACCAGTGTCTTGTGTAGACAATGAGGTCATCCTAAAGACTAACCTATGTGGTTCCTGCTGCAGAACTTATTAAACTGTATATAATTAAGATCCTTGTAAATATTTATCAGATGCAATAACGTTCATATAGGACAGTTTTCCTTTATACATACTCAGGTTGGGAGAGACTTTGTACATAGTTTAAGATACAAAAAAAAAAAAAAGAGATCTTATGTTCACTGAAGTGATCACATAGGGCTATTTGGCAGCTGGATTACAAGAATTCACTGGAACATTTTAGAGAAGTCTCACTTGGTCCAGAAGAAGACGCTGTTGCAATCAAACTGTTACCATTCAGAGAGTGATTGAGCACTGGATTCGAACAGAGTTGTGATAGGCAAATTAGCTTTATACATTGGGTTTTTTTTATTAAACAAACTGTCTCTTCATCAATATCTCTGCAACAGAAGTGACAGCTGGAAGTTAGCCATTGTACTCACAGACAAGAGGCGCTATATAGCTACATAACTACATTTAGGCAACTAAATTGTATGAAGTTGTGCCTCAGGCCAGGGTCTTTAACGTACATTGATTGACTTATTTCACTTGGAACTTAAAATACAAAGACCTTTTCTGAAGGCATCACTGAGGAGGTAACAATATCAGCAGCATATATATGTATAAACACCCGTTGGATAAGATGATTTCCCAGGACCAAGAGACCATGGAATGCAGAACTTTAAAATCAAGTGGAGTTCAAATTCAAAACTTTCTTTGATCAACCGATTGACCAATAGATCTGTCTATCTGTCTGTCTATCTATTTATCTATCTATTTATTTTTAAATGGATGCCAAACCTGGCTGTCTTGGGGCTCTTCTACAACATTCTTAATTAAGGTATGCCATCATCTTTATCTCTAACTCCTCAAGCCCCATGCTGGGCACCATAAAGGACTGTGATGGGTTTACCTTAGCTGGATTCCACACAGCCACCAAAGCCTCTCTATCACTCTCCTTCTCAACAGAACAGGGGAGAGAAAATATAACAAAAGGCTCGTAGGTTGACATAAGGACAGGGAGATCACTCAACAATTACTGTCATGGACAAAAAAGACTCCATTTGGGGAAATTAGTTTAATTTTAGTATCAAACAAAATCTACAAAGGATAATGATAAATAAAAACTAAATCTTAAACCACCTTCCCCTCACCTCTCCCTTCTTCCTGGGCTCAACTTCAGTCCCAAATTCTCTACCTCCCTTCCCTCTCCAAGGGTTTGGTCTTGGGCAGTTGAAGGTCTGCATTGGAGGCTTGAAGACTACAGTAGAACCTAATCAAATTTAAACTCATTATTTAAACAAATATCCCTTGCTAGGAGAATTATCACATTTGACTTTGCTCAAAAATGGGCAACAACCTAGCATAAGTAATTATCACAGAAGAATAGTGACAAAAAAATTCTGTTCTTTTAATATAACAAATTTCTGCTTATCCAAATCCTGCAACAATTGCAGCACATTCACATTCAAAGTTTCATTTTTAAGAGGGTTAACTGGAGTAATAATGCTTAGAAAGAAGTAAGAAGAGTAGACATACTATTCCAAAAATGGGCAAAGGATAGTGATGGACAGAGTAAAAACGTTGTATACACACTACAATTTGACTCAGTACTTTTATGTTCATCATGAATTTATCTTATTTTGTGTTTTATCTTAATTTTTTTTCAATTTTTTTCTTTTTTTACAATCTAACTATTCCCCCAGTAGTCCTGCTACGTAATTGCAGCAAATTGGATGCTTGGGAAATGACAGTCCTTAATGATTGTGGTTTATATGAAAGTAAAAAAGAAAAACAAAAAACAGTCACTTTTGCATATTTTGTCTTTTTCTAGCAATGTGGGCTAGTTCCCAGGAGGGTACCTATAGGGATGATAACTATTAGTCCCTAGCATTCTGCCCATTTTCTAATTTCTGTGTTTACATTTGCTTTTGTTAATTTTTAACTTGAGTTTTATGTGGCTATTGTTTTGTTTGTATTTCCTGATTAGATAATGTATTTTATGGATCTGTGATGTTTCTAAACTCCACCACAGAACTGACCGTACATACCATAAAGAATTTCATCAACTAAAAGTATTATGAATACAGCTTTGCTTATTTTGCATTAAAATAAAGGAAGGAAAATTGGGAATTTCACTTGAGTTTTTATTTTTTACCACTTGATGGCATAAATATAAAATCATTTTCTAACTGTACTCAAACTTCAGAAGAAAAGCTTACCAATTTATTCAAATAAGCACTGGAATAATCATTCATACTACAAAAAAAAAGCATAAAATCCTTATATGTACAAGTTTATGTATACCCTGTCCATGCTGTTTATGGATAGGGGGAATGGGTTTAGAAATATTTTGTTTCTTTCTTTTTCTATTGGTTTGTTTGTCAATTAAAATATTCCTGTTGACTAGGAAAATTTTAGTAAATATTCAGATTGTAATTTTGATTACTAAAGAGTAAGAAATGTTAAAGATGCTAGAGCTTTATGTGATGGCACATAATTTCTCCTCATTGAACAAACAGGAGTAAACAATATGGTTAACTGTATGGCATATTTATGAACAGTATAACCTTGGGAATTAAGAAGCTTTTATCTTCTGAGTAATCTTTTTTAATTCATTTAGTCACATTTTATTTTTAAGTGCTCAACAAGATATCGTGATAAGAAAGAGATGTTCTGAGTTTTTAATTAGGTCTTAATGATTGCATGAAACACACACTCAGCTGTTTGCTGTACAATAAAATTTACTAAAAATAAAGTGTTCATTCCTGCTTATGTGCTTCTGTGTAGTTGAGAGATTTAATGAGAAATATTAGATAGAATAAACTCTCAAAATGAATGCCAGAACCGAAAGTTAAATTGTTCCCAGATTTTGATCAAAGATGGTAAGTAAAAGGATAAATATTCAGCTCTTCTCTTTGTATACTAAAAAAATATACAAAAAATTCCTATACCCATTTGAACGGAAGAAATTGTTCTCCTGTATATATATATGCATGAAGCACTATTTTTCAGAGTTTTTCAATTTACTGACAGTCGCATTGCACATGCCTACTACAAAATTCCCAGTTTGCACATAGGTAAAGACAGTACCTTCTGAATTATAATCCTATCTTGTGTGTTCTGGAAGAGAATGCAGAAAACAATGTTTTAAACAGCAGCCTATCACTGTACTCTTTCAGTATTTTATCTGGAATACTTTAGCAAATGTCTGCACCTGCAGCAATGCTTCTTTAAATGCAATTTGATCATTGTGTTTTACAGGATGTGACTGCAATTTCAGAAGAAGTCTTTGAGTTTCCAATACTTTTTTTAGCTTAAAAAAATATTTTTATTTATGATTGAATGGCAAACAACAGGTTGATACAAATTAGAGGACATATAGATTTGTTCTTCCTGGTGGAGTCTGACCTCTAAATTGTCTCTTCACTGCTGCTTTTATCAGAAGAAAAATAAAGAAAAGGAAACACTTAATCAAACAGAAAGTTATCAGAATAGCAAGTCAAAATTTACAGAGTTTGAAACCAAGAAATAGCTGTGGTGTTGAACTGGTCTTTTAAATCAGCTGACTGTTTTTCTTCCTGGAATAGCAACAGTTCTAGAGGAATGGGCTGTGATCTATTATTTGCTCTGGAGCCTTTTTTTGCTGTTTACTTGGGTTTTTTCCAAATAAAACTTACTTAGAAATAATAGTTTCAGTTACTTTGTAAACTTCATATGTTTACTCATGATTAAGATCATGGCAGTAGAACTGTATTCATGAAATTAAAGAAACAAAAAAATCTAAGAAAAAATCTAACTTTTTGTGTCCAAATATAATTCAGTTATTGCAAGGCTATTTCTATGTTGAAAACAATTTAGAAAAAAATGTCAGGTTTTGGCATAGAAATAAGAATATATGATGCAACATTTTAAGTAATGGTGAACTGAGACCACAATTCTCAAAGAATTGTTTAATCACTTTTTTAAGATTTTCAGTGGACAAATACCGACAAAATTTATTGCAGAATGTTATTGGTAAAATCTCACAACACAATCTATTAAGTGATGGTACTTTTTTGAAGTGAGGTTGCCCATGATGTTAAAAACATTGTCTTCATCATCCTTGCCTTCATCCATCTTGTCTCAATAAGTCACAAAACAAGTTTCATCCCACTTGCTGTATAGAGCTGTACATCTGAGTTAATTGTTAATACGATTCTCTGTAGCTCTTCTCTTTGTTTAGATTCTTAGGTTATATTAATTTCCAAACCAACTTGTTTTCACCTACAGCTTTAAAGAAAATATGTCTTTCCTAAGCTGCAGTGACCCATGCATTGTAGCTTCCAAGGCAATTTTTATTTTCCCTTATTGCATCTGAAGCTAAATGAGAAAAAGACCACAGGCTCCAGAAGGTTCTCTTGGTTTCTGCTTGCTTTTTTATGGTTCTGGGGTGTGTTTATGGTCTTCCATCAGACCTCCACCAATATCTGACTGTAACTTTGTTGGTCTTAATTTTCAGAGCTGCTACTAAGAAAAAGTTAAGCTACACAAATCAAATCTCATTTTTATGAAAAACTGTGGGTTTTTATTTAACATGATAATTGTTCAAGCCCAGGAAGAACTTGGGAGCAAAAGTCTTCTCTTCAGAGAATTTGTTTATTGAACAGTTGTCTTGAGGAAAGCTGGAAACTGGAGGTTCTGATCATCCAGTAAATTATACATGTAAAACTTCTTTCCAGAACATTTCAATGTTCATTCAGCTTAGTTTCCTACAGCTCCCATAATCCCACAAACTTCCTTCTTTTTTTCTCATTGTAAAAAAAAAAAAATTTCTTCATGAAATCTGACTAATGAGGACTGAAAGCCCTGAGTGTTTGTAGTCTCCTACAGGCTTTTCTGTATAGTACTGATCATGCATTGACGGTACTTGGTGTTGAAAAGACTATATATACAATAATGGATGACAATATGAAATATCCTAAGAAAGCCATCATCTATTCTGCTTACTGATTATTCAATGCTAAAACTGCGGTATTTTTCTGAAATTTTATAAGCTTATGGGTAAATTTCTGACCTTGGAATCAATAGCAAGGTTTTAACACATCAGAATCAAATGAAAATGAAATGAAAAGTGTAATGTCTGTCATTTATGGATGTGGTCAGCAATAAATCCATAGCAATCTGGTATTTTGCATGGTCCTGTTTTAAAGACATTGCAGGGAGGTTTTCCAGTTGCTTGACAGGACTTTTTGAGTGCACGGTTGTACTGCTGATGGTTCTCAAACTGGTTGATCCTTGCTCTGATTCAGGAAAAGCTGAAAATTCTTTACTTGTAGGAGGTATGAAGTTTTTCCAACCACTCTTGGATTGTCTTGCAGCAATAGTATTCAAAAAGAATTCCATCTCAGTTGGAGGCTGGATTTGTTTCTTTCAAATGTGAACTTTATTTTATTTTATTTTATTTTATTTTATTTTATTTTATTTTATTTTATTTTATTTTATTTTATTTTATTTTATGGGGATTACTGTAATGTGTTAGGACTAAAAGATAGTTCACTCTAGAATTAAGTTGTGTATGGAACTTCATATCAGTTATGTGTGGCAGTGACCAAGTATGTTGTGAGTAACCTATGATATAAGTCTCTTCGTATTACTTCTAAGATTTATTTTTATGCAATAATATTTAAATGCAAATTATGAAATATTTTTGTTTCTTTCTATATTAGAGTCTACTTTTTTTGATTAGATGAGTTATACACAGCTACATATATCTATATTTAGGTGAGAGGTATTCAGTGTCTCATAACTAGATATCCAGCAAGTTGTACTACTTTTATCGTAACACTCTTAAAATGAAGTAAAATTACTTCTTAAAAGTGATCCAATTACAGATTGTTTCAATGGAATTGCAAAGTTTGGATAAAAATGATAAATTCTGAAAATAAGTATCAAGGTTTAGATGTTCAGTCTTCATTCAAAAGCAGACAATTCTTTTCTAGCCTACTTTTTTACATTTACATAGTAAATGACTCATCCTAAGACTAAGCCTGAAAATTGAAGCCTAAGCAGTGAAAATGTAACACATTTGAAAGAGAAGAAAGAGACATAGTAAGAATACATACAACCTTGATAACAACCGCTGTTACTGATCAAGCTTTACTGCAGTGTGAGCTGATTACACCCTGTGAGGTATAGAAGTTGTGGATACATCTCAGCTGCAGTCTAATTTCCTAATCTATGGATATTTAAGTTCAATGAAACCACAAATACAGACTACTCTGTCATTTCTATTATATTACGGTGTTTCTCATTACATATTAAAAGGAAGTAATAAGCTATTTATTTGGTACATAAAATGGAGACATTAAGAATAAATGACAAAACCACCAACAGACAATTAGTTCGTGTGCTAGTTACATGATGATACTTCTTTTGAAAACTGATAATTACTAATAAAAATATAATTTGATTTTTTTTATGTATCTGCAAATCTTTAGATTGTTTAATCAGCAAGAATACTTCTCCACCATTTTTGTTTTTCTTGATTAGCTTTTTCTAATGTAAAATGCATTAAGCTCTTATCGTGTTGCCAAAGCTTAAAAAAAATCAAACCTGATACTGACACATTAAATAGGAAGAATGTTAATGACCTCAAAAAGCCATGTGGTCCATTCTTTATATCAAAAAGCGATTCTCTGTCCTGAATCTTTATGCCAGTATTTTATCCAAAATGTTTGACACGAATTTCAGCACTAGCATTAATTCTTCCACAGAAATAAAGAAAAAAAATCATTGTTCCAACAACTGTTGTTCTATATTTCAAAGACGTTTATCTGTGAACTAAATGGTCATAACACATTCTGTATATGTAAAATTTTGCTCCTCAGTTTCAAGAGATATTCTTGGTAAGACAGATTCTAATAAAATTTTTCCAGATTATTTGTGTACTCAGGGAACTCTTTAAAAATGTCCTGTTTTGAACTGTGGCTTCCTCAAAACAGAGATTATTCTGATGACTAAAAATTCTGTATTCTGTGTTCTGTCAGAGCTAAGTTCACAAATTCTGCTTAAACCAGTCTTGCCACAAGCTCTGAACTGAGATTCAGAACAATATATGCTTAATTTCAGGTGAGTTACACTACTACGGTGATTTCACATTGCAATTAGGTAATCCAAAATCCTGAACTGAGGGCTTAGTCTTGTCCAAAACTGCAGCATCCTATAGGTGTAGTGCATTTATGCTGCCATATTCTTATAGATATTGATTACCCATATTGGCTACAGTGATAGTTCTTAAACTTTTTATTTTTTGTGGTGTTTTTTTTTTTAAAAAAAGCAACTCCTTTTTTTGCTGAATGCGTGCTGTCTCTGAGACTGATTCTCCACTCCCCACTGTTGCTGCTAAGAGCTGGCTCCTTAGTTCCACAGTACATTGCACTGACCAGGGAGATGATCAAGTAGAGACAGAGGGAAAGATATATCCACAAGGCTATATTTGGGTATAAAATGTCATACGTCTGCTAAGAGGTGGCTAGAGCATCCCCACACATGAGTCTGAAGTGGAGCTATGATATCATCTCCAACCTTTGTCACCAGTGTTCTACTCACAGCATAGTCTATACCACATTCACCATCCTTTCTTTCTGTGAGACATAGAAACAGCCTTGTCCTGGATACAGATCCATGTTTATACATATTATGACAGGCCATGCTCATGGTAGATGCAAGCATGGTACTCTGCTGAATTCAAAACTGGAAAGCCTAGAGACTCAAGAAGGACTCAACCGGTAAACCTAGAGACTCAGGAAAGTGTGAGTAACTCAGTAATCTACATTTTTTCTTTCATTAAATTTTTTTTTCCTTTTTTTTTTTTTTTTTGTTCTTTTTCTTTTTTATCTTCTATGCACTTCTCTTGTAGTCTATCAGTTCTATAAGCTGAAGAGCTTTGAAGATTTGCACATATTATGTCAAGGTCTTGTTATGCATTCTAGACTCTATTACTGACTTATTCAGAAGTTTTCTACCAACATTATTCCAGCAACAGGGGCTCCAAAGGCATAAGACCAGACTTCTGGTTGAGTCCTTCTTGAGCCTCTAGGCTTTGCACATGACCTGCCTGGTGGTTTACAGTCAGTGAAAAAAATGCCACTAGGGAGCCTGGTAAGGATAGAAACTCTTGTGTTTTTGTAGTTGAGAAGTCAATGAGCACTCACTCTGTTCCTTTAGGAATTAATTGATAAGTTAATTGATATAAGAAGCTGCCCAGTTCCTAGAATGTGAATGTGATAAATCCAAGTCATGAACAAGAATTTCTGGAACTAATAAAGTTTTTGGAAAGTGAATGATAACTATGAAACACCAAAACAATAATGTATTGAATGTAGTGCCCAAGTGTTGGTAGCAGAGAGCTGAAGTGGAGGGCCTGTCTCTGCATAATCTCACTCTCTGTCCTGCATGTGCATGTTCTGCAAGGAGTCAGTGACAGCTGATGGTGAGACCTCTCTGTGTGTGAGTGGAATCTGGTGCCAGGTCCCAGAGTCAGACAGGCGGTGTGGGCACCTCTGGCCTGTGGTGTCAGCTACCAGAGCCAATGGGGTCTCAGAATCAGCTACTGGAGTGAGTGGAGGTCTTTAACCTCCAGCCGCTGGGGCAGCCACACTTAAAACACCTTAAAAAAATTTAATCTGGCAATAAATTTATTATGCTTAATTCTGTTTTTCTGGTGATGGTAACTTGTAAGTGATCTTCCTGTTTTTATCTCGACCTGCGAGCTTTTTCATCCTGTTTTCTTCCCTATTCTGCTGAAGAAGGGGGATGAGAGGGTGGTTGAGTGGGGGTCTGGCAGTCGGTCAAGGTCAACCCACCACAAAGAAACAGATTAATGGAATAAGCAATGAAACTTCATTGCTTAGGAAATTTTCATACTAAAGGAAGAACCTGGCTGTTAAGAACATGGAAGTAAAAAGTAAGATAGAAAGTTTCATGTCTTCAGAAGCACTGAGCTGAAGCAAAAGAATCTCAGTATTATGTGGACTGCGGTTAAGGTTACAGTCTGTTAAGAATAACTGATGTGTTAGTGAAACAGGATTCTTAATGTAAGATATTTTACAAAAAAGTAGTATTTAAAACAGTGTCATGCTGAATTTTCAAAATTCATAAAATATTATTATGTGTGGTTTTCCTATTTCTCTTTTAAAACTGTTAATTTATTTTCCAGAAAGAAACTGAAACGTCCTTCTATACTATGTAGATGGGTTATTTACTGTATACTAGCACATCAGAAGCATCAGAAACATCACCTCAAGAGAGAAAGCATGAAACAGTTTTTTAGAACAGATAACAGTGGCATGAGAATTTTTAATAGTTCAAAAGCTATGTTAAATTTAGAAGAAATGACTTTGCAAGTCTCTTAAACATAGAGTTCTACTATTTGAAGTACTGCTGTTCCAGGTATGTTCTCCACTAGTTAGTTACATTAGAGCACTGTCATACACAGGAGCATGGGTCTAAGAGCTCAGTTTCTTCAGTTTTAAAAGAAAAAAAGTTTTACAAGCACTAAAGTGTCCTTCATATAATTCATAGGCCAATGGAGAAAGACAGACACTAAGAAAGGCATTAAGTACAGTGCAAAGGTGGGAAAACCATATACGTTCAGTTTTGGTAAAGATACCGACTCGTTCAGAAAACAGTTTAACAAGTGATATCTTAATATCTAAAGAAAGGAAATTGTAATGGTAGGGGAAAGTGGTCAAAAGATCCTGCAGCACAGCAGAAAATTGAATATAATTTTTCTCAACTTCTTTCACTAAACTGTCCTTTGGACCAGACTGTGAAGTGTCTTTGTGATAAGAGTGGACTTCACCAACAGAACTTGAAGTGATGAAAAGCAAAAGAAAGACTCATAACACTTAAGGGCATTGAAGTCCCTTTGTATGCAGAAACACTGCATGCACAGTGCTGAAGTCACCTTGTATTGGAGATGTCTCCTTTACCTTTACAAAGAATATTGTTTGTTGGTGGTTTTTCGGGTGAAGAGAGAGATAAAGGAGAACCAGAATCAAAACATAAACACAAAAAAAGATAAATATATTTGACAACGGTGCTTCTTGCAGTCTATATGAAGAATAAAACTCCCATGCCATTCATAACTCAAAAACTCAGTCTTTCAGATCTAGCCGATCTTTGTCCTTTCAGCTGAAAAAAAAACCAAAAAAGAGACAAAGAAAAGAAATAACCCACTTGTTCCAGTGAAATATTTTCTTTGAATTAAAAGCCTGAAGTTTGTAATTTCATAAATACTTGTCATTTATTTCAATATTTTCTTTCAATCAGAGGCTAAGAAAGTATCTTTGCAGGACTGTTGGCATGCAATGTTTATGTTTTCAGTGGAAAGAAGATCACTCTGACCAGCTGAGTTTCATTTCATACTTATTTTGTTGTTGAATAGATTCTACAATCTGTGGCTTGGCAGCAAACGAACATGGGGTCATACCTGGACATACAGCAGATGAATGCTGCTGTATTATATTTAAAAAGCTGTATTCTGACGACCGTAAATCACAAATACAATGAACAGAACAGACACATGAATGACTTAACATTTTGAAGAATGAAATTTTTCTGCTTTTTCTCTGGGGCTAGATTTTCATCTGATTCAGGCTATCTTCAGAATCATGAAATCTGTTTCCAGCTGAGTATCTGGACAAAAGAAAATTTCTATACCCTTATTAATGTTCTAGACAATATGTAAGAAATGTACCACAAATTATTTCCAAAAAAGTAAAGAAGGAAAATATGTTTTAGAAACACTGCTTTACTGTAATACCTATTGCTTAAATCGAGAAATCAATTATTAAAGCTACAGCATTCTTTTCCTTATTGCTTGTGAAAGAGTATTGCAGAAGGCAATCAAGAAAATGCTTAAATGATAATGAAGCCGTCAGGAATACTATTGCTGCTGTATTTGAAAAAATAAAAAATAAAACTCAAAAATCCAGCCCTTGTATTTGCCTCAAGCATAATCAATTTGGCAAACACAATTGTTTTCACTTCCGTACAACATTTGTTTAATGCTTTTTACTAATGATTGTGTATTTATGAAAAGGCAGCACATCATTCAAAAATAAACTGATACAAGCTTTGGCAATGTATCAAGTCTACATGCTGTTTATTAGTCTCTCAGATAAATGTTTCTTCCTTCTAATGCTAGGAATTAATTAATTGCATTCTGTGCCACCTATAGGGAAGAGGTAAAATTTATAGAAAATTCTCTCATAAACAAATGAATAAGCATCTCTGATTTTGTCCTTGGGAAGCATTTCTGGATATAGTCTTTCTAGCTAGGGGAACATTTAGTTTTCTGTCTAAGAACAATATCACACTTCTTTCCTTCCAGTCCATGCACTTGAATGTCATATCCTTCACAAAAGCAAAGGATGCAAAGCAGTTACAAATATTTGTGAAGCCAAAAGCAAGCAATATCTCTCTTCCTTGGAAGTTGCAAATACTAATGTATTCACCAATTATAGTTTGTAGCAAAGAGAAAATTGCACTTCTGTATCTGGAGACCATAGCTGTTTTATTATTGCTTCTGTTCATTCAGGATGGTCTGAAACAGGTTTTACTCTAATGAGTTCCACAGGCCAAGTTTTCAACAGCTTTAAGCCTGCTGGGCATATGGTGGCACTGTATTTCTTTGTACAAATACCATCTTCAATTCTCTGTAGCAACCTGGGGCGGTATATGTGTGGAAACAACACTGGAAGTGGAATATCTTTTAGACAAAAAAGGTGATTTCAATGTTGATGATGTTTGAACTTGGGAGTTCTACATCTTTGCTCAAGTGGAAAATTTTCAGGAATGTAATTGGCATTACCACAGAATTTGATGACTTTTCCTGCATAGGATTTTCTACTACTTATCTGTTTAAATTATGTCTTCGTTTTATTCATTTTACCACCAATGAAACAAAATATCTGTGACATTGTTAGTATAATATTGTTGATATTTTTCATGCTGTTTGTATGGAAAGCTTGTTCAAAGTCAATTACTTGAGGACTTAATTTTTAAAGTAGAATTAAGCCTTTATTTTACAATGTATCATGATCTATTTGATTATCGTAAATTTCAGGAGTGCTGTTTACCAGTCCAAGAAATTCTTGCCGTGATAGCTTCCTCTGGATGTTAGCAACAGTGACTTGCGATTTCTGTTGGCGAGTATTGCAGCAATAAAAAAAAAATGATTAAAAATAGACTGCACATCTTACTGAAATCGATTTTAGAAAAAGAGTAACACAGTAATTTATTAAGTGCATTCTAGACTGTAGTGGTGTAAAAATTTCCAACCATCGGCTTGCATAGTACCCATCTATCTCTCTGGACTTGAAATGAACATATTGGTAAATTAAAACTAAATTTAAAAAAGAAAAAAAAAAGAAAAAAGACTTTGTGTTCAGTATTCTGATAATGATTACAACTTTGCATCTCAATCTTCCATCTGTTCATCTATGTATTCCAAAATGCAGTATTATGATTTCACACAGGTGCCTTGTTCACAGCAAAACCAAAACTGATAAAAATAATGAGCAAGAATTTGGGTCCTGGTAATTGTTTAGAGAGTACACTCATTTTTACACTTTAACGTCCAGTCCACATGAGTAACTGAAAGTAATTATCTTTCAGTGATTAATGAGGAATGAATTGGTAGTCTCAGTCCATTTCCCAGCACAAATCATAAAACTCCACACGAAAATTGTCATTAATTCATTACGCCAGCAGAGAAACCAAGGTTTAAATGTTCTTAAATGAACCACTATTTTAAGCTCTGACACAGTACTGCCAATTTATGACTGAGTCATTTGTGTAATCTGAATTTGCACTAGCTCTCCTACTCAATGGCTGTATTTCCTTACTCCAGACTGACATGTTTCTTAACCATTGGCTTCACATTTCATTTATTTTTCATTCTGAACAACAGATTGCAATTTTATTTTCAACATATTTACAGATACTCTAACAAAAACCATATGTGACATGGTCTACAAAGAAGCCTCTGCCAGACAATTTTGACCACGATCTGACTATTTCTTTATTTGTGTCATTATTAGCCCTTACATAGCAGCTGGACTTCACATGGGGAGTACCTACTAGTTCAAGGAATGGATAGAATTAAGGCGAATTAACCATTCTGTGCAGTTGCTTCATGCACATTTTCGTGGTTCTCTTTACAGCTCTCTTTTCTGCAACAGAGAAGAGTGAAAATAATTGTTTTCTGAAATCTTGCAAAGATATTTCAAATGTAGGCCAAATGATTCTTTGAGGAAAAGAAATGACTTAAGAAACTAAATAATCAGTCTTCCAGATAGAACTGTTTTGTCACAGATGTTTGGACCCACTCTTGAAGGTGGAGGGAGGAGAGAAAGGTTATTGCAAATAAATTTGACACAGTTAACCGTATCATAAATATTGCAAATGCATATTCACAGGTTCAAACAATCTAGCAGATTAGGCTCTGTGAGTATGTTACTTTGAGATGCAAATTATAACTTGAAAAAATATAACACTATTTTGATCTTTTTTAGTCTGAATTCCTAGCCTGAATTTCATATTTCTTACATAGGTTACAAAACCCTCAGTGGAGGGACAAAAAATAACACAACTCCCCCCCCCC
>Ga0065711_1043151_pt1 | contig 14903 bp, 7 predicted proteins | sample Hoacrofraction12_FD_59098 | JGI IMG/M metagenome (GOLD analysis project Ga0065711, IMG submission 59098) | Hoatzin crop microbial communities from Cojedes, Venezuela - Epithelial fraction 12 v2 (version 2) | ecosystem: Host-associated > Birds > Digestive system > Esophagus > Crop | place... | reverse complement strand
GCCTGGACAAGGTCCTGTGCAGCTTGCTGTAGGTGACCCTGCTTCGGCAGGAGGGTTGGACTAGATGACCCACAGAGGTCCCTTCCAACCCCTACTATTCTGTGATTCTGTGATTCTGATTCTGTTAACTCCACCTACAATTTTGGAATGCTGCTGGATTCCATACTGACATAATGTTTTGCATAGTTACAATCAATTACTAATAAGTTATCCTTTCTAATATTCCTGTTGGTTTGGAGATAGTCCTCATCCTAGTGACTGATGATCCTTGTTTACTCATACCTCTGTCATTTTCCATCTGGATTACAGAAATTCAACAAATCAAAATAAGGCACAAACAACCCTCAGGAAATTCTATCCAGGAAAACTGTCATTCTCCTCCTCTGTCAGGCAGGATGCACAATCACACCAGACATATCCTGAATCTTTTTATATACTCTACACAAGATTTTCATAGGACATATATTTAATTTCAAAGCCTAGTCATGTCTTCAGATTACTCAACAGCCTGGACCAAATGCGTCAATGAATCAGCTGTTTGAGGCTGAAGGCTGTGATAGACCTAACTAACCCTAAGCCAACATCAACAAAGCAGGAGACTGAACTTTCTTAGGAGTCACATTAAAGCTGTGGTACCAGCCGCTACAAAGCCACGTATGATACGGATGCCTAGAAAGCTGCCTCCCACCAATTCTCTTATTTAACACAAAAGATATGCATACCTACAAAAAAGTCCCTTGTTCTCAAAAGATGAGACAAAAAGCAAAACCCTTTAAAAAAACCCTTTGTATTACACAAGCTTTTCTCCCCTGTAGAAAAGAGAAAATAAACTACCCGTGGCAGATCTTCATTCTGCTGTTTCATCAGTGATTTATGGAAGTGATCCCAAATGCTGTAGAGATGAAGCAGAGGGTGTTACATATTTCTGTTTTGTTTCATTTTACCATGTGCTGTTGAAAACATAAGACTAAAATTGCCTGTACTTTCTCAAGAACCCAGGACAGGTTTTCCTCATTTACATAAAGCTGAATGTAGTCTTTGGGCACTGACAAAGCCAACAAACACTCACCCCAACCACGAAGAGTCAAGAAGAGCTAATAATGAGCCACACTCACTGTCCTCTTTACAGATATATATGAAGTGAATTTTTAGCATATATGTTGTATGGGGTTAGAAAAGAGTTTAAATCTCAGTACCAGCTGTCTGCAGGACAGTTATCACAGCTAAGAAATTTGTTTACAGTCATTTTAAGTATGAAATCCACCAGTAGCTGTTAGACTCATCTCTGGTAAAAGATTGTTTACTGTCTTGCCAGATTAAAACTCTGTCTAGCTATGCCTATCAGATATCACAATTTAAAGAGCATCTGTGTATGTCAAGACAAGGCAAAACTGTAGTAGCTAATGGTGTTCTAGAAGCATTAGAAACTAATATCATAATTACCAAGCTGCAAAATTACAAGTAAATGGAAATAAATACAAATAGTTTCATTTCAAAAGAATTTTACTTTCTAATGTATTTTGGCCTTGCTCTGATACAGAGACAGCTTTTAGGATAGTACTGAACACTGTGAGCGTGAGGACACAGTTCAGAACAGCCCTGATTGCCCAACACTACCTATATTACTTGTGCACTGAGCAGGAGCTATGTATTTCATACACTATTCACAACTTGCTGCAGTCATTTAGCAAGGTCAGTACATGCATATCCCTACCGTACAGTAATGGAAAAAGTTGACATGTATCTAGGGAATAAGACCATACAAAAACGTGAGCTGTTCTTCTCTGCATCAATTTCAAAGCCTCAAATTGCTCTTGGAGCCTGGTTCTGTGAATGATAGAATGATTACAATGGATACCCAGTAACAACCTGCGAGTGACTGGTGGGTGAGTCCGTTGATCTGACTGATGGGGGTTACTGTTTGTCTACCAGCTCCAGGCACTTAATAACAAGAATAACCAAATACACCCCAGTTATAAATCAAGGTCCACTTACATACCAGGCAATAAGTTCACACTGTGCTATACTTTTATTTATACTTTAATTCACTTCTATCTGATTTCGTTCTCCAACGTCCTTTGTTACTGTAGGGCTCATTCTAACCTCAAGTACTCTCTTTATTCTCCTGCCAGTTTAGATTTACACATATTTTTCTCAGAGATCACCAAAGCATTTTCTACTGTCTTCCCAAGTTCAAGAGAATTCCGATCTGCCTCTCCCAGTTTCTTCCAAGTCTCACTTTCTGTCACACCTAACAGGAATACAATACTCTTTACCTGCCAACACATCTCAGCTTTGAATCCTTAGGGGTGAAAGGATACCCTGATCTCACTGGCTGTTTCAGAGTGAGGATTCTGCTACCAAAGGAACTGATTACCATCATTTCTAGTATAGTTTCACTGTGATGAGAAATAACAAGTGGAATCGACTGCTGCAAAAATGACCGATTACATATCACGGATGGAACAAGACAGGTTCCTTTTCCCTCACTTCTAACATTAATACATTTTGTTCAGGTATCTTTTCAGTACTTTAAGAAATTTCAAAGCATAAAAGAGGACAGACTTTTACATGGCTTAACCAGCATGCTTAGCACAGACTATGTGTCACCACTTAATAATAAGCCATTTGAGCTTATCTGAGGTTGCAACGGGAGGTTGAAGTGAGTCATAAGTACTACAACGCATTCTGCAGACTATACCAGAAGGGATTTTTATTCAGAGGTTTCTGGGATTATTACACGAGCTGTCTCTTAACTGATAAGCAAACTTTTAAAATAAATGAGAGAATAAGTTTACTAAAGAGTTAGCATGACAATAGAGACAAGCAAGAAAAATCAACCCCATCCTCCACTTAAGTCGCCTCATGTGTAGTGAGGTGGATGTTTGTCTCTTCTCCCAAGTAACTAGCAATAGGACAACAGTAAATGGCCTCAAGTTGCATCAGGGGAGGTTTAGATTAGATATTAGGAAAAAGTTCTCTACTGAAAGAGTGGTCAGACATTGGAACAGGCTGCCCAAGGAAGTGGTGGAGTCACCATCCCTGGAGGTGTTCAAAAAACATGTAGATATGGCACTTCAGGACATGGTTTAGCAGGCATGGTGGTGATGGGTTGACAGTTGGATTTGACATTCTTAGAGGTCTTTTCCAACCTTAATGATTCTATGAGTCTACGTCTTTCTCTTCAGGGTGAACTTCTGGTAAACGCATTTTACAGAACGTTGTACTATATGAATTCCTCCAGGACTGATTTAGAGACGGTATATTAATGCTTTGCAATTTGTAGCAAGAGTACAAAACCTGAGACACTTTAGACTTCAGAGCATAAAGTTTTTTGTGTGACCTAACAATGGCTATTATTCTGAACTAACTTTTTCATAGGAAATATGCTAGTTGCATATTTTCAGTTTTGAAAGAAAAACAACCCCTTTGACTGCAAGCCTACTACCACCACTAAATTTTCCTTTAGATTGTTGTGTAGTGTTTTTTATAGACCTGCTAATTAATTCTGCATGGATTTTAATTCTTAAAAGACTTCAGAAGATACACTTTCCTCTAAAACTTCTCTTCATGTAGCAGTAATTTCCCTCCTATTTATTTCCACAATTTCTTCATTTTTATACAAAAATTTGTATTTTCCTAATAAACCCTGCAGAGCTAACTCTTCAGGCATTATACCACCAAATAATCCATAAGGACATATTCTAGTTTTCGATAAACTGACGTAAATCTGGAAGGAGTTTACTGACAGCCTTTACTTATATTTTGTACCTTCTTTACCCTACTATCGTGATTTTAAGAACCTTCTTAGACACACTAAATCATTCTAGTTTTATCACAAGTGCATTTCTTTCAAACAATAGAGTTTGTATTCAAGGTGCATGTGCAAGTAGAACTGATATTATATATACATATGTATATATTTGCCACGGTCCATCTTCTCTTTTCTCTTTCTGTTCTCAGAGGGTAAGATCCACCTATGTTCAAAGATCCATGGTCAAACCTAAAAATTATTTATAATATATTTGAACTTAGATCCACTGCAATAAAAACAAGAACGAGGAAAAAAAGCCCAAACAATGCAAGAAATTAGAAATAACATTTTTGCAGATCCAAACAATGTGCTGAAATTAGATCAGGCAAATAAATGCCAGTGCAATTCCAAATAAGATAAGCATCGAGTAAAAGGATAAAATAAAAATGACTAAAGTTTCTTCAGATTGCCCCTTTATTTTTACATTATTATTTCCTACTATTATTAGTCCTGCAAGTTTAATTAGGAAAGGCATGATGGTGTCAGTGCAAGGTTTTAAGAATATGACATAAACTGATGTTAAATCTTTAAAAATACAATACTTATTTTTCAGGCTAGATATTTCTCCACAATATTCTACAACCAAAATAATTTTTGTTGTCAAAGAAACGAATATTAGCTGAGATAGATAGTTAAAACGCTGCCATATTATAGTAAAGTAGAACTGCTCTTATAAATAGGATGGATACTCGCTTAACAACTAACTGACTATTTTTCTAAGCTTTCTAAATGACATGTGTTGTCCTAAAAAGTGGTCAGTACATTAATATATTATTTCCTGGGATATAGGCATTTAAATGCAGGCAGAGTCGGTGTTCTGGAAGGCAATAGAGCACTGTTAATTAACCTCCCCAATACTAATGAACTTCTTGGACAAAAAAAGGACTTTTCTCTATTTTCTTCACTTTTACTCATTTCTACATTTTTTTCTGTACTATGAATAAGCATTACTCCTAGACAGGTACAGTACCACAAAGTCCCTTCTTTCCTTCTATCCCCAGGCTCCTGGGCCCAGTTCCAACGCAGTTCCTGCTGCGATAATTTGTGCAGCTTTCACGTAGTATTTTAGTGTGGACAGAAAAAAACAGCTATAGAGAAAAACACTTCCCAGCATCTTTGAGGAGGTTCATTATTGTTGCTTTAAAATTATTATACGTTACACAGGAAATTGAGGCATTATGAAGATTTTAAGTCAGATTTGATATGCTGTTATGTCACAGAAGGAAGACCTGAAGCACATTTAAGTGTCCCGTACGACTCAATGCTAACGGGAGTGGTGCACTCTGCAACACATAAAGGGTAGCTTGCTTTATGAGAGTTAGAGAACAGCTTCTTTGGCACATTTTCTTTTGTCTTTTGAAAGAACACAGGAAAAACTACTTATAAAAGGAGGATACAAAAAGAACTTCACAGCTCATCCTGCAGTTCCACTACATTTTATGTTTGATTTTCAATTCCACTGCAATTTTGAAGTAATAGTAAAACAAAGAGGAAGTATTTAACATTTAAAATAGAAATAAAAATTTATTTCAAAATCTACCTTAATTTGTGCTCTATATGTAGACACTGAAACATACAACTGGAATATTACCTACACGATGATAGTCAAAATATCACTATACGCATTCTACTGGATTAGTATATCTTTTATCACTACTTTTAAAGGGCTTCCAACAAAGACACCTATGGACTGGATACAAATATTTTTTTTAAATTTAAAAACATCCCCAGTACTAGTATGCTGCTTTCGTAATTGAGAATATAATTTATTTCATGAAAACGAATAGTGACACTGAAAGACAAATGTTTTATTTTATATAATTTGGTGGATAACTTCAAAAGATTACTAAGCCGTCACTGCATGATCATCTTCAGCTGATATATAAAATAGGTAAACAGGTTTATCTTCAAAGCAGGCGACACTGATGTTGTGACTATATTTTTTCTTTATCATTTTATTTCTACTGTATACAATGACTTACGTCAATCTTACCATTTCTTTAATGAACTAATGCTGGAGCAGTAAAGTGACAGTTGCTTACTGCTCTCTTGTGTCCTGAGTGATGTACAGAACACAAACATCACAGGTGTTTCAGTCTTCTGTATTTTACCTGATTTTAAAAATTACTTTTTAGATTCCTTGTGTACTGTTGTAATGTACTTGCTCTGCCTAAGTGAAGGGGTGGGAGGCACAGTTCTTTTAATTCTTTAGCCCAAATACAGATCAGCTCTCCAAAACTTTGGTGGATTAGATAAATGTCTTTTGGTGAACTAAAGTGATCATCTTCAAGCAGTAAGCCCATGATTTCTTTAGAAAAGAGAGAACGAGAAGATGTAAATGTAAATGACTGCAGGTTAAAAATGCTGATGCCTGTAAAACTAATTTCTACATTTAGTTTTTCCATCAGTGCTGCAGACATTTTATTAACTTAGAATCATAGAATCATAGAAAGGGAAATATCTTTAGAAAATCTCCACAACTAACAAAATGAATGGTATATACAAGAAATCATGAAACTCATCTATGGCAGCATGTTGCTTTTCCAGACATGAGACTCCTGAACAATGGACAACATGAGAAAGATTCCTAGGTAAGAATTACATGTGCCACCGAAGAAAATAAAAATAAATAAAAAAAAAAAAACCAAATAAAAATAAATTAGAAAAGATAGATGAAAGGTTATTAACTTAGTATTGACCTAATCAAGAATTGAGGTGGGGCAGGGTATTTACTAAACGGAATTTTCTTTCATGATTTTTTTATTGAGAGTTCTCCACAGTAGCCTTTCCTGTCAGTTACACAGACAGTGAAGAGGTCCAAGATGAATTCCTAGCAAGCAGGCTCACTGGCTCTCTCATGCACCAGAATCCCCAGGGAGGTGGTGAAGACATCTGCTTTGCATTCTCACATCACTGTCTGAGGACAGCACTGATCATAATGTAGCAGATACCATTATGCCACATAACCATCTGACTCCAAGCAGTAATACCCCATTCCCTAGCATTTCCATTCAACTCTTTAGCAAATTTCTAGTTAGAAATAACAACATCAGCTCTGCTTTTTTTCAGTCCAACTAGAAGTCTAAATAAGCACTTCACTTACATAAAATAAAATGCTTCATAAAATATAACAAAATCCAGCACAGTTTGCTATGACTGGCCTCCCTGATTCATATAATTTGAATATTTGCAATTAAAGAGCTCATTTACAAAAAATATTTTAAAGAGCATCGCTGATTCCAGTGACAGTGTCACAATATTCTAAAACAAACAAAAACCCAACATATATATGTATATATATAAACACGGCTAGATATAACACAACGTAATACAGTGGGAAATATACTTGTCAGAAACATTGTGTCATAAGCTGACACATTCGGCCTTGTCACTCTGTTGGTTATCACCCTAAATTACTTGCTATTTCAAGGCATTTAACAACTCATATTCTTTATTGACACCATCATTCCTCTAAAAGGAATAAAGCTGTGATTGTAACAGGGGCCTCAAGCGAGCAGACCACTGACTCCAGTAACATGAATGAGCCCTCAGGAAGCAGGAAAAATAAGGCATGTAGCTTTCATATTTTGACATATTTCACTTTTTGCTAAAATGCTCTTTCTCTTGGAGACCATACAAAATTTGGGAAATTTGTAATTAGACTAAAATATGGAAATTCACAGTCAGAACATAATAACAAAGCCTGTTTGTGTTTGCAACAAAATGGGTTAGTTCCATACCTTGACATATTAGCCCCAGGAATGAAAGAATACTATTCAGCCTGACTGTCAGATCTGCCTGCAATAAATCTCACCGACAGGTAAGCCATGAGCTCACAGGGATATGTGTTCCCTCACTGCCTTCCAGCAGTGATCTGAGGTCATGCTAATTGGACAAGCAGAAAGTTCTAAACATCTACATACACTCACTGCACATGACTGTAACCAGAGGTGACTAAAAACTAACTGATTTTCACTGGCAAGTGGCTAGCAAGTGTTCCCATTTTTTTCTAAAAAAGAAACTGAGAGCACATGAAGGAAGATTTTTCTTTGTGATTTCAGGGTATTTGCAGAATTGAAGAATTTGTGGGCTAGGTAAAGTATTAGGGAATTTGTTGCCTCTTTAGTTTTGTCTTTTTTAGCTATTGGTTGGTAATATTGAGGCATTCATTCCTCTTTTTTAGGCTAAAATAAGCATTATTTAAAAAAAAACAACAACATGCAATGACAACAAAAAAATAACCAAAACATTTGGGAAAGCTGCTATTCAAAGAACAGTGATATAAACCACAGAATGAGACAGCCGAGCTGAGAAAATGACCAATTATTCAGGGGGCAGGTAAGAAAAATGAAAACTGGGAGGAAAAAATAATGGTACAAGAATTAGTCATAGGAAGTACTGAGGTGAAGATCTAAAAATGCATTTGCTGTTCTTACACACAAAAGTTGTGTCTGAAGGTGATATCAAAGCTGTGTTTGCTCTAGATCTCATTTAGCAGTCGTCAAGCTAAAGGAATATAAAACGATCTCATTTTAAAATGTGACAAAGTTCAGGACACTCCATGGTTTAAAGAAGCTTTCAGTTGGATATAGATGAACAAGTCTAAGCAGGTAAAAAATACTACTCCTTTGTGGAACAGCTCCTTCCCCATGTCTTTGCCATACCTTTCTATGTAAATATCTTTACAATGTGTTTTAGGAGAGGCTGTAATTAAAACAAACCAAGTAGAGTCAAAATAATTACAATCTCACCAGCATTTAACACAATTAAGTAAAGTAAGTGATGACCGTAAGGCTAGTAATTTGTATTTATTAAATAAGAGCACTGCATTGGAGATACAATGAAACAAGCAGTAAAAGAAACAACAGAATATTGTTTCAGACTATTAAAATATTCAGTTAGAGGCAATGTTTTGAGACATCTATATCAGAAATACACAGAGGTCAAACAACCATCTGGTTCTGAATTTTACCTCTGTATCCATAAATATCTACTTGTTCCATGGGAAGCCCTTTTTGCATGGATCCAGGCATGGCTTTTGCTAGCTATGAAACATATACTAGAGCAGTTCCTATTATTATTCATCTAGACTGTAAAGTAGCTGTTTGTTCTCTAAGGAAACAGGAGGCCAATTCAGGTGCCAACAGACCAGCCCATGGCAAAATCATTGTTCCTTAGATGCCCAGAAAGCCATGCACCAGCAAATTAAAGCCCCCATGTAGTCCAAAACTTCAGTGGTGTAAGGCACTAAGTAGCACAAGCCCATAGAAAGTAAAAAATGAAACACTTCATAATTTAATGAGATTATGAAAGGCAGGAAATATGCAGGAAGACAAGACAAAATGGCTGTTCTTTTCTTGGGACCTAATGAACAAGGTCCAGAATTCAAACTATAATGAGAAGTTAGCAGCACCTAGTGATTCTCAAGGCCTGAGTCTTCTCTTTCGCACTTCCCAGTCAGCTCATTTGAACAGCCTCTGTTTGACAGGGGCTAGAAAGGAGGGGAAATATTTTTTTCCTTCAGGAGTGAAGCTCTTTCCCTGCTTGAACCCAGGGAATCCATGTAGGTCTCCCATGAGGTGTTCCCTAACTATCACAGAGGATCTCTGCTGTTCCCAGACACTGACATCAGCTGAATATGTACTATTTTTTAAAGAATAAGTACTTAAAAATTTTACATTAGAAAAGCTTAGACTGTGAGAAAATAAAATTTTTCTCATGGACTACATTTGCTAGCTATGAAAATAAATGAAGAAAAAGATGCTACAACGCTGTAGCAAGAGCAGAAGCCTGTTGCACCCACAAAGTAGAAATATATTAAGCAGGATACAATTAATATTTGCTTTTCTTGAATTCAGGCATAGGTATTCTAAATTAACATAAACATACACTGTCATCATGTATAGGCATTTGATAACACAGCTAAGTGTAATACATAACAATAAAAGGGGCAGGGAATACAGAAACACCAACAGTGTGAGAGCAAAAACAGGGAAGAATGGCTTTACCCACAACAATTCTGTCTTCCCTCGGCGAAGAGCTCTGCAGCCTGATCATCTCTACCTCAGTGATTAAGACCAAGGACCATATCCATCAGCACTAACTACACAGCTCTGTGGTACTGCCATTAATCTAGGATAAGCTTGTTAATAAGAATCGACTGCTTTGAAGTGGTGATAATGATTAATAATTTTAAGAACTAACGACTGGCAGTTTGTATTGTTACCAAATGTCAGTCTAGTGCAGTTCTGTTTCGAAGCTTCAAGCTGGCTGATTTATCAGATTCTAAATACTCTCATTGCTGCAATCTCTCACTCTCTTATTCTCTACCTTGCACATACTCACATTCACTTGCAGTTGGGCAGATAAGAAAAATATTGCTGCAAAATAAACTGTGATAATACTGAAGTTGCAGGCTTGGAAACAAATTTTTATCTCACCAAAGTTTACAAGTCTGCACTTCTAGAATTTAAAAGGAATATACTGACGTTATTTACCATTAGCTCCGTCAAGTCTCAATATACCAGTAAGAGACCTTTACTACGTTCTGATCTTCTACCTGCAATACTGGCATCAGCTGAATCTATAACAGAGTGCAGCGGTGTCTCTTCTGCTTTGTGACTCCACACACCAGCAACAGCCACAGCACAAAGCCACAGTACCGTGCATCCCACCAGGGTCTGTGCTCAGAGGAGCTTTGCTGGGAAGCAAAGCCCCTTCCCATCAAACAACCTTACCTCCTTCCTCAGGCATTCCTCTGTCAAACTCCAGGGCATCTTCACACCTCCCCACAAAATGCAGTCTAAAGCACTGGATTCACACTATTGACACATCTGTGCTGTTATTCCCCACAGCTACTGCCTTAGGGCTTGGCATAAAGTGGAAACTTTACATAATAGCCCATCTTGTTTCAGGAAAATATCAATAACATTGTGGGAACAGATTTTTTTTACCAGGCAGGTCTAAGGAATTTAAAAAGAGGAAAAAGATTATTACTGATATAAGCCTGTTAATTTAAAGGTCAGGTTAAGCCTGCAGGATATAGGATATTTACTGTCCTAGACCAGCTTACTTTGCTGCTGAACTTCTAATGGAGCATTTACCATGAGGGAAAAGGAGAATGTTTGTGCAACTGTTTTAACATAGAGCAGTTTCCTTAGAGCATGAAGTTAGACCCCAGACTTATTCTGTGCTACATCGTCAGTACACACTTGCTGTAAAAGACTGGAAATAATTATGGAGTACTGCCCCTCCCCACTGTGACCCTGACCTCTCCATTTCATGAGCATGTTCCTTCAATGTACAGCAGGCAAAATCCTTCCTACAGCAATCACTCAATTTATTACAGCAGTAGCAAAAAAGAGAAAGGGCAAGCGGACTTATTACTCCCATCTTGGGCTGCACGGTACAGCTATTTGTGGCTCAGACACAGCGTTCTGACAAGCGTGGCCTCTGGATACCTCTGTATAGTGAAGGAAGAACATATGAAGTAGTAAAGAGTTCAAGGACATATGGCTTCAAAAAGTTTGCACTATGGCTTATGCTGTTTCCTGTGGAGCCTGTATTTGATCATGATACTGTTTACCCTTCTGTGCAAACAACACTTTAATGACAACGTTATGAATAGTGAGAGTCATTAGAAGCAGAGAGAATAAATGAATTTAAAAAAATTAATAAAGAAGCAAAGGCAAGAGACCATTCCACTGGAGAAAAAGCAGAGCTTTGCTCACTGATGCCTTTCTTTTCTAGGCGCAAGGAGCTTCTATATCACTTTATTCCCTTTTAAATGGCCCCTGAAACATGGAAGAAAAAAATGCAGAAAAGCTTTACACCGGAACAGTAGTGGACTAGTTGCACAGATGGTATTTATTTCTTGCACCTACTCATCTCTAAAATACCTCTTGCATGTAATGTGCTCAATCAATGCCGTTTACAGAATGCTATTGTTTTATTCTTGATAAATCTGCAAAGAAATTCTGTTTAATCCTAATGACGATACACAGTTCAGCAGCTTCTGCATTCCATATTCCTTTAGAATTAGGATTTCTATTTAAAGCAGAGGAAACACTGTTAAAGAGAATGTATGTTTCCTGCTTTTAGGGGTAGTCCTTCCCATGCAAGGCAGCAGCAATAAAACAACAAAACCCAAACTCAAACAAGCATAAGGAACTGTGGTTCCAATTAAAATTGTATCAGGGTGGCATTGAGAGAGAGTGAGATAGCACTGAGAGCCCAAGGATATAGGAGGTCAGCTTATACATAATTAATTTGTTAGTCTTCCATGGCATTTCATTAAAATGTGTTTCTTTCTCAAATACATCCAGGAGAATGACAAGCCATCTTTTCAAGTGGTTTAATGTCCATGTGCTCTGCATTCCATATTTCAATAATAAATATAACAGGATGACAATGTTTTAACCACTTTTTAACACCTCTACTAGCATTCTGGGATTTGTTTACCCTGTCATATGCTATTTAGTGGCACATTTATGATCAATCAGAATGTTCAATCACGAGAATCTGAATCATCAAATGGCTTCTTTTTCTTCACAAAGAAATCTCAGGAAACTGACTCTTCAGAAGTAATTCAGTGTGATCCTTCATGTGTTTGATGTTACAGAAATTTTCAGTGCTTGGGGTTTAATTCAAAGTTCAAGGGTAAAAATACAAGCCTTTTGATTAATTTAACAGATCTGCATTTTTTTGTTTCACTAATTATAAACTAAAATTTGTTCAAGGTGTGCTTTAAAATGTAGAATTAGATAATCCCTTAATACAGTGGAGTGTTAAAACTATTTTGTGTATTGAATACCGTAAGGGGATCATCACTTATGACGAGACAGATTTTATGAGGAACACTTCAATAAATGCATGCACTCCTGGGCTGCTTTGCTGTTTTGTGTGACACTTTTCTACCTTGTATTTCCCAAACACTCTCTGAGAAAAGAATAATTATCAAGATGCTTTAAAAAAAATAATCTCCAAAGAGGAGCCATATTATAAAGTGGTTTTACTCAGATTGCAAATGCTAAAACACTTATTTAACTGAAATGATACTCCAGCTCAGAAAGCTCTTGGTCTGCATGTGGTGTCAAAAGAAATATCTTGCTACAAGTACAAGAAGCAAAGCCAGTGCCTCACTAAATACTGTGAACAATATTAACAGGAAGAACTTGATGCTGACCTTGAACAGATAAAAACATCCAGTGCTGTATGTCAGTGCTGACTAGTGTGATATTGTTGACCTACATTAACATTTGATTACCTTTTGGCACTGTTTTTAAGCTGAGCCAAGGTAACATTCAGTTGTTACTAATTTCTTTATTGTGCCTGTTTAAAATAGAGCCATCCAGATGAAAATCAGATAAAGGAAGAAGAAATGAAATAAACAACAAAATGTACGTAAATTTAGATTGAAGAGGTATGTTAAACATTCATCATGGAGAATTTATTTATAATAACAGCACATTTTTCTACTGTCAGCTGCTGTGATCTTTAGTTACACAAAATGTGAAGTTACACAAGATTTTCATTAAATCTTTACCAAGTAGCTATTTTCAGTATTCCCTACAGCTAATACCAGAAGGTGAAGGTAGTACAAATCATTTCAAAGACATATATATCTATATATATATGGAGAGAGAGAGTTTCAGGATCATTTAGTATATTACCTCCTTCTAAGGCATAATGTTTTGGATTCTGCAGCATCTTTTAACTGGTTTGGTAAATTACCAAATGACTTCATACCTAGCATGGCAATTGCATTACTGCCAGGCTGTTAAGAAAGTGAAGAGCTTCAGGAAGCCAGAAGTCAATGTCCTCAAAATCAAACAAGCGTTTCAGCAAAAGGGGGAGTCCAGTGGGCATAATCTGGCCATTGTCATATTCTTAACCTAACAGTTTCCTCAGCCTTCAGTCCAATGTCAACAGCAGAAAACTGTCGTGTACAGACTTTCCTCCTTCCTCACTGAGCTTGCCATCAAATACTCATACCATTCTAGACTCAGAAAACGAAAAGGAGATTCAAGGAGCAAACTAAATAATAGTGACTAGGGCAAGTATATCCACCAGACATAGAATCCTAACCTAAAACCCCAAAATACTCAACACTTAGCTTCAACAGCCAATTATCAGCTCCCCTGTTCTTTCAGTATAGCTTTAGCCCCTTCCGTGTTGAAACCATTTTTGTCCCACTACATTTAGACCTGCTTATTTAGGACATCTATAGCTCCAATGTGAGAAAGTGAACTTAATCTATAAAAGATACTTCATAAGCTTTTAAAAGCCTGTGTACAGAAGAAAAAGGAACAAATGCTTACATTGAGAAACTCTTTTGCAAAGGGAAGAGCCAGTTTGAAATTAACATTATTATATCCATTACACAAGGAATTACAATACTAAAGCTTCTGTGATTGATGAATAAAACCACTACTACACTACTATAAACATATAAACATTATTAGAAGTGAATTTTTCTCCTTTTTCTTTCTCTATCTAAAATTAATTTCATAAGCAAATGGATTGTATTTAGAAGGGAAAAGGAGTAAAAGTAAAACTACCTTTGAGTACCAAAGATTTTCAGTCTTTGTTGATGAAAGAGCAAAGAAGACGGAAGACAAGAAGAGACAGGGGAGAGAAGGGGAAAGGAATAGTTTTATGTTATAACAAATAAACTTTTAGACACAATAATATAAGCTGATAGGTGTTGAATTTAAATATAGGCAGACACACTGCTTGGAGCCCTGTGATCAGCTTCCAAATGATATGGTAGAATGCTAGGGTGAAACAGATATCAAAAACAATGCTCGCATAGAGAAAAATCAATTCCCCTGTAAGGACAGACCTATTACTTAGTAAACTTTCTTTAAAAGCCCTAGAAAGAATAAAACGATAGTTCTTAAATTTCTGGATAATAACAATCAATATTTCAGTACACAGAATACAGCACTACAAAATACAACTATCTTAAAGCTCATTCTTTGTTTTAGTCTAGTCTTGTGTCCTGGGTTTGGCCAGGACAGGGTTAATTTTCACCGGACTCCAGGAAGGGGCACAGCCGCGGGGTGGGGGCTGACCCCACCTGGCCAAA
>Ga0065711_1043150_pt1 | contig 14904 bp, 2 predicted proteins | sample Hoacrofraction12_FD_59098 | JGI IMG/M metagenome (GOLD analysis project Ga0065711, IMG submission 59098) | Hoatzin crop microbial communities from Cojedes, Venezuela - Epithelial fraction 12 v2 (version 2) | ecosystem: Host-associated > Birds > Digestive system > Esophagus > Crop | place... | reverse complement strand
ACCTCACTTCAGGAGAAGAACCACCTAAAATAGATATTTTTAGACAGCAAATGCCAAAGCCTGGTATCATAGATGAAACAGTGACGAATCCCAAAAAATTTTCCTTCCTCCTTCAAAAATTCTGTCAGCATAATTTACAACACTTACACGTTCAAAATGCATGCTATATTGCCATTGTCTGTATAATAAGACTTCACTTATCAGAATCACAGTCCTTATGCTTCTGTCTCAGATGCTCTTTAATATTGTTCATGCTAATGTAAACACTATGACATAATGCCAAATTAAGCAACGATGTACTGAGTTTATTTTCAGTTTTGTAAGATGATATCAATCTTCTGAAACTCATTCTTTACCAGAGACTGCTGGAATAACAAATAATTTTATAAGCATGTAAACAAGAAGTCTCTTTACAAATTTAGACAATACTGCAAAGATGTTGCTGCGTAACAATACAGTATCTCAGCTTCTGCTATAATGGTGCTAACTGAAAATTTAAATTTCTGGAAAAGAATTAGCTCAGTAATATGTTTTAAAATATTCCTATATTCTCACCCTCAGTAATCCACTCTATTTAAACCTATACAGAAAAATTATGGACAAACATGAAATGACCATTTTCCATCCCATTTGTTTCACTTCTTTTTACATCTGAACTCTTCTTTACACTTCTGCTGTTTGCTGTACTGATTTATTGAGTCACAAGTGACAACATTGTCCAGGTTACAGCTGAAGTAACACAAACAGCAATAAATCCATGAGATAGCCAGAAGATAAAACATGTGAGGAAGCGACAGTCTGAGACCGCTTCTGGACAACTTGCCTAATAAGACCAAACCATTAAATCCAACTTTACACATGTGGCATATTTGTTCTTCTGTCCGTAAGAATGATCAAACCTTGTCCATGAAAAAAGATTTTGCCAAGTAAGACCAGAAGTGCTATTATAGTCAAAGTTCTACAAAAAAGAAAATGCAACTCACATATGTTATTGACATTATATGACATTAGCCTGAGCAAAGTATTTATCAGATTGCATATACTTTCCTCTCTTAAAAAACATAGAGAGATGAATTTGCCATTTTCTTCTACAAATGAAGAATTAACATGCCCTAAAAATGTTCTTTCATCTTAAAGCAATTTTTAAAAGTATTTTTAGCGACAAGCAGAATGGACCCATCTGTACATACTGTTAGAGGTATATCCTTCCTTTGTATTCTCAGGAAGTTCTCAGAAATCTTTGCACTGTGAGGGACTTGGTCTGAGAAAACCAGGTAGCGCTGACTAGCTTTATGATCATTTTCCCTGGTTTTTCATATACACTGCCTATAGGCCAAAAAAAAAGGCAAAGCAATTGCATTAATTTTTTGTTCCTACAAGTAGACATTGACAGAGATTTGGGAGGTTTGCAGCATTACTGATTCTGTAATTCTATTCCCCGCTGGCAGAGATCTTCATGTACCTCTGGGAGGTGTTCCTTTAATGCTAACTTAAATGTTAAAATAACTAACAAAATAAAACAAATTTAGTTCTACATTACATTCAAGTTTTTGGATGATGACAGAAGCAAACAGCAGAATCTAGACTGCATGTAATCTAAAATAAAAGAAAACTGAATTAGCTAAATATTTTATCATGTTAGTTGAAAGCTTAAGACAGTTATTTGCAGGTCCTGTTTCTCGTTTCTGTCATTTGCAGTAATGTCTGGAAAAATGTAGAAAAACTGTTTGAATATTTTTTGCTTTGTTTTATTTTTTTTCTCGCTACAGTTTAAAACCACGTAACCCCAGGAGTCTGGCCTTTGAGTTTTGGCTGTGTTTGATGAGAAATCCAGGTAAATTGATGAACTAATTATTTGTATTTTTTGTAGTTTTGTGAAAAAAGATTAAGAATACTGGTCTGCTTTACAGAGAGAGAAAAGAGAAGCCATTTAGGGAGGACACACAACATGGCCATTGTATGCAATCTGTTCCCCTTCTACTCCTTAGCATTCATGTTGAATTAAGAACATAAAAGGTACATGCTTACCTGCTTCCGCTCTTACCCATCCATGTCTAATTCTGCTTTGATCTACTGATGGTGTCAACTCTGCAACCTGCTGTGGCCACTAATTCCACAGGTTTACTGCCCACTGAGAAAAAACACCGTTTTTTGTCCCATTTAATCATGTCTCCTAGTAGCTTCAGTGATTGCCCTCTTGATTAAGTTCTGTGAAATTTGGTGAAAAACAGTTCTGCATTTACCACTTTCCTGGTTTTGTAAATCCTGACAGTAACCTCTCTCAACTTTCTTTTTCTGAACTAAACGTTTCCCCAAAATGCTTTAAGCAAGCCAGTCCAGAAAGAGTGTTAAACTAGGACACTTTTGCCCCCCAAAATACATATAATTGGTAGGAATACAGATTCATTTTTTTTTTAAAGTTGAGAAGATAGTTTTGCTATTGCAATGACGTAGTATCTAAAGATTTTAAACGAAAAAGTTTAATTCAACATTTCCAAACTCAAATCTTCTGAAACTACAGAAGCAAAAGAAAATTAGCCAGGAGAGATAAACAGTTCTGTTTTTTGTAATTTAATTTTGTTTAATTGAAGGCTAGACATACCTTGTGGCTCACGGGTCCGCAGAAACTTCCAGACCAGTCAGGTTTTTACCAAGCTGGAGTGTTTTACAATGCTCCCTACAATCCTGGTTCCGGGATGCAGCATGAGTGTGGGGCTCTTTCATATCTGATCATTCCTTCAGACTTTTAATTTATGTCTGCATTTGATTTGTCTACTGCATTTACTCTGGTCAATTTTCCTTTGTTTGATTTTGTCTTTCTTTCCCCTTTCATTTCAATTCTCTGCAATGTCTCCTCAAAAATCCTTATACTGAATCTTCTTTTTACATCAGAATGCATTTGAAATTTATCAGCATGAGTAGTTAGCATCGTTAAAAAAATTAGTAATGCACAAGAAGCTGATGACAACTCTATGAGTACACATCCTTTATAGGTTACTAAGTTTCATTTGGATCTCTAGCAGATAGGTACATTCTCTTTGGAAAAAAATGAAACTACAGAGGACTAAAATCCATGAAACCAGGTAAGACAAGATGTCTCTGAGACATTCAGCTGGAATGCATCAGAGTTTGTACCTGAAGAAAGGAATATGATGTCGCTTATTGGAATTGATCTCTATCTCTCCTGACGGTTCAACTGGGACATACCATCCTCCTTTCAGTTAGGATACGCATCTGCCACATGAGAGTTGTTACAGTGCTTATTAGAAAGTAATCAAGATTTAGGAGAGAATCCCAACAATGCACAACTGATAAAAACAAAAAAAGACCTGAAACAAGCCTAAGGACCAAAAAGAAAACCAAGACAAAACAGCAAGGAAGGATAAGAGAAAATCATTATCCTCGCCTCCTACTTGCTGCTGTGACCAGGCTGCTAGATGATCAGTAATAAAACGGCTGAAGTCAGTCCCCAGGGTTATTTTTTAGCCAAGGAGAAAAATACGGATTATAATTCTCTGGCAGCTTTCAGCCTCCATTTCTTTAATATAGATAGAGAAACACCATATGTTTTGTTCTAAGATTGAACTGAACATTTTTGCTTTGGATTCAAATTTTTTTTCGTCACCAATATAAAACTTAATTAATCATAAAAGCTCTATTAATCACCTATTCAAACTGTTGCTCTAGGACTGAGCTAGAATATCCGTAGCTGAATTTTATTTTGTTTTTAAATTCATAATAAAAAAATAACTTTTTCCTCTAAAAGATCTGTTTGAAACATAAAATGTGAGGAATCCTATGGTGCATGATATTCAGGAGCTCTAATTTGATGTTCATGACTACTCCAATTTCATAATTTATGACTCTGATTTATACATTGTGCCTTAATTAGTGTCCACTACCACTCAACAAGAAAATCTATAAAGCCTAATAGTTTCATATTATGTGCTACATCTGAACAGACTCTTCTACTTCTGAATAGAATGAATATGTACTATCATGAGAAAAGGGTAAATTGTCCTTAAACTGTTCAAGAAATGAAACCATTAGGAAAAGCAATGCTGAATCTTCTCTGTTGCATGTTATTTTATTTTTTTATTTAATACGGAATGACTCTTTTCTAGAACTAGATGTATCTTCTCTCATATAGTTATTAAATGTTTGATGCTGGTCCAATCATTTTTCCTTATTTTAATCTATGTGTCAGTATGGTGGCTGCCCAGCTATCTTATTTTTAGCTAATTTTTATGGCTTTGGTTTACTCTCTGAGGATGCCATTTTAAACAAACATCCATTTGCTATTTTTATGGAGAGAGAGCTTTACTGTTCTTACTGACTCAGGTATTTCATAACAAAGGCAATACAGATTATATCTAAGATACTGTATTTATGGGAAACGGTGTAGTTCAAACACCTGATTTCATCCATTTGGTCTCCAATCAATTCCTTGGAAAAGCATTATTTGTAATCATAAAACCGTAGACATTTATGGAACCATTTGGGAGATTTTAAAGAACTCTGGGCTGGTGATTCCAGTTACTGCTTAGATTAAAAAGACTGCAAACTATTTGTGTGCATTCGTGTGCAAGCATAGTGACTACTGAATGCTTTTAGACTCAGATGCCTGGAGAGAGAAGGCTTGTTTTCATTCTGTTGACAGAGGTAGAGTTAGTAGACCAACAGGCAGTCATCAGACTTTCTGCCAATATTACTAAACTCTGGCTTTAAGGTAACTTTTCTCTGAATGGAAGGATAGTTCAGTCTTCATGCCAGTTAACTTCTCCCTGGAACTGCCAAAAACCTGGACAATTAATGCCAGTTATGATGATATTTCTGATATGGACAATATTCCATTGGGAGTTGGATTGAGTCCATTATAATCATTTAATGAAGAAAAATGAACAGGTGGTGGAAAGTTTTAGTCATGCCAGTTTGTGTTGATCTTTAACCAAGAACTTAATTGTCTTTTAATCCATTACCATTCACTTAAGCTATCCTTTGGGAAAAGATTTTGTTGCTGCCTCAACAGTGAAGAAGTATCATCTAAGTAGGTGGAAGATATTTTCCCCACGTGGTAGAGAAAAAATGTTACCTAGATATTTTCTAGCAGTAAGACTATCAGCTACATATATAGGGTATAATATTTATTATGATACATATTTTTACTTTATAGTGTACCAGTATTGATATTTTGGATTTGCCTAATCACATTTAATTATACTTTATGAAACTTATATTTCATCACTTTTGTTTTTGGTGTGGATTATCCTGGAAGAATATTATTTTGTTCTGAGAACATAAATTTATAATATGTATTTTGATGGTGCAAGCAGCTGTCATTATTTGAAAGTACCAATGTTACAACATAGAGAAGGTAAGACACTATGAAATATTTAAAGAAGGACAGTAAAGAACAAGGTTACTGTTTTATAATTGCAATTTAACCTAAATGATTGCTTTCTCTTTGTCACTTTCAATGTTTGCATTCACTGTATATGCAATAAAGTCTTCTTTAGTTTTGTCAGGTTTAAGTAGAATAAAGAAATAACATACATTTGACATTTTTAATAGGAAGAGATGAAATCAATAGAAATAAAAATAATTTGTGCAGTATAGCACAAGTTATTGCATCAGCTTCATCAATAAAATAGGATGTCTTTATATATGACCATCATTTTACTTTATTAAATCTATATCCATGATCTAAAGCTCTATTGAATCATTGCAATGGTCATGCATATTTCACATGCTTAAAAATGAAATTCAGCTTCACTAAGTCTCAACTAAGCATCCACACTGCTAATATAATTGCAAACTTTATTTGCTTGCATGTCACTTACACAGCATTTAAACAAGGAGAGAGAAAAAATGTAAGGACTATGTGGAAGCCCTCTTACCTTAAACAACCAATATGGAGCAAAAGTATACTTGTAAGAACAGTAAATATCAGTATATTGTAATGGGTAAGGAAATGAGTGATATTATTTACCTTTTCAAAAAATACATCAGTTCCAGACTGAAGGTGAGTGAGGGAGACGTCAAAGAAATAACATACTGTCATCTTTCTTAAACATACAGCAATACATGAAGTACTTTATAAAAATTCTTGATGCACTACAACACTCAAACTGCATAGGTGCATTTATAGCTGACTCAACATTAAGTTAATTAAGGCAATTTGTTCATTTTCCTGCCATCAGTATGAAATCCTATGACGATACAATGCTGCCACAGTAATAAAGCAACTAAGGTAGTATATTTTATAACCATTAAAAAATGTCTTTAGTAAGATCTGTATTGGGGCAGTATTTGCTAGAACAATAATGCAAGATTTGCTGCTTGGGATACAAGATTAGTAATGACAAATTCATTTGTAAAAATCTCACTATTTTTCAACGTAAATGCTTGGTAGACTTTCCCCTCTTCTCATGTTCTTCCCTTTTTTTTTTTTATTTTCAAAGAGTGGACTTATTTCTTATTTTTTGTTTCATCAATTTTTGGTTTTTTTACAATTTATAGTTATAGCACTGTACATTATTTTAAAACAAGAAGAATAAGTTTGGAAGGAAGTGTGTTAGTAGTGAGAATACTGACTTCAGAATAGTAAGACTCAGGTTAGAGTATTTATTCCATAACATTCATCTCATAGGTCTTCTTTAAAATACAAGTTTTCTGCTATCACTTGACTACCTGAAAGCTTAAAAAGTAACGTAAGTAATATTCAGGTTCCCAGCAACTCTACTTATAGGTGTCTATAAGGCATTTAATCTATAATTTGCATTTGAAGTATTCATTTTCCTCATCTATTTTTTCTGCCTTCTCTTTTTCTTTACCAAACTCTTAAAAAACTATAAATGAGACCACCAATGTATTCAGCCTCCTTCTCCTTCCCTTCTGCTCCAGCCTTTTGTTGTATATGCATACATAATAGGCATTGTAGATTTTGAAATGCTGATTCTGATTCATAGAGCTGATATTTTCCTGACTTCCAATGCTTTTGAATTTAACTGTGCTACCGATAAGAAATGGAGACAAGCAGAATTGGGTCTCTCTGCCGTGTGAAATGCTTTCCTGATTCCAGCAGACGGGGATATCTCCAAACTGTGCAGAGATGACTCTGTCTGATGAAGTCTCACCACTCTTCTGTGATTTTCAGGTAACTCAGATAATGAGAGAAGGTAGGTAACTAAATTCCATATCATATGGCATATGCATAAAATTTTAGTATATATGGATTCTTAATTCTGATGTTCCTAATCTTACTGGTTCCACATCTCAAACTTCATGCTGCATTGATGTAAAGGTCTATAACCCTTCTCCATGCCTAAACAATACACTTTTCTTTTTTTAAAATATCATTTTAGCATTTTTATTCAGATATTATTCTCTCCTTTTTTTCTCCGTCCCCTCTTGCTGTGGATATAAGAGGCAAATATATGAATATCTTGAGCTAAGAAGTTACGTATTTGTAAATAAAATAACAGACTACAATTTAACTTTAAATTGTGTAGTACTTGTGTTACCCAACATCTCTCAGTATCTCTCTGGCTCAACATATATATAATTGCTCTTACGAAAGTGAAACTCCCTTTACAGGAATAAGAGAGTGTTCCTCACCCTTGAACAGGCTATGCAGCCAGACTTCTGATGTGCCTGTGAATATAGGCTCCCTCAGAATTAGGAAAAGTTGAATCCCTAAATTTCAAATTGAGTTAAAACCCACATCCCACATAATTCTGCCTGCTACTGTAGAGCAAACATCAGGCATTTATTCCTCCTCTTCTACTTTCAGGGTTACAGTTTTCATAAATCATTGGAAATTTTTCTTAGCAGAACTCCTTTTAGAAAGGAAAAAAATTTGATAAACACTGAAAGGATCAGCTAGATGTCTGATCTGTTATTCATTTACTCACTTCCCATTAATTACACCTTTATTTCCCCAAGCCACATAGTAGTTACAAGTATAAATTTAGAATTCAGGTAGTCACCTTTTCCATTAGTTTTCAGATCTTTTATTCTTGTAGACTCATCAGATCTAAACAAACAGTAAAATTACCACATATTTCATAAATAAGCTGCTTGTATTCAGACAAGTGTTAAACAAGTTTCTGCTACTTAAGGAGGTAGTTCCAAATAGTTAAATAATCTCAAATATATACATCATCCAGTATAATGTTTGGAATAAAATAAGGATGAAAAAATCTCACTGAAGTAAGCAGAAGAGTGCAGGAAAGGTTCTGGGACCTTGCTCATCATGAGTAAAAAAGGAGAGCAGTGTGACAGCCTTGTAGGCTAGCAAAGTTAATGCCCTTGCTTTCTTAAACTTTTTTAATCAAATTTCAAGTACACTATGTCAAATTTTGCCCTCACATGCATCGCTGAGCTCAACAGGAGACTTCCTTATGCTTCCAAGGGCAAAATTTGTCCTATACTACTTTTTGAAATGTTTAAATTTATGAATTTACTCATATTTACTTCACTTTCATTAAAACAGACATTTTATTTTTGAACATTCAACTGTTTCTATCGTTAATCATTCATAATTTATTGTGATCCCCTAAATTTACATTATCAGTTTTGTCAATAGCTGTAAAATTAACAGCTTTCATTTAGCAACAAGTGCAATAAAACACTTTCATGTCTTCTAAATGATTTTTTTTTTCAAATCTCATTTCCTCCACAGAATATTTTCATATGCAACACTTAACTTGCTTACAGTTCTTGAATGATCACTCACTTTAGTATTATGAAAGGACCACTTAATCAAAGTATATCAATATGTCTTTTTGATCATATGAAGGAAGCTGTTTCCAGATGGAAAAGCTTACAAGTTCTTTTCTTTGAACTGACAGTGTCATTCAAAGACAATTTTTAGGACAAAAGTGTAATAAATACCAAATTTGCATGTTTCCAAACAAACAGTGATGTCTACTCTCTGTGGAACAAATGTATAACAGAATATACATTTAAAATATAATGAGTATTTCTTTATTTATATGCCTTGACATGTACACTTGATACAGGGAGCTTTACTAAAGCAAACAAAATTAACTGTCTCAGCTGCTTCTGATAAACATACAGCATACTAATTTAAGATATGATTTTCTGCTTGTAGGTTATGAAGATTAACAATAAATAATTTAAACATTAAACAATTTAATTTTTTGAAAAGTATGCTGATACATTTGCACAACAAAATGCTCTAATTGGCTGCCCAGAACTTCTTTTTTAACAAAAGCTCTTAAATACATACAGTGATAACAGAATTTTTTAATACTTTTTAAAAACCTTTGGTGTACTTTATCATTTTGTTTAGCTGGATATCTCACTTTTGGTCATGTAAGTAAGAATAAATTGTAGTGGTTTTGCCAAAAGCAGGAGTTAAGACTCTGCTCATCACTGAATGTATCAGCTTCTAGGGAAATGCTCTACTAAAGGTCGAGCAGTTTGTAGCACCAAGATACTTTAGGTAGACTGGATCTACTTATTTGACCTTTAACAGTAACTCACCAACACCAGTTCAGCTTAAAAATACCTGTGCCACTCTGCAACTGCTCCTTATAGTTAATATGTTATATGCTTGGTGAACGCCAGGTTAGGTGTTCACCACCATAGCAAAATACCAGTAAGTAAGAAAAAAAATCCTTATCCTATGTTTTTATAAGATCTATTTCAGTCTTGTAGCAAATAGTGGTCTATTATGGTACATGAAACACAGAGGGATTTTGGTAAATAATTCAATAAGAGAAAAAACCTTTTCAGTCTCTATTATTTTCATAGCCTTCTAGTAAAGCATAAAAAGAAAATTTCCAGGGTAATTTCTTCCTTGCAAAGGTGTATATTCTTCATGCATTCCAGATACTTTGATAAAAAGACTATTCAGGGAAATAATACAAATATTTTTCAGGCAGATCATCACATCTGTACTTGGCTAAGTGTAGGCTACCGAGGCTTTTCTTCCCCTCCAAAAAAAGAGGTAGGGACTGAAAAGTCTTTTACCAGCTCATTAAACATTTTTTGAGCAACAATGCTGCAAGCTGCATTCCCTAGGATAACGCAGAAAATACATTTGGCCAAGAGGCTGCCTGGATATAAAAATATTTTTTTTGGAAAGCCACTGGTGCCAACAGAAAAAATGTGACTCCCATTTTCATGTACTCAGTGGCTGTGGACATTCATTTGCAGGTAGCTGTAAGATATCACTGGCAACACTGAAATTGGATAATTGAGTTAGAAAACAAAGCTATGTTTGACTACAGGAACAGTTTCTGGAATATTTTACCAAGTCTTTCACAGGGATCAGAACAGACAGATACGCAAATGCGTTCACCTGCAGGAGAAGGCTTGATGTCATTTATTTTACCAGGAAAGAAGTGCTACGTTCTGGAGAAGTAGCACACAAACTGACTGTCATTTGGCAGAAATGATCTGGAGAACAACTTCACTAAGACTGAAGTCATGTTCGGGTCTAATAGTTCTACTATGAACAGCAGTCAAAGATCATAAGGGTCATGAGAACATTTTCTTTGCAGTGTCTTTATAGACCATAACCTTTTAGGTTGCCACAAGCCTACAAGATGACAGTGTGATTGTGGACACTTTTTCTCAGTTTGAGAGTCAGATATTGGCAGAATGCAAACTAGTAGTAGGAATACTAACCAAGTTACAACAGTCCACGTTCAAGACTCATCAAGATTTAGTTCTCCCGTACTACATGTCTCCTATGACTTGTTTCCAAAAGCTGCAATCTTTGTGGGGAATCAAAACCCACAATGTGCAACGCAATTGATGAGGGTGGGAAAGGGCAAATATTAAAGTAAGCCATTTTGTTCAGCTTGGCAATAGAAAAATAAGAGTATTTCCATAGAACTTATTCAACAGTTGAGAAGTAGTATCTATTTCAATTGTTTTGATTGTTTTTTGCAAATACTATCAAATACTCTACCAGAAATAATGCAAATATTGTATTAGACACGTACAGTAACACTGCATTATGAGCTCTTAATCTTTCTCAGTTAGAAATATATTTACACAGGAGCTCATTTTTGATTGGGTTCTGATCCCATGAAAGTCAGTACAAATCTCACCATTGTTAAACCAACAGAAATAATTTGAAAGCCCGCCCTTAATTAATTTATTATTATTATGTAGCAAGACTCAAGAAATGAATACTGACTCTGATGAAATAAGAATCTTCTTTATATTAGCCCAGTAATTTACTTGGATTAGGAAGAAGCTTCTCTTCCTTTCTCTATTCTTCCTTTTCCTTTTCTCATTTTCTGCCTTTTTCCTTTTTTGTCTTTCCATTTCTCCCTTCCTTAGCATCCTTAACTATTCCACTGTCAAGGCAGAACACTCACCAACTGAATGATCTGAATGATCAAACATGCTGAAAACCATGTAGTTTCTCTCTTGGGAATGAAAGTCTTCCTGAGACACGCAAATGGTGAAACATATTTTCTAAGATCATGTTTTCACAGAAACATCACTCTCTACAGCAAGTATCAATGATGTATGATTACTTCTTACTTTCATAATAATGTTTTACTGAAAATAAGTCATGTAAGTTGCAGGACCAAGTCCATACATTTAAAAATGTTACTTTTTTATGTTTTATAAAAGCATAAACCATTTCATTGTTCTTCTGATCAAAGAAAACATGAGTAGTCTGTGAGGCAAGAAGAAATGAATCACGCAGTGCCTAATTCAGGAGGCATCAGAGAGTCTACCTTTGTAGACAGAGCAGAATAAAAACTAACAGCAATCAAACAACAGCAAATTCAGAGGATGGTGGGCATATGACTATTAGACTCTAAGCCAGGCAACTGGCACTGAATGTCAAAAAAATTATTTTTGCATTACAATAGAAATGGATTATATTTGTATGAAAATCCCATTTGCATAACTACTAAGTAAAGACAGTTAGGAATCAAAATAACTGGGTCAGAATGACAGAAGAATTATTTGAGGACAACTGTTTTTTATAGGAAATGTTTGCCAAAGGTCAAGATGTGATTATTAAATCAGGAGACAAATATTAAACCAATTAATGTATTATTAGAAACTAGTGATTGATGAACTAAAGAGTTGTAAAAAGAAACTCTTCTCAGGAAAAGTTTGCAGTGGAAAACGATTTGCACATCTATAGTGTTAATTGTGTGTCTCATATGAGTTGAAATTTACAACCCTGCTTTTTTCAGTACATGTTTTAATTACAAGGTTGGGGCACACAGATATTTTTGAGCAGTCAGGGAGAAAAATCCTCCACAATGTCACAGAATTGCACGAGTAAGGCTGGAACTGATCTGGAGACTTGACACACTTCATCCTCTTGCACTGAAGTACAGTTAGATAGACTCAGGCTACCTCTGACAGATGTTTGTTTTTAAAAGTTTCTATTAAAGGAGAGTTTTCAAAATTTCTCTAGGGAAGTTATTTCCTCCTACTTAATTATCCTGTTTTTCAAAAAAGTGTTCCCTGGTAGGTCACATAAACCATCTTCTCTATAAATCAAACCTATTTTGTCTTATCCTAAGCCTTGTGGAGCCAGAAGTAAACATTTGCATATGAGAAGACTTGCCTGCCCCTTCTTTCTTTTTTAAAGTATTCTAAATTCCCCAAACAGCTCAAGTTTTCTGAGGCTGTAGTCAGTCTTGCTGTGTGCTAGACAGCTGCCTGTAACACTGATAGCATGTCCACTTTAGGTATCAAAGGAAAATACTTCTCCTGGTAACAAGTCTCACCATGCCTAGGTACAATCTAATGTGGAGAATTAAACACTTCCAGCAGAAAAGTAAGAACACCGAAATATAGGTAGTACCTTTATCTTCTTTGTCCATCTCTTTCTTTAAACCGAGGTGCCCAAAATACAAACAATATTTAGTCCAGATTGTTACAAGCATGAAAAAGATTGCAGTAATACTACCAGTATATCAATATAACACTTCTGTTAAATCATAGAATCATTAAGGTTGGAAAAGACCTCTAAGATCATCAAGTCCAACTGTCAAATACAACTATAAATGAGATATGCATCTCATAATAAATCAAAATTAACTTTTTGATGCTCTAGAACCATCCTTTTCAGTACCTTGTTTAGGTTAGTCCAGCTGTTTCACATTTAGTGCACACATTTGACTTTTCTCTCTTACATAAAGCACTTCGTCTAGCCCTTTAGAATTCTACTTTGATATACAAAGATAATTGTCAATCTGAAATCTGCACTCTGAAGTGTTTGCACACTTATCCACATCTTCCTATATGTTTAAAAAAAATGTAATTGAAAGGAGGCCAACATACAAGTAACTAACAAAAACCCTGAACAGAATCATGTTTTGAAAAGATACCTATAGTAATTCTCTTCAAAATCTTCTCCACTTTGACTTCCTGCAAATAGTAACTAATCCTGAAGGTAGTTTTTTTCCAAATTTGTACTTTCATCTTAAATTGTAATCTGCTAGTTATCCCGCACTTCCCTAGTTAGCTATCAAAATGTGATATGAAACTATGCAGAAAGTCCTATTAAAGTCAGAATATACCATATCTACTGTTTCTACCTTACCCACTCTGCCAGTTTTCTGGCTGAAGAAGAAAACTAGATTGGTTCAGTAAGATTTGTTCTTGGCAAATCCATGCTGGCTGTCCCTATCACCTTTTTATGCCCTAGATGCTTATAAACGTATTCATAATTTGTCCAGGCAAATTTCTGTGTATCCCAGTTAGACTGACTGGTCTTCATTTCCCAGGAGCATCCTTTTCTTCTTTGAAGTCCCTGTGTTTGCTCTTTGCCACTCCCTTAGGACTTCTCCTACTCTCCCTTAGTTCAAGGGGATAATTGCTAATGTTCAGAGATTTCTTAGGTTACTTCCTTAAATAATCTGTGGTGAAGAACTGAGCTTACTTTACTACTTTAATTCATTCAGCTCACATAAATCTTCCGTCCCCTGTCTTTCAGTACTGCAGCTTGACTTCCTTTTCTCTTGTTAATTCTACTGGTTGCTATCAAGCAGTAGAACTGTATTTTCTTTTGCCTTCCTCTAATTTCCCACTTCTCTGTGTGAGCCCTCCTGGTTGTTTTTATGTCTTTTGCTAGTTTTCCTTTGCATTGTTTCTTAGACTTCCTGGTTAATGCTCACACTGTTGTGCGAGCCTTAACTCTTATACTCAATGATATTTTCTTTGTGTCTACTCTTACATGACTCCTTTGGTTCTATTTTCAGATTCTAAAAGATACCTTAATGCTTCTGCTATGCCTTCTCCTGTAACCACAGTTTCTTCTGCACTTTCCATGCCAAGTGCCCTCAAAGGCCACAGTTTTAACAAGTGAGTATTGTACTTACAAGTACTCGGAAGAGAATGCTTTTGTACAGTAGTTGTAAGTGAAAGGGTGCTATCCCAGTTTAAATTCTCAAGACAGTATTGCATAATTTTCAAGTGAATTGTCCCCATCCCACTGTTCTTGCTTCTTTTCCATTTCTTAGAACTGCAAACTACATCATGCCACAATTATTACTTTTCAACTGCCTTTCAGCCTTCACATACTTGATCTGCTCTCTCTTACCTTTGCAGTGAACATTACATCTAAGCTGACTCCTCTGAGATAAGAAAATGGCCTCCACGATTTCAAGAACTTGCTCATGTCTACTGTGTTACCAGTAAACATCCAAACAATTACTGTGCCTCCTTCATTAGAACAGGACATGTGCTTCTCACAGTATCTCCAAAACCTCATTCATCCCATAATTCAGCAATCTTGGCGTGCCAAGGCCAGGGGTGAGATTGAGAGCCCGGCTCAAGTGTGTCTACACCAATGCACGTAGCATGGGCAATAAACAGGAGGAGCTGGAAGCCATTATACAGCAGGACGGCTACGACTTGGTTGCCATCACAGAAACGTGGTGGGAC
>Ga0065711_1043149_pt1 | contig 14905 bp, 4 predicted proteins | sample Hoacrofraction12_FD_59098 | JGI IMG/M metagenome (GOLD analysis project Ga0065711, IMG submission 59098) | Hoatzin crop microbial communities from Cojedes, Venezuela - Epithelial fraction 12 v2 (version 2) | ecosystem: Host-associated > Birds > Digestive system > Esophagus > Crop | place... | reverse complement strand
CCTCATCATCCTTGTAGCCCTCCGCTGGACTCTCTCCAGTAGCTCCTCATCTTTCTTGAAGTGGGGAGCCCAGAACTGGACACAGTACTCCAGATGAGGCCTCACTAGGGCAGTGTAGAGGAGAAGGAGAACCTCCCTCGACCTGCTGGCCACACTCCTCCTAATGCATCCCAGAATGCCATTGGCTTTCTTGGCAGCCAGGGCACACTGCTGGCTTATGGTTAACCTGTCGTCCACCAGGACTCCCAGGTCTCTTTCCACAGAGCTGCTCTCCAGCAGGTCCGCCCCAAGCCTGTACTGATGCATGGGGTTTTTCCTGCCCAGGTGCGGGACCCTGCATTTGCCCTTGTTGAACCTCATCAGGTTCTGCCCAACTTTCCAGCCTGTCCAGGTCACGCTGAATGGCAGCACAGCCTTCCGGTGCATCTACCACTCCTCCCAGTTTGGTGTTATCAGCAAACTTACTGAGGGTACATTCTAACTCTTCATCCAGGATCATTGATGAAGAAGTTCAACAAGGCTGGGCCCAGTACTGACCCCTGGGGGACACCGCTAGTTACCGGCCTCCAACTAGACTCAGTGCCGCTGATGACAACCCTCTGAATTCTGCCATTCAGCCAGTTCCCAATAAAGCCTTCCTGGAAGGTGAAGCACAAGTTCTTATTCTGTACCTTGCTGTGTGCTCACTGTAGTTAGATGTAAGCTGGCTAGGCCTCTACATGTGGACGTTGCATCCTTGATTGTTGTGTAGGTCCCAGCAATTCCTGGTCTCCTTCTGAAGCAACACAGTGTATGCTATATGTTGCCTACAGCCTGTAGCAAAGCCACAAATCAGTCTCCAGAGATTCTTCTCAGTGAAGTGACAATACCAGAGGGATGTTTATCTTCCAAACTCTTTAATGCATCCTTTCTGAGTTCCTGAAATTGTTTGGCCTAACTTTATGAGAAATGAGCAAGGATTTAAAAAAGCCTTCATATCTGCAAGAATAACCAAGGAGCCAGATGTCAGAATGCTATCAGCCAAAGTCACAATTAAGTGCAACCCACAGTTTCTGTAGCAGGCACAACTAATTACAGGCACAAAACTACGACTGCAAATGGGTGGTCATTAAAAAAAAGAAGATTAAGGCAAGATATTCTGAGCATTCATGCTATTATTTAGATTAACAATAAACAGTAGTAATTTTTGCTTTGCAGGATCTTTCACATTCAGTCTTTAAAACCCCTTACAAACTGCGGTGGCCCTGTGTCGTAACATTCAGTGAAAGGGAAAATCCTAAGACTCACGGGAAAGTATAAAATTGAATTAAACTTGTTTAGCCCTGATATCACACATACTGCTTAGGCCAGATCTTTTCTCAGTGAGGAGAGCAATCTTCTGATAAAATTGGAAGAGGGTACTTATTTTACTGTTTCTTCTCTGCTAAGGATATCCATATTTCCAAACATTTATGATTTGAATTCAAGGTACTACCATAAAAGTGATCCATGGCAGGTAGGTTTTCTAGGGTCCCTTTGCTAGTAGAGCGGGTTTACAATGGTGCTGAGGAAGACCTGCAGGACCAAATATCCCCGGAGGAGCTGTGTGGTGGCTGGGCCCTAGAATGTGCCTTTCCAAAAGTAATTCCCTGTGTCCCCTGCAATCAGTGACCAGAAATTGTCTTTCTCAAAGGTGAAATGTTGCTAAGGTCTATGCATGTGAGAAACAGGTGGTCTTTGTGCAGCCAGAGACAGAGGGATAGAAAGGGCTTTGCTTTCTTTTGATGACTTATGAAAACGTTCCACCAGCCGTAGCTCCACCTCTCCATGGAAAATATTAGAGGATGGGATTGTGCCGGCCAGATTTCTCTGCCTGTCAGGCTTCAGGATCAGAAGCACAGTGGCAGAAGCCCAAGAAACGCTCACAGTGGAGTGTACCTGGCTTCTTCTGGTCTCTCCCCAGGCCGTCCTCTCACCTCATGAATATCCTGACGGGAGCTGGGGAAAGGGTAGATGGAGAGGGTGTCAGAGAGACCTTGGGGACGGAGCAGAAGATGGTGGGGATCAAACAAAGTGTGGGAGGGGGAGGGGAGCCCTCGCCTGCTGCATGACAGGCAGATGCAGGCAGGTGAGCCACTTTTTCCGCTGACAGCAAACTGGCTGCATCCTCTGCCTGCGACGGGCACCCTTCCCCTGCGAAGCGGCAGAGAGTTACGGCTGGGTGTTTTATCCCCGTCCACGTTTCCCGCAGGCTGAAGCACACCAGCTCTCTGCCAGCCCCAGCTGGGGCTGGGGGCTGAGCTGTGGGGAGAGGCGCTGGGGCGAAGGCTGCTCCCTGTGTGAGCCCCCGAGCCATTCCTGCAGCATCGCCTGTGCTGCTGCTCAGCTCTGTGCCTGTGTTTTTGCAACCTTTTTTTCCCCCTCTAAAGTCCGTTCCATTGCAACACTTGGGTAGGAAAGGCTTCTCAGGATCCCGCTTCTCTGCAGTTAGAGTGGGACTTCTGCCCAAAATGGGACGGTTTTCAAAAAAATCTTAATAAGAAACAAAATCAAGCCCATGCAATGTTTCTTATTTTGTCCATTACATCATCAGCCCCGTCTGTTTTCAGTGTTTCATGGGGTTGTGCTGGTATTGATATTGTGGAACAGAAACTGGTGATTCCCCCACTTTGCTAGTGAATTAGCAGAAGGAAGGAGTGAGCTCAAAGAGCCTTTTCTTTGCTTAGGACTGCTGTAAACTTCAGGCATGAGTATTTGTGCTGAGCTTCTTCAGCTCCTGTTGTCATCGGGGTTGGTGAAGGATATATACAACTTAAAGCTTACGGCTGAAATCTCACAATTCTTAATATTAAAAAGCTTTAGATGTTGCTCTTAGGACCACACCTGAAACAAAGTCTTGCTATGGCCCGCATGCCCTTACAATGCATTTCTTTCATATCGAGACGCCAAAATTACATTGCTAAGTTATAAGTAGTTTACATAATCCCAGAATGCAACATGGGAAAGCTTTCAAAATAAAAATGAATAATAAGATCAGCATTTATTGGTTTTTTCTTCCTACGTTGCCACTGAAAATTCTCATTGGTGTGGCTTTATATGAATAGTTCTCCAGAAGTAAATTATGAGCAAAATTCAAAGCCATCATAAATTAAATGTGCTTTTTTCCTGCTTTTGTGTACAAGACTTTCCATTAAGCTAGCCCCATATAATATACCTTGGATGTGTTCAAGAAAGCCCTGTAAATTATAGTAAGTATTTAAAATGGTAAGTAGACATTGAAAAAGGCCACATTAGGATTAATGAATGAAAGGGTTGATACTGAAAATGCACTTGTAAATAAATAACATGAAAAGTAAAGATGACACACTGTTGGGTTAGAGTTACAAGTGGGAGTATGATGATAAATCACACGGCTCTTTGTCAGAGTTTCAGATGTGGGTGCACGTACTCCTCAGTCCCTTTCTTCCCTTCCCCTGAGCGGAACCTCTCCCTCCCCTCGCCCCGGGAAACTGATGGAGCAGGGCTTTGCTTTCAGCACTGACTATCAGTGCTGGAGGTGTGCTGGGCTGTGGAGTTTGCTACCTGCTAGGAGCAAAGCTTGTCTCTCATTGCTTTTGCTGGGCGAAGGTGGTTCTTCGGGCCTGCTACATCTGCGCTGGTAACAAAACGCACACTCCTGACAGCGGGCGTCTGCCAGGGGCACGACTGAGCCTGGATTCACTGCTGCTGTTTGCAGGGGTGTGGGGTACTTGGGTGTTTTACCCACTTAGCAGCTCTCCTCAGCAGCAGGCTGCCTTGGGATGGGGGCTGGGTAGCAAGAGGTGAGTGGCGGAAAGATGCGGACGATGTGCAGTGTGGTGTGGGGGAAGCAGGGCTTGCAGCCTGGTGCAAAGAGTGGAGGAGAAAGCTTCTTCCCCGCTCCCACCCCTCCACAAGTCCTGGGCTGAACACGTGCCTGGTTGTGACACAGCGCAGCGGGTTGGTAGCAGTGGTGCCACGAGCATGGCCTCAGGTCTGGTCACAGTGGAAACGTTAACTGAAGCTCTCCGTGTTGGTTGGAGCAAGTTCTCAGAAAATGCACCAAACCCGCAAAGCCCAGAGAGGAAAAAGCTTTCCTCCCAAGCATGATTTTTCCATGTCTTCATTGCGCCAGTTGTAAATGCCGTATACTGATAGCAGACACTAGCATCATCGCACCTTGTATCTCATATCATATCGTCATATGTGGGAGCAGTGCTGTGCTCACTGCTGCGGTAGTTCACAGACTGCTATCCAAAAGCATGGAGCAAAAATGAAGGGGGGGGGTGCTGTGAGACCACAAAAGATGTGTGCGTCAGTACTTGTGAATCACCTTGGCTGAGGAAAGCGTGTGCCTAATTACATCAGGGTTTGCATCTCTAAGAGAGCATGTGTAAGGTAAGCAGGGCTTGTGTAGCTGGGATTGGAAAGTCCACTTTGAGGTTACCTCTGCTTAGAAGCTAAATGATGTGGCTGCATGCAATCAAATTCTGGATCCTAGTGACATGGGGCTAGTCCAAAATGTGATGTCCTTAATGGAGCTACTCTGGATGCAGAGCAGCACAAGATGGGATCGGGCTGTGGCATGTACACTACATGAAGTGATGGGTGGGTACATTTTTATAACCTGATTTTACTTCCCTCCATAGTATTCAATTTCATCCACATAGGCCCATTGAGAAAACAAGGTTCTGCTCTCAGTGAAGTGTTTATGGGCCCATACAGCCAAAGGAATACCTTTTATGTGCCTGTGGCACTTTGAATATCTTTGAATGGGAAGGAATCTTTGTGGGGAAGAATAAATTCACATACTTTTTGGTCTGCCGTGTGAGGAAGGGCAAAGCGGCAGTCAGTGCCACCTAAATCTTTGCCAGACCCCGGGGAAGGATTTAAGTTCAGGTTCCCTATTTGAGTAAGCACTAGGAACAAATGGTAACATAAAGGTTAGTAGAAGATTATAAATAGGATAATAAATGGAGAAGGAAGGATTATACTACCACATTAGAAATCATTTGAAGGGAAGGTGGAAACTCTCATGCTTTGCAATAATTTTTGAGTGCCCAGATTGATGGTAATCTATCCGTGTTATTTATTATAGAGATATATGTTTTGGAATAATTTTTGGAAAGAGCTTTTTTATATTATTAGAGCTACAAATAGAGTAGAGCACCAAAACTCTAATAGGCTGAAGTAGAATGTTAATGGTGTAGGTATAAGTATTTGCTGTGGAGATGTGTCTGAGTACATCCAATCAGCTGAGAGAGGAAAAGAACATGTTTCTCATGTGGCCAGTATTAGCTAAGTAATATGGCTTATATTTTTGAATATTCCCGATTAACTGTTTTATGAAAAACGCTCTGTCAGATAAACTCGGATAATTGGTAAAGGGGAGGAAACCACAGCCCATCCGTAGATAGACTGTGAGCAAAAAGAGGTAAATTAGTCCATCTGTTTTGAACTATTCATTCAGCTCAGTGCAGTTCATAAAACTGAGAAGTCAAATGGTATGTAGTAAAAAAGGGACTTAGGAGTTGAGATGGTGGAAGGGGAGTAACAATCCCTGCTCTTTATTGGTGTCCATAACCAGAACCTGCGAGTGCCTCACAGCCTTCAGTTTTGTGCTGTGCGGCATAGATACAGTGGCATCTAACAAACAGATGCAAGAGCAAAATTACCAACATCTGCCTGAGCTGAGTAGCATCACGTAGGGTTGATCTGATTGGAGCCACTTCTCACATGAAAAAAAAAATCCAGTTTTCAAGTGGAGTAGTATTTTTGCAACCATGCTGTGTTAACTCAACTGTTCAGGGCTATCGTGCTGTCTGTGCACACCGCTGCAATGGTGTCCTGCCACATGCCCAGCCTTGCGGCATCTTATAAACGAGAATCTGAGGGGCTACATGACTGCCATGCATTTACAGTCAAACCTGTGATGGAGCAGAGAACATCTCCCCCTCCCCTGGATGGCTATCCTTTCCCTTTGCATACACCTGGTCAGAAACTTGAGGGTGGAAGCTCTCTGTGAGTTAATACACACACGTTACCACCTTCTAGGTAAGACATATATGTCTGTTGTCAAACTAAGTGTAGCAGCAAAGTGTCTAATGTGTTTTTCACAGAAAAACTAACTGGAGCTTTGCACTGCAGCTTCACTGCTGCTGTCACTCATGTTCAGCTACCCAAGGCTGACGTGGGTTACCACAGCTGTACTGTGATTAACTCCTTTCTTGCTATCATGCAGGCAAATTTTCTGCTGTGTGATGAACTTTCAAAGGAGGTGTCAGTGAGTGCTATGACATTGGCAAAAGTGGTGCTGGGTGAGGAATCGACAGCAATGGTGTCCAAGGAAGTAAAGGAGAGCAACCAGATTTGGGATAATGAGAAAAATGGTCATGGGGTGGTCCAGGAAGGAAGGCACTAGCCACAGTCATGGACAGAACAGGAAAGCTGAGAAGAAATGGTGACTCTGATGCCACTGAAGGTAGAGGAAGATATGGACAACAGAAGCTTGTGTTTTCATTACTAAACACGTCATGATGTCACTGCCTGGGAAAGGATTGGAGTAGGAGCCAAAAGAGAAGGCAAGCAAGGGCAGCAAAGAGGATAGCTACAACTGCAGTAGAGAGGGCACTGAGGATTTGCAAATGACAATCTCCATTAGTTGGACTTACACACTCCTTTTTACCTTAGTCTGGTTGAGAAATCCAGCAAGGAATCTCATTACAACCTGTCATATGTTTGGGCTGGGCAGCCAGACTACTCAGTGCTTTCAAAACACCTGAAATGCTGGGAAGCCTCAGGGTGCTGCCTGATCACGCTGGTGAGAAAGGCATTTGAGGAGCAGGCTTGGCTGTCAGGTCCCAGGGCACGGGTGGCTCACGGTGGGAAGGATGGCCTTCTTTCACTACCTTGTTCCCCACAGTGCTTTCGGTAGGTGACATTTCCAACCTTTGTTATGCTGGTAACTCTCCAGTGGTTTTGTAAGCCACTAGGCAATCTCCGTGAACTTGAGCTCAGTTTCATATCTGTGCTTTTAAAAGGTTTAATTATCTTTTAAGGGCATGTTTGTCTCTTTTTGTGAATCTGAGAGCTTTTTACCTGTTTCTCCCACTCTCAGGCTTTCAGACTGTGAGATTAGTTTAGCAATCAGAAAATCACTAACTTCATCCTAATTTTAGTATTGTTCATACATTGCAAAGCAACTTGTTACACAAGGAAAAAAATACACGGTTGAGCAATATTGGTGCAATATGTCAGGCATGTAGCAATATTCTCTGTGATTATCACCCCATACAATTTTCAAAGCAGTGATGAATTGTGACAGTTCCTCCTCTGAAATAACCCAGTATAGTTTATGAAATCAGTGGAAGTATATCAGCTTACATCAGCTGAGGATCTGGGCTGCATTTCTAGCTTTCTGCTAATACTTTTTTACGATGGAAACAAGCACCTGAGATGAACTGAGAGTTAACCTCTCTAGGTGCACTTTATATTCTTCTTGTGAGAAACCCTAGACAAATTTCAAACTCGCTTAAACAAGGAGACGCAGCCACTGAGTACTGAAAATGAGTAACATCTCTCACAATGTCTGGCATAAATGTGGTAGAAACATCCCTCATTTGTAGCAAGGATTAGGGCGTCCAGGGGAAGTTACTGAATTTCCAAAGTGGTAAGTGAAGGAACTTTTAGAAATGGTGGCAACAGAAAGCAGATTGTACTTACTCCTTTTTTTTTTTTTAGCACAAGCAATTTGCTTTTACTTAGACGTACATCTGCAGTACACTCACAAACGTTTTGTAATAGATATTTATAATTGCAGTGGAATTGTAGTAACAAGGGATCTATTACTATACCGTCAGTGCCGTTTAAGCTTTACAGCAAAAGACCACCATTTTCTGTGTGTGAATAGCGGAGCGTGGGGATTAGCAAAGTGTGAATTAGCACAGTTCTGCTGACTGGCTAAAAAGATACATATCCCTTTTTCTTGTCATTTAGAGGTGAAGAGGAGTTAATTCAGAAAAGACCAAGTTACTGACACTTTTAATAATAAAGTAACACTTCAGAATGATGGTGCGAGATGAACGATTTGTAATGACCATTATAACAATGTGAGAGAGACATGTCATGAGCTTCTTCCTCTGTTAACATGTCTGAGACTGTTCAGCAGTTACTATTCTTTAGGCTCTTTTCTAGACATTTCTTTTTATTTATATCTGTGTCTTTTTCCAAATCTGCCAAAATACTCTTTAAAAAGACCACACAGAGAACCGACCTGCCTTACACAAACGTCTAGTGGGAAATAGTCATGTAAATTTTGATTTACTGAATGCACAAAAGAAGGAGGCCACCGCCTAAGAAATGGATGACAGCATCTGAAAGTGGTTCCAGCATTTTGAAAGCAATTATGGGGGGTAGATTTATGCATGAAACCTGCTCTGTACATTAACTAAATTTGTGGGTTTAATCATTGGAAGGAGAAAACCAGTTATGAAATACCCAAAGTAACAGGTCATTGTAGATATTCTCCTGAGGACATAATTTGTGTCGATGTGTGTAGACAGGACTGTGCGTATGTGTTGCAAAAGTGACAAAGGAAAAAAAGTCAGTGAACATCCTCAAAAAGCAAATACAGGAGAATGCTGGAATATATGACTTCCAGAATAAAGAAAATAAAGCTGTGACTATGTGAAGATTTCTTAGTATGGGAATGGCAAAGGAGTAACGCATTCTTCACTCCAATGGAAATTAATGGAGCATGCATTCCTCATTCTCAGTCTATTTGAGGCTGCAACAGGGGATATCACATCTGGCAAAACTACTTTGAGTCATGTTATACCACTTATAACATCATCTGGACCTTAGGAAACAGCTCTCTGAAACAAGGAATGCTGTACGGTACCTGACATTAGCCCTGTTGAAAGGTACTGATAAGTTGCAGAGGCCTAAGAAATTAAGGGCCACGTTTACATGGAATTTCCCTGCACTTTATTATAGTCAATTCCCTGCTTTTGCAATTTTAACTGCGCTTTTCCCTTAAGTGCCTTCCCCAGGGCAAGTAGGGGGGACTCGTTTGTGAAAGGGAACCAAATCAGTCAGAAAGGAGAGCATCTGGGACAACAACACAAGAACACTGCGTACCCAGAAACATTACAAAATCTTGTATAAAATGAGAGCATTCATTATTAATAGAAATACTATTTTCAAACTATGTCGCGCTTTCATCTCTGAGGATTTCACATGCTATAGTCCTGATCCTGTGTTTGTAGTCCTAACTCCCACAGTCAGCTTGATCAGATGTGATGGAATTAGTGGTGTGAGGAGGATGCACACTTTATAAAGCTTTGCAGAACTTGGCCATAGACACAGAGAGCTTCATAAAAACTTAACTGGTACTGGGATGGAGGGCACTGTCCTCTAGATTTTTCCATATATTCTGCAATTACCTTACAGGAGGTGGCTGTTTTTGGCAGTGGATGGTGATTTTTTTCAAAAGTGCCTTAGAACTCATATGGGGCTCACAGAGCAGAGAAGACACCTGGTCTGTTAGTACTCATGAGTGAGAGAAGCTTACAGGCAGCACTGCATTGCACGTGCAGGGTTCACATTCACCTCCCCATTCCTGCTTTGGAACAAGCATGAAACAGGAACATTGTGATGGGCAGGAATATCTAAAATAAAATGAATAGAGCCCGATAGTCCAGGAGCTGGTCAGAGCTGGCTGGCGGTCATAAACCAAGCTATGGAAGATTTGGAAGTGTAAAAGGCAGAACATATGTCCAAATGTCTCAACATCTCCTGCTGGAGCACATAGGAGCGAAGACTGTGGGTAGGCTTAGTGTTTGCCTTCAAATCAGAGTCCGCTTCTGAGTCAAAATACCAGATCAGTGCACCCCTGTGGATGGGGGAGTCTTTTAAACCAACATGTACATCCAAATATGTTCACTTGGCATCGTCTGTGACCTGGCATCAGCTAACTGAACCATCCCAGGCAGGTGATCATAAACTAATGCAGAAACTCTTGAATTTGTGTGTGTGTGTGTGTGAGAGAGAGTATATGTAGGAGTAAATGGGCAGTCAAGTGCTTTGTTTAGGAGTCAATAGGTTAGCAGTGATAGAAAGTTATACACAATGGCATGAGGTTTACCACCCAAAGTAAACTTACGCCCTTGTTAAAAATGTACAGGGATGCTCATTTCTGCTATAGGACTGTTGGTTTTTTATGTTTAGTTGTTTGCAACATTGGTTATAAAAAGTCCCCTGTGTCCCGTCCTGCACCCGTAATTATAGAAATATATAAAGTCACAGAATGGATATATGGCTAGGCAGACACATATTTTGATTTATGTTATTCTATGGTTTAGGCACACATTTGAAGGCAAGGTTTTTGGCTGACAACAGCATCACAATAGCAGTCTTCCAGCCATATATTACAGTGATGACCCATGAAAATTATCAGGGTTTAATACAAGGCTATAATATAGGGTTTCTGAAAACTCTACATAAGCAATAGACAACATAAAAAATCATATTACTATTTATGTGCCATCAAATCACATTAGGAGGGATTTGACCACATAAATAGTAAAATGACTTTTTGGGAATATGGAAATTAAAGAAAACTGTTTCAAATAGAAACCATAATTTACAGAAAAATCACAAATATGCAACCATGTTATGAAAGTAGGAAAATAAGAGAGGCAAAAAGAGAAAGCAAGACTTTCTAGAATCTTTTCCACATACTTTTGTGTAAATTTTTTTTTTAACACACCCAATCAAAGTTGCATCCTGTCATGTCATATCATTATTACCTATATTTATTGCATTATATTGTGAGATACGTGGGAGTTGACTGATATCTATGTTGTCAGCTGTTTGCCAGCTGTTTGCTCCTGGGATGAGCGGGGTGAATTTTAGCTTCTCAGAATCATCAAAATAAACAACATCATTTCTCTTTGTTCTTTCGTTGCTGTGCAAAAATGTTCTGTGGAAAGAAAAACTTCCCAGTCCCTGAATCTCACCCCCAAGATTTTCTTGAATCAGTTATGAATGTGTATCAGTATTTATTTGGTTCTCATTGTTTGGTGATGCCAACAAAAACCGCAGAGTGAGCAAGAATAATAACTGGGGCAATTATGGAATATCCGGAGTATAATGAGTGCTGTAAAGACAAGTGTGAAAGTAAGGGGCCACTCCAAATAAAAGTTTATTACCCAAAGAATGCAGCTGAAGTTGATGGGATTTTTGCCATTGACCTCAGGGTGAACTGGTTTGACCTTTGGCCATGCAAAAATAGATGGGTAGACGGGCTGTCGCTTTGCCGCAGGTCCCCTCCGCGGGGTGGCACAGCGCTGTCCTGCTGCAGGCCCAGCCCATGGTGTCCACCGTGCACGTAACCCGTCATTCCTCCGCCGTGGGGAGAGCGCAGAGTGCGCTAAAGTCTGCCCCTGATGACTGTAACGCACAAACCCAACATATTCAGAAGCAAAATAAAACGTCACAAATGCTGGCAATTATTAACCTAGGTTTTTGGGAGATGAGGGTGAAGAAAAAGGTGTTACACTCCCTGTGATCTGACTGGTATCTTTGGTGAAGGATTTTTTCTCCTATGGTCCTGGTTCAGTAAGTGCTTACCACATGCCTAGTGTTAAACATGTGGGCAATGCTACTGATTTACAGGTGAATTTGTCTTGTTGGAGGTGAATAGGACTATACATTTACCTAAAGTTTACCACATGCCTAAGTGCTTTGCTGGAGAGATGGTCAATATTCTTACAGTATTTTTAAGAAAAATAGTATTTTATTTTGAGGTCATAATAAATACTAAATTCTTGGAAGATTAAAGGATTGAGGAGTCTTTACATGTTACTGCTGTGCATACACAGCTCCTTTTGAAGTCAACGGAACTTCTGTGTGCAAAAGAGCAGAGATATAGGCCAGCAGAAGTTCAGAATATTGTGGCTTAGGAGCTGAAAAGATCAGGGCATATCTAGAACAAGTATATGAACTTTTAAAGGCCTGAGTGCTTTGAAGTGCTCTTGCTTCTTTCTTTTTCTTCTTCTTTTTTTTTTTTTTTTTTAGTGAAAAAACCCAGAACATTCCTTTTTTACCTACAATGTAACAGCTAAAATCCACTTGCAGGAAAATTTGTCACTCAGGGGGCTTACCTGAGAGTAAAACAGAGCAGCAGAGGTCGTTTAGAAAAGTTGAGGACAGCCTTGGACATACATGAAAAGGACGAGAGGCAATCTAGAAGGAGGAGGAGAGGTTGCCGAAAACAGGGGGGTGACCTCTTGAGCGTAAAAGAGATATACCCAGAAAGCAGAAAGCTCGTACGCCAAGGGAAGGTGGACAAACCATCCAGGAAAACAGCATATCAGAACCTACCTCTGGGAAATCTGTTGAATCAGAAAGGCTGTGATTATTTTGCACCTTGGATTATTTGTGTGTGCTCAAGCAAGAAAACTACATAGCTATTTACTTGCTTGCCGAAAGAAAACAATTAGCTAGCATTCTTAGTGATGCTCTTAAAAGAGAACATTATTTTCATTTTGAAAAACATTGCTCTTATTTATTGACTTTATTTGGGAGCCTGCAAATGTTGGATTTCTCCTTTGATTAGGCTTAAAGCTCTTTCTGATTCTTTCTCTCCATGTGAGCTACATCTAGGAAAGTGCTGAGCAAAGACCGATGGGTGCTTAGCACTCTCCTGCACTGCCTAACATTGCTATAAGATTGCACCTTTCAAGAGCCGGGATAAAGACTGTGAAGCTGAACTATTCCATTTCTGGTAACAATAGAATAATATTAATAACTTATTAACAGTCTCGGTCATTTGTCTTATTTCCTCATTTTCTACCAACCTTTTAAAAATCCTGTTTTGCCCTTGCTGCTCTCTCTCTTACAAATGGCATCGGCAGCTGCACCTTGGCTTGGAAGGATATGTGTGTGAAAAGGGAAAGGAAGAGGAACGACAGGCTCTCGCCAACATACTTTCGCAAAACGACTGCTAGCTCACCACATTGTACTCTTTTTTTCCTGCTAATTACAGGAAAAGTGATTTATTAATATTTGTGCGATGCTAACTTCTCAGCTCACCCACAGCCTTTTCTAATCCAGCCAATTATTTTCAGTATTACTTTTAAGCTCTGACTGTAATTAATGGGGTGCAGAAGTTTAAAGCATATGGGGTTGCTTTTCTTAAGTCTGGGAACATGCAGAGTTTAAAAACCCTGCAGATGCACTTCGCAATACTGCACTTAAGCTCTGTTTCTGAAAATACTACATATAATTTGTCACATTTTTTTCAGCTTGACATGAAATTCTGTGACGCGTCACATCAAATAGCAACAATCATGAAATTTTTAGGGATGTGTCAGTTTTGAGATGCATATTTTCTTGCTTTGATCCATCATGGTTCAACTGGAAGATGAAATAATCACTTCCATTTCTCACTACTTTTTTATAAAAACATATAATAAAATACGTATATTTAAAAATTTTCAAAGTATTTGTTCTGAAGCCCCCTTAAACAGAAAACCATAGATGCTGCTAAAATCTGCTGCAAAACTGGAGCTTGAGCTGCGGTGATGTTTTTTGCCTGCTCCAGAGTACAGCCTGAAAGGTGTTGTATTTACGGGATACTCGTGGTCGTATCTAGATGCCCGGCCTTGCCACGTCCGGAGCACGATCCCAGCCCCGCGAAGCCGGGGACAGCGGCAGAAGCCCAGCGCTTTGTGGACCGGGTCTGTCTGAATAAAACTTCAGGTGCCTTTTTAAGGGACCTAAGAGACAACCTCCCCGCAAAACCTCGCTCGCTCACCGCGCTCCCTCTAGCAACAGATAGAGCGAGGACTGTGCAGACTTTGCTGGGGTTTCACGAGGAAGCCAAGTAGCCGTGGCACCGCCTCTCCCTCCGGAGTGAGCTGGGGTGAACGGGCAAGCCCTGACGCCCCGGGCTGCCCCCGAGCCGTCCCCCCGATCCCTCCCGGTGGGTCATTCGTCGTGGCCGCGGTGGGTGGTAGGGCACATCTGCCGGGGGCTGGAGCGCAGCTGTGAGAGAGGAGGGCGCGCGGTGCGGCAGCCCTGTCCGCAGGGCGATTCATCAGCGGGACGGCTGCTGCTGGGAGGAATTCCTCCCCGGCGGGATGAACCTCCCATGACTCTTCTCGGTGGCCGAGGGTGTCCCCCTCCCGCCCGGGCAAGGCCATCGCTCAGCCCTGGGGTTGAACTCTCCCTCACCCCCTGACCCCTTCTTCAACTCCCACACAAAAACCAAGGCGTGAACCGGGCCTCCGCAGGGCTCCGAGGCCTCGTAGCCCACCTCTGCTTCACCTACGGCCCTGTGTCAGACGCCAGGCGCCCCGCTGGGGCAGGGGGATGGATGGCTGCCCTCGGCCCCACAGCATCACCTCTGCCTGCCCCTCACCTGCAACACCCACCTGAGGAGAATGGCCTGCCGAACACTAACAGGACTGCTGTCGCATACTGGAGGGTGAACCCGCCTTTTAATAATTTAGCCTTTTAACCTCCTCCTGGCCTGGCCCCTCTAGACCCTCCCGGGGTTTCTCCCCTGCAGACCCCATCACCGCTCTCTGCCCACCCCTGGCAGCGCAAGGCGAATGAAAACTGCGGAGTCGCTCCAGGACCTCGTCTGCCATCGGAAGGGGACGTGCACTCTGTTTCGCAGGAGCGAGTGGTGGCTTTCGCTTGATGGCTCTGGAAGCCATCACCAGGGCGGAGGATCAGGCCAGCATCCCAGGGACTCGTGACAAAGGGTGCAGAGGGTGCCAGTTCCCGTTTCTGAATCATCTGGTCTGACTGTGCCGCGCTGGGGGAGGTGTTCAGGAAACAGAAGCCCAAGGACGGCAGCTGAACCTTTGTGCTTTTTCTTTTTTTTTTTTTTTTTTTT
>Ga0065711_1043148_pt1 | contig 14906 bp, 14 predicted proteins | sample Hoacrofraction12_FD_59098 | JGI IMG/M metagenome (GOLD analysis project Ga0065711, IMG submission 59098) | Hoatzin crop microbial communities from Cojedes, Venezuela - Epithelial fraction 12 v2 (version 2) | ecosystem: Host-associated > Birds > Digestive system > Esophagus > Crop | place... | reverse complement strand
TCCTTCTCTGGAGATATTCAAGACCCGCCTGGACAAGGTCCTGTGCAGCCTGCTGTAGGTGACCCTGCTTCGGCAGGAGGGTTGGAGTAGTTGACCCACAGAGGTCCCTTCCAACCCAACTGTGATTCTGTGTCATCACGGACTAAGGAACAAGCGCTTTGGCTCCGGCGATGGAGGATAGGTTTCTCCATGCCCAGATCCTGTAATGCCACAGATCATCCCCCAAGCCCAAGCAGAGGGAGGTCTGGTGGAGTGGGATGTATCTGGGTACCTGCTACCTGTCCTTTTTTCCTCTCAGGAGCTGTTGAAAGTCTCACTCTTCCTCCGCCACCCGTTCCCAGCTGTGGGCAGATGCAGGTGCTTGGCACCGAGCACCTGCCCACAACGTGCCCTGCAGCACTGCTGGGACTCCCAGGGACACAGCACTGAGGTTCTGGACCTCTGTGGTGCTGGGGATCTGTACTCAGGTCTCCTAATTAGAGCTGGTAAGGATGCCTCCAGCTGAGCTGCTGCTGGTGCTGGTTTTTGCAAAATGTGTTTTTCTTGCTTTGTTTTTCTTTTTCAGCAGGAAAACTGAAAGAAAAAGCCCAGGGGTTAGCTCAAATCTAATACAAATTTTTTTCAGCTGATGTTCTCGGTATCACGGTGCAGTATGGCAGATGTGAGCTGGCGTTCTGTCTCCTATGAGCCGAACGCTGCAACCCGACCGTGTCTCCCGTGCCGTGGAGGGTGGAGGTGGACCAGACTCCCCAGCAGATGACTCAGGGCAGATGTCACCCTCTGGTGGAGTCTCTCTGGCTCGCCACTGCCTGCGGAGTGAGCCAGGAGAGGTCAGCTAGGTAATTTAGCAAGATGAATTAAAAGTCTGTATTCAGGCAGCGTGGTCTCCCCAGCTCAGCTTTTCTCCTCCTGGAGCTTTCGGTGCATCACGAGAGGCACCGACCCGTGAGGACAACATCGGAGAGGTGGCTGGGGCTGCAGCTCAGCACTCTTCTGCAGGGTCGCAAACTGCTGAGGAACTCATTCCTGGGCAAGTCCACACTGAATATTGGAGGTTATAACTGCGAAAACACTTCGGTTTGGGCTGAAATCACACGTTTTGCTGTCTTTCCTGTATCCAGTTTTGTTCCCCGGACTTGTTGATCCTCTGAACACCAGCCCCAGGCGGGAGGAGAGGGAGGGCTTCCCTTCTGCAAAAGCGCTTTCCGGTAGGTCAGCAACGTTCAAGTTTTTCTCCAAGGGCATGAAGAAAGCCCGAGGACAAAAAGCACACGCGGAGGATGCAGAGGGTGGGTTTTAATTAAGCAGGAAATACAAATCCAGTGATTATCTTCTTTTATACATTGAAAAGCTTACAAAAACAATCTGTGATATTTACATGAGCTCATTAGCGTGATGAGTGATGCTATTTATAACATCTATAATTCTAGCTTGGATTTGCAAAGCCTCTGCTCTGCTGTCCAGGTGCCTCACCAGACTGCTCCGTCATGATCAAATTAGAAGCTATTGGGGGGAGTTTGCACGCTCCCACGTGGCCTATAATTGGGCTAATTTGCTGTGCAGTGTTAAAATCAAGCCATGTGCTGGTGGGTGCACTTCAGCAGCAACTAATGCAAACACTGGGTAGACAGGACGGGGTCCAGGGCTGGTCACCATCCCTTCCCAATACCACGGCCCGAGGAACCTGAGGTGATGCTGGGAAGACGCCAAGGAGACCTCAGTACAAACTGAAGTCCAACCCTACGGATGTGGGCTTGCTCGAGCCATGAGTGGGCACCTGGTCTCTGCTTGCAGTGGACACTGTTGCTGCCAGCCCCCTTGCTGCTGCTGCTCATGGCTTTTCAGCTGCGTCTGGGAGGCTGGGGTGGCCATGCTCCCAGTTGGTGCTGATTGTGGGGGGCACTGGGGTGTCTCCCCGTGCTCCGTGAAGTTGGGGAGGGACCTGGTGGGGCTCGGGGTTAGCCCAGGGACATGCTGCCCATGCTGGGCTGCCCACCCTTACCTCGGGCATGACCCTTTCCCAGAACCCACAAAGCATCCTATGGGGTCCTATCACGAGTTACTTGGGAGAAGAGACCAATACCCGCCTCACTACAACCTCCTTTCAGGTAGTTGTAGAAAGCAATAAGGTCCCCCCTCAGCCTGCTCTTCTCCAGACTAAACAGCCCCAGCTCCCTCAGCCGTTCCTCATAAGACTTGTTCTCCAGACACCTCACCAGCCTTGTTGCCCTTCTCTGGACACGCTCCAGCACCTCAGTGTTCTGCTTGTAGTGAGGGGCCCAAAACTGAACACCGTACTCCAGGTGCGGCCTCACCAGTGCCGAGTACAGGGGCACGATCACCTCCCTGTTCCTGCTGGCCACACCATTCCTGATCCAAGCCAGGATGCCCTTGGCCTTCTTGGCCACCTGGGCACACTGCTGGCTCATGTTCAGCTGGCTGTCGACCAACACCCCAAGGTCCTTTTCCACTGGGCAGCTCTCCAGCCACTCCTCCCCAAGCCTGTAGCGTTGCGTGGGGTTGTTGTGACCCAAGTACAGGACCCGGCATTTGGCCTGGTTGAAGCTCATACAGTTGGCCTCGGCCCATCAATCCAGAGCCTTCCTACCCTTGAGCAGATTGACACTCCCAGCCAACTTGGTGTCATCTGCAAACTTACTGAGGGAGCACTCAATCCCCTCATCCAGATCATTGATAAAGATGTTAAACAAGATCGGAGTGAAAACTGAGCCCTGGGGGACACCACTCATGACCAACCACTACCTGGATTTAACTCCATTCACCACCACTCTCTGCACTCGGCCATTCAGCCAGTTCTTTATCCAGCAGAGAGTACATCCATCCAAACCATGGGCAGCCAGTTTCTCCAGGAGGATGTTGTGGGAAACAGCATCAAGGGTCTGACTAAAGTCCAGGTAGACAACATCCCCAGCCTTTCCCTCATCCACTAGACAAGTCACCTGGTCATAGAAGGAGATCAGGTTGGTCAAGCAGGACCTGCCTTTCGTGAACACTCCCTCCAGCCCAGAGCTGCACCAGTGCCTGGAGGTGACAGCCGCAGTGCCTGTAAGGGGATGGGAAGCTCTGCCCGGATGTGAGATGACAGGTATTGTCAGTATTTTGAAACTCCCACTGAAAGCAAATAAATATGCATTTATATATTTACAGATCTATTTTTTTTATTGTGGTAAGTACATTTTTCATGGCAGGATGAAGCTGAACAAGCCCAAGATGACAGTAGATAATGGCCGTGCTGTGACAGCCCTTGGTCACAGCCCTCCTCCAGGGACACACTACCTCAAACAGAACTGGAAATGGTCTTTCAGTTTTTATGGGGGGTTATTTCCATTGCAGGGCGAGGTGAGGACAGGCCAGCTGAGCACCCATCAGCTGGAGAGTAAGACACACCCAGAGCCCCCGCACGTCCACCACTTGTGTTAACTGGTTTTGTCTCTTTGGAGGGGAGAGGAGCGTCTGTCCCAGGACAAGCCCCCTCGGTCATCCCTTGGCCCTCTGACCCCTCTTTTCATCCACCAGTACCCCCAAGTCCTTCTCAGCAGGGCTGCCCTCCATCTCCCAGCCTGTATTGATGGCGAGGATTGCCCCGACCCAGGTGCAGGACCTTGCACTTGGCCTTGTTGAACTTCATGAGGTTCACATGGGCCCACCTCTCAAGGTCCCTCTAGATGGCATCCCTTCCCTCCAGCGTGTCGACCACATCACACAGCTTGGTGTAAGTGGTCTCCACTTGGACATCAAGCCATTGACCGCAACTTTTTGACTGCAACATCCAGCCAGTTCCTTATCCATGATAAGGGTGATGCGGAAGAATAGAAACAACGGCAGACGGAAGAAGAGGTAATGCCTCCCAGTCATTCTGTTCGCTCAGAGGTCTGTGCCCACCCTGCATTTGTGCTTGGGATTGCCCCAACCCATGTGCAGGACCCTGCACTTGGCCTTTGTTGAAAACTAGAGGTTAAGAGCTAATTTGAAATAGATTAATTAAACCATAGAGATAGAATTCAATAGCTACTACAGAAGAAGTAGAATAGGAATAGGATTAATGACAAGATATCACAGCTGTGTAATCACAGGTGTAAACAGCCACACAATGCAGGACTGCTCATTTGTCCCGTGTACAGCCCTTTCCATGGCTGGCCGAATCCCCAGCCGAGTTAATCAGTAGATAAAGACAAATGGAACGGTAAGTGAACAGATCTGATTAAGACTGGGTAAGTGCAGACATAGATAGATTAAGGAATAGATAAGAATAGGGTATTTCAAAATATATGTATAACAGAACACTGAGACACTTTCCACAGAAGCAGGATGAAAGACCAGATGGTGACCTTTCGAGATGGTGACCTTGCGAGATGGCTTGATGGACTCTGAGATCAGAAGCAGAACTTTGCAGAACATGCTGATGGAGAAGATTAATGGACTTTTTAGAAGAAATCAAGAACTGAGGACACAGTGGAAATATGCAGTGGACTTTACCTATTGTGTAGTTGTGTTAAAAAGGGTATATAAGGTGTTAAGATGTAGCACAGAGTTGCCACTCACTGAGGTGATGGCCCAACTCTGAGTTGTCAATAGAGAAGCAAGCCTAGAGTAACCCCAAAATTGTATGAGGAATTCTTTAGCAGCCTTGTTGAACCTCCTGAGGTTCGCACGGGCTCACCTCTCAAGCCTGTCAAGGTCCCTCTGGATGGCACCCCATCCTTCCAGTGTGTTGACAGCGTGGTGTCATCAGCAACTTCACATAAATTAAATAGAATTATTATCTATCTATGTATAGATTAAATAATCTATATATTAAAAAATACCTCGATTAAAAACCAAGACAAGGGCATGGAGGGGAAGGATGCTTCCAGGACGGGATCTCATCCCAAAACACAGGGTGCTCTGCTCCAGAGATGTGTTCCCCAGCACGTGGCGAATGATGGCTTGAAGAGGAGACAGGTTTTATCCATTTTATTTAACCAATGAAATTCCTACTGATAACAATGAAAGTAATTTCAGCAAGTATAAATGCGATACAGTTTTAAACAAACCCCATTGTTCCGTACCTATAAATAGATTTTTCAAAACCTCATAAAAAGTGCAGATTTATGAATTGCTGTTAAAATGTTAATACATGATTCCTTTGTTTAAAAATGCGTTTTTGTCTCTTAACTCACACAAAAAAAAGTTCCTTCTGCATCTGTTCAGATAAATTCAAGTCGGGTAACTTAAAAACTAACAAAAAAAGTCACACACAAAAAAAAAATATCCATCCCACTAGGTCAGTCTGTCCTCTGCAAAAAAAAATAAAAACAAAACCAAAAAAACCTCAACCAGCAACAACAGAAAAAAAATAAATGATAAAAGCTGCTGTGGAAACCCACAGTGAGCTCCTAGCAGCTGCCTCACCTTGCAGGCAAACCTCCTGCCAACGCGCGGGGCCGGTGGCGCGGCTGCGGAGCTCAGGGCAGGCGGCGGCGGGATGCTGTAGGGACCGGGACCCACGGAGCTGTGTCCCCAACCCTCCGTCCCCAAACACCCGCGTGGCCGCGGCAGCAGGCGGCAAGAAGCTGCGAGCTGCCGGGCCGGGGCTGGGGACAACTCACCCCCTGGCCGGAGGAGGAGAGGTGGGAGACGCAGCGGAACGCCAGCCCCCGACGCTGCCTCGGGCCAGGGGGCTCAGACCCACCGCCGCCAACGGGGACCCAACGCCGGGCTCTGCAGATGGCAAATCAAGGGCTAATTTTTGCGCTCCAGAGAGGCTTGGAAGCTTTTCGGCTGCAGAAGCAGCGTGCCCGTGCGCTCGGTCCGGCGGCGGGCCTGCCCACGGCTCCCACGCCGGCACGGCTCACGTTGACCCCGCGCACCGGCGGGCAGACGGCGGGGGCAGCCAGCGGCAGGGTCCCGGGCCCAGGGGGCTCAGACACACGGCAGACCCCGGCCCTCCCGGTGCCGGGGGCCAGGGGCACGGCGGACGCGCAGCTCGGACCGTGCCTCCCGCAGAGAGGGGCTCGGCTCACCCACGGTCGGGAGAGGTCTGCCGGCGTGCCTCCCTGTCCCTACAGTGGTATTTCATCTACAGCAGGGTCTGTTTAGCAAGAGCAGTTTAAAGTGGCTATGTTTATCAAGTTTGCTACTTTATGAATTTTAAAAAAACAAAACAAAACAAAAAAACCAAACCCCAACAACTATAAATACAAAGACTCTCACACACCAGACACTTGCAGCCTGCGTGACTCATAAACCGCATCAATATTCTGTTAAAAAGCTTATTCTACTTAAAACTATACATAGTACAAGAGACCAAAACGTGGCAGCCGTGCGCGGGCACGCTGCCTGCCCCAGGGTGGCCCACAGTCAGGTGCTTCCGAAAAAATCAAGGAGTTACAGTAACACGGCACAGGACTGCCAAGCCGATCACAGCTTCTGCTTACACCGCATACGAAGTACCACGGGGGACACAAAAAAGAACTGGTGTTAATACTGATGGATTAAAGAGTAACTATAAAGATCAAAACAGACGTTCACAGCATGCTACATATATTGCTCGCAAACTTTTTTTTTTTTAAAAAAAAGGTTAATACAAAACAAGGAGTTGGCAGTCTGATTTTCAGTTACGTTGGATAGAAAGATAAAGCATATACATTCATCGTGTGGCTTTCCAGCAAAAGGAGAAAAGGGTAAAACCGAGAGATTTCAAGTTTACCAAATTCCTATTTTTTTAAGCTACAGTTTATATCCAGTTCTGGTCACAGTCATGAAAAGATTTCTGACTGCACTGCCTCACAGAGTCCACAGGCTGTAGCCTAATTATTCTTACTTTTCCCCCAGAAGCGGGCGCCTCTCCCGCCACGCCGAGCCGGCAGCTCCGGCAGCCGCCCGGGCCGGAGGGCAGAGGTGCGGGTCTGGTGGCACGACACCAGCGTGAAGCGGGGACTGACAAACAGGCCTGGACTGCGCGTGTTTGGACCCGCTGCTGCCGCCGACCCCCAGACCGCTCAGCTGGAGGCACCACGCTTGGTGATCCACCCATTTCGTCTGAAAACTCCCTTCAAAGGGATGACAGGGGTGAGAAAACGGAATTCAGCAGCGGCACATTTTTCTTGGGCAGAAGTGCACGGTTCCCTTCCCCTGCTCCATCTGTGGAGCAAGGAAAGGGTCTCCAGCATTGTCCTACAGAAGGCCTCTGGATACCTCAGGTGGAGGCATCTCCCACTACCACACAGGAGTACGCAAGAACCTCTTGGACACATCGGTGAGGCTTCAGCTGACCAACATGTCCAGTCCCCCAGCCCTGGTTGTGTCTCCTCGGGAGTGCCTGTGGTCTGCACCTTCTGATGGCGACAACACAGCTTGCTCCCCACAATTAGTACATTCATTGGCATCTTAAACACCATCTCTAACTACTGTTGGGAACAAGGGCAGAATTCAGATTTCTGTTTTCCATGAGCCCTGACAATACTCGGTCCCCACAGAAACACCCAACCCTGCCTGCGTCTCCAGCAGCCACTCCACGGCGTGCACTTGTATTTATCCTGTAGATAAGCAAAAAACCTGGGTTTTCTGCTTGTCCCACAGGTCATGGCCTGCCCGGCTGCGAGGCACCCGAGGAGCTGCCAACCCACCGGCCCCGTGAGCCTGCCTGGCACAAGGGGATCTCAAACTCCCCCCAAGATGTCCCTCAAAGGCACCTGCATGGCCGAACGGCTCAAGCACGGAGAGTTTCACCAAAGAAAGCGTTTTCTTAGTGGATCCACTGGATTATTACTGTAACTCCAGAGATGGGATCTGATGCGCTACTGGCAAATGCTACCTAAATGTTGCAAGCAAGTACTGAGTGTCCTCCTTCCAAATCAGATTTAGAAAATAACCTAATACAGCAATTAAGCGTTTCTGAACATGAGAAAGACCCTCTGAACTCAACAGCAAAGGCTGACACAGGAACCCAGCATTGTTTTACAAGGTTACGGCTGGGGGGTTGTCCCTGCGTGACTGCTGGAGGTTGTGACCCGGGAAGACAGGAAGCGCTTGATGCAGGTTGGTGGTGGTGGAGGTTGGAAAATGACAATTTTTGCCCCTGGTGAGGAGCAGAAGGATTAAATGTCTGCAAGAGAGACACGATGTGAGTCGGGGGAGCAGCAGCATGACCGCATGCCAGGAAATGTGCTCTAAGGGATAAATTAACACTGATCAAGATGCTCCTAAAGCTTCCTCATACTACTGTGCTCTCTCCATCTGCCACACCTATGATCTATGCAGTAGGTATGAAATGCTAAACTCATTTTCATTTGGAGATAAAGATTTTCACTTACAATTCCCAAATGTAGAACAGCTGGCAGATGCAGCTCTTCGGACAAACATAGAGTGCTGGGGGACATCAGGGAGTGTAAATCTGAAGTTCAGATGGTGAAGACTGACATTTTTGTCCTGCTCTTGGAATGATCGCTAACAGCAAACCAATTCTTACAGCTTTATATTCAGATCTGCTCTGGGAAAGTTCATTTACAACGAATCCACTCCCCTCTCCCTCCATTTTGTGCAACATCGCCCCTTGTTTCTGGTGGAAGGATCTGAACCTCTAAGGAAAGTAGATGAAAGAACATCACTTGAAATCAAGAAGATTTGGAGTATTTCCTTCTGGCCAAAACTATTAAGTCTGGGCACAAGCTATCCACTTGCTATCACCAATAAATCTTTTCTGCAAGTTGAGGTTAAATAATCCATCTCTCATAAAAGAGAGCCCAGACTCTGCAGTAAGGGCCAGAAATGCATGCCCACGTTCATGGAAAACACACATGCATGAGAAACATCGAGAACCTGTTCTGCAAGAGCATCAGCTTACAGTTTAACTGCTTTTGGAAAGATTTCTCTAAGCCTATTTTAAGTCCCCAAAACAACCCATTTCATTAACAATCGCTGCAAATCACATGGATCTGCTACATGTTATTCCTTTCATCTCTATGGAAACTGATTTTATTCTATTGAATTTAGGTGACTAAGTATCTTTAAAAATCTGACTCAAAAATGCAAGTGGGCACCTTGCAGGATTTTGCTAAGGGCTTAGGTGCTTGAATTCCTATCAGAATTTAGGCAACTAGCTGCTTTTTCCAAATTCCATGAAAACATCAATATCAGCATCACTACGAACAAAAATACTTTTGAAGAACCTGGTGATTTGACCTTCTGCGCTCAAGTAAGAGAGAAGCAAAATGTCTTCCTTTCTGTTCTCTTCTAAATTTATAAAGAGACCTACATTTATAACTGTTTACAGTCACTGATTTTTCTGTCCTTACAGTTCTTTTAATACATGGGAAGAGCTGATAGTGGCAATTCTTTAACTCTTAAAGCTGAAAGTACATCCTTTTCATTGTAACGAAGGCTTCAGGACAAAGTATATATTTTTCAGTTCAGTCTTGATAAAAACAGATCCATCTACAGCTGACCAGAATTCTCACGGGACACCACAACATTAGCTTTAGCAGCTGCCCGCACAAACCGTGCCCTAATTTAAATCGGTTTCTGTCCCTGTACGATGGCACTCTTGTAATCTTTGACTGCAGGCAGAGTGTTCTGGGAAAAGCAAATACTTTCTCCAGTCGGCGCCTTTTTCACTTCTCCTCATTACCAAAAGAAAAAAAGGAGCCATCTGAGGGAGAATGTACTCTACCGCAACGCGCGTTCTGAAGCGGTTCTGCAATGATGAGAAGCTGCCCATGCTCAGAAGCTCTCCGCTCCCTACCGACAGCATTCCCTGGGCGAGCTGGTTCCGTTGCACCCAACAAGCTTTCTCTTCAGTAGACAGGAGACTGCACACTTTGTTTTTATGTTGGTCACCACTGGGATTTTCTGGACTAACATTAATGCTGGTAAGTATCAATTCCAATAAAGGAACACAGAGGGAGAGTATCTACACTTCCAACGATTACGGTACTCTTAAGAAGAATATTAATGAACAAAGTGTGAAGATTCACATTCATGAGCGCTTTAACAACGCAAAAAATCCAAGAACACTTGCACATTAAAATTTGGCACAGTGTGAGCCTAAAGCGTGCATAAAGCATACGGTAGAGTTGTCTGAACTTAAACACCTATTCTGAACAAACATCTATTCAAAATCATAAATTTGAGTATAAAAACTAGGCTACAAATTGTTACACTGTAAATGCAATACTTTGAAAAAAATGCCACATGGAAAATGCTTCCAGAAGTTTCAAGTTTGCATTTAATACTAAAAAAACCCAAACTGCACACTACTTGTACAATGACATTTCCTACGGTGGAATGTCTTGCAGGCCATATGTGACTTTTGATATGGCAACTTTAAAAAAAGAGAAGAAATCACTGGTCTACTACAAATTTTTATGAAGCAATCCATTTATGATTCCATATTTCCAATCTGCTCATGTACTTTGCTCAGAAGGTATCTGAGCTGGCAAGTACATTTCATATGGAAAGAAGTAAAGGCACTCACGTTTCCAAATGTAAAACTCAATCTACTCTAAGAGCCTTTGCATTTCTGAAGGGAAACGAAGCCGCCATATTAGTTACCCACATCTAGTTTCACCTCCTTTCCAGAGCGCAGCTGTGCTTCTTGAGAACTACTTGACTTTTCCAAGCAAAGGAATTTAAAGTAGTATTGTACAGTTCCCATCACTTGAAAAAAGCAAAAGTATTGCATGAAAACTTCTCTCAGCAGAACTGTTTTATGCACAAAAGCCATTAGGTATGGCCACTACAGTCACAAGAGGGAGGAAAAAGGATCGCAACAACTTAGAAAGTTCATCTAAGTTCACACATACGAGCATCTCTACACTTCTGAGAAATCCTTGCAGTTAGCTATACAAGATAAATAAATCTGCTGTTTTACCCAGTGCTCTCTCTATAAGAGAGTCTATGCTGCCTACTGGGTAGTTTTCTAAATAGCCAACATACATTAAAAAAAAAAAATCACTGATTTCTTCCTCAAAAGGTTTTCACATGCAGAGTCTGCAGTCTGAAAGTGCAGAAAAGTGTACAATCGTTTAGCTTTCCAATCTGGAACAGACAGGTAATAAAGCGAAAAAACCAACATGTGAAGTCACAGCAAGGTATCAGGAAAACGGGAAAAGAGAGGAAACTAACTTTCGTAGCGTACTGGTCCATGATTTTGTCAATGAAAAGTGTTAAAATACAGCTGATAATATTTTTTAGAACTATTCTGCAATCACCAATGGAAAAAAAGTCCTGTATAAATGTCTACAATCCAATGGAACATTAAAAATCAACCTATCCAGTTAGTTTTGAATGTCTGCAACAGAAATAAAGATCACCCTCCTCCAAGAAGTACAGAAAGTCCAAACCAACAGACAAAAGTTGAAGCAGTGACAACTTGCATCCTACTGGGTAAGTTTAAGCATCTCTTTAGGCACTTCACTGGTTCATTAATGCAATACAAAATAAAGCTATAAATATCAACATTTTGTGCTCTTCAAAATTAGTCAAAAGCAACAGAAAACAGCACAAAAGTGTGACATTTTTGGCAGCTTATTTCTTCCCTTCCCCAATATTACTGGTTGTCCAAGAATGCTTTGTTTTGGGGATGCTTTGGCATCTCAGTATCAGGTTGTCTTAAGCCATAAAAGCTAAAACGAAACTGCTAGGCCTTAGACAATAAAGAAATTTGGTTTTAAAATTTCTTTATGGCTATGTAAGAAGGACACTTTAGCAGTGGCATGACAGGGAAAAAAGCTTGCTTTCTTTTTAAATATTGCACTTTCTTTTTGTTCACTCACACTAATGCATAGAAACTTTTTAAACTTTGAATATTAAAATTTCATGCTATGAAAAAGTTATGGGAAATAAATTTCTATACATCCAATATGAAAGAACAGATATGCTAGCCTTCCTTTTACTTTCCTTAGTTAAAACATTGAGAAAGAAGAGAGTGCAAAAAACCCTACAACCCTATTTTTGGTCAGCCTGTGTGTTAACTTCATAGGTGCCAGCTAAACAAATTGCAACACGTGATGGGCATGGATACTGTAAGGACAACTGAGGGTGACGGGCAGTAAAACAAGATTATGCATGACTGAAACATGGTAAGGGTGGCTGAAATGGCAAATCGTGAGGCCTCTTCTCTTGGGAAGGGGCACGACAAAGCAGATGACTTTTGCACTTCAGTAGCATGCTGTAGGATTTATCACGATTAATTTCACATTAAAGTGTGCTCAATGTTTGCATTCACATCTCGCATCACCTTCAATTGCTGCAGTAAGACAGTGACTGGCAAGCAGTCTCCAGGAGACACAGAAGAATCCAGTGGGCAATTCACTGCAACGCAGCCCGCGCGTCTCCGTCACGAGTCACGACGTGGTGGTACGTTCTCAGGACAGGCAGAATCGACCTTCTGCTGGACTCCACTAATCTGAAAAATGATTGCTTGGAAAAAGAAGTCTCTAAGCACTTCATTCCGGTGCTTCAAGAACAAAGCGCTAGGATTGGATATAATAAAAACAGTTTCAGGATCCTGACCACTGTGCAGAAATCCAGCCGGAAACAATGCAGAGTAGTGCTCCTCAGTGTTACTTTTGTTATCATTAGTAATGTTAAGCATCAAGAAAATAAAACACGTCATTGCACATTACAGCCGTCAAGAAGCACGGCTAAACTTTTGACACTAGAGAATTGAATAACCTGATGCTACATCACAAACAGCTTCTGGTGTGTATCTATTTCAAAAGGTCCTTACATACTCAGCAAAAACTCCTTTACTCCTGCCCAGCGAATGCTTCAGGTTAAGTGACGAGTTATGGCACGAAGGGCATACAGAAGTTCGGCTTGCATACGAGCTTCCATTAGAAGTAGATTGACATGAACCTGTTAAAAATTAAATCAGCCATTTAGCTCACCTCCGAATGCAACATCGTTTATTCATTTAGGCTGAAATCTCCACCCTTTAGTAACGTACCCTGCTGCAGGACTCCAGTTCCTCTCGAGACAGCTCTGGAGTATGCCAATACCAGACAACACCCTAAGACTCCAAGGAACTAGCCTCAACTGCTGCGTTAAGCAATCTTCCACCCGAGAAGTCCCAGTAAAGGCTTTTTTGTACCCTAATGGCATTAGTTCATTATGAATTATGTTTTGCTTTCTTCACTACCACCTGTGACCACCATAAAGGAGCACGGAATAAGGAACAGTCTACATGCCAGACAGGCTAGCAGGCACACAAGCACTGAACCCTTGTCAGGAAGCATTTAACTTGCACGTCTGAAGACATGTTGACATTTTTATTGATGAAAAACACCATGAAGGTTTTATATATATATGAGTTAAGGTCTTTTTTGATCCACAAATCCCAAGTATTGGCATAGTTGAGCACTTCTACATTCCCAAGTTTATCCACTTTAATCCTTTTACAGTTGTCAGTTCAAATTTATGGAGAAGTAACTCAAAATAATAATTAAAAAAGAATCAGTATTTCCAGTATACTATGAAGTATTTTTTCAAAATTGATATCTAACACTCAATTTATGTCACTTGTTTTTCTCTGGTTAAAAACAGCTCGTTGGACAGATACTGCCATTTTTAGGTGCTGCCCTATTTTCATTTTTAAACAGCATGGGTGTCTCTGTGAAGCCAGTTTGGCTTTGAAATACGTACCTTCTCCGAGTGCTTGAACTGACGCCAGTAACTATCGTACATGCGCTTGGTCGTTCTCTCTGGGTAGCAGGTCACTGTCTTTATGTAAACCTTCAGGCTGCGTTCAAGTAACTGATTAACTTCTCCATAATCATAGTCATCATACCTAAACAACACAGGCAATCACTCTGTCGGATATAAGTTTTTAAAAGCATGGTCTTTTGCAGCATTATGTTTGTAAATTTGGGAATTGTAACATTCATTCTACACGGTAGAAAAACCACCCGCTAGCAGAGGATCTGAAAAGCTCAGTACTGGGATGTTTTTTCTGAACAAAGGATGCAGGCTGGCTTCAGTGAAGACATTTCTGTAATAATTTCCATGCTGATTCATAACAATTTTCTGCACTCGAAGCAAAAGTTATACTGATATGTCAGCAAAACCACTCTAACTTTCAGACTGAGGTACCATCTCCACTTTAACACCCAGAGTCTAAACTCATGCTTTTCATGGGGTTCATTTTTCATTCTGTTTACATAGTTCAAAGTGCACTCCTAAGCCAGGGTATTTTCATCCATACCTGATTCCATACATACAGTGGACATAGTTAAATAAAGCTCTTCTTAGCGTAGTTGTATCAACATCTTCATGTGTTGCCATAGTGTTATACGTGAGGTTATATACCATCCGAAACTTCTCATCCAGGAGATGTCCAATATCAGAATAAAGCCTGTTTACAAGGGAAAAGCCATGATTTTCCCAAGTATAGTCCTGCAGGAAGAGAAGAAAACATATAAATGTACAAATGAAGTGAAGTTCCTATCTGATCCTCTCTATAGTTCAATAGCTTTTGCTGTCTGCTAGTTGTAACTTCATTCTCTTCAAAAAGTTTGCATCTTGAATCATAGGATCATTAAGGTTGGGAAAGACCTCTAAGATCATCAAGTCCAACCGTCAACCCAACACCACCATGCCTACTAAACCACGTCCTGAAGTGCTACGTTTTTGGAACACCTCCAGGGATGGGGACTCCACCACCTCCCTGGGCAGCCTGTTCCAATGCCTGACCACTCTCTCAGTAAAGAAATTTCTCCTAATATTCAATCTGAACCTCCCCTGATGCAGCTTGAGGTGATTTCCTCTCGTCCTATCACTAGTTACTTGGGAGCAGAGACAAACAGCCACCTCACTGGAACCTCCTTTCAGGTAGTTGTAGAGAGCAATAAGGTCTCCCCTCAGCCTCCTCTTCTCCAGACTAAACAGCCCCAGCTCCCTCAGCCGCT